>Ga0179591_1299780_pt1 | contig 24080 bp, 34 predicted proteins | sample CZOMad2_1_08_16f_FD_182891 | JGI IMG/M metagenome (GOLD analysis project Ga0179591, IMG submission 182891) | Vadose zone soil fungal communities from Angelo Coast Range Reserve, California, USA - CZOMad2_1_08_16fungal (PacBio error correction) | ecosystem: Environmental > Terrestrial > Soil >...
GGCAGGGAAGACATGGAGTCTTTTGTCAAAACCAGATGGCGCAAGGATGGGCGGCACGACAGCTTATTATGCAGGGAGAGGAGGGACCTTGAACGGAGGAACAGGTCTAGGGAAGAATGGAAGGAAAAAAGAAGGTCTGACACAAAAAAAAGGACATCTCCGAGCTGAAAGGCGTCAAGGATGGACTAGACTGTAAGGGAAGTAGGCATTATTAGAGAAGACAGAGAAGTAAGGTGTGAACGAAAGTAACGGGAGGTTGTTCCAAGGCGAGGTAGGTGGAAGGCCCAGGGGGCGTGTGGTCCAGTGGAGCGTTTGCGAAAAAATCCCTGATCAGGAAGGATTTGTAGCGGGAAATAAGGAAGAAAAAGGTACCCTGACATCGAAGGGAAGCATCGTGGAGGGGTATAGGAACCAGGGGGGGAGAAGACTATGGGGAAGATATGCCCCTCTCGAATTGGAGAGAACCCAATAAAGACTCCGGGAAAAGCCAATTACTATATAGAAAAGGATAACAAAGTCAAGAAAAGGTACAGCAGAAAGAGAAAGTCTTGGTCGGAAAGCACATGAAGGGGATTTTGGGTTGAAGGGAAGATTGGGGAGTGCCCCTACGCTTCCAGAAAGGGATAAAAGGTAGGGGGACAAACCGAAACGGAGACCAACTTTGGGAGAATTAGAAAAGAGGAAGCCATGTAACACCGGACCCTTTTGGAACAGAGGGGGTTGTTAAGTCTGGAGAGGGGGAAAAAACAGGGAATTTGGGAGGGTCGTGTTGTACGGAGTCCGTTGGAAAGGGGGAAAATCGGGGGAAGGACGGGTTAGGACACGTCAAACCTTAGGAAGTTTCAAATAAAATCGTGAAAGCTTAGAAAGGAAATATTCACGGGAAAGGGAATACCGACGGGGGAAATTCTGAAAGGGGGCTGGTGAATTAGAGGAGAAATTCGCGCTTCAGATGAAAAACTAAGGGGTCCATCGGACTTCGAAAAATTGGAAGTTGGTACAAAAAGAGGGGTTCAGTAAGCGACGCGGTTGAAGGGGCGACTGTGGGAAAAAAGGAATCCTTGGAAGAAGAAGGGAGCTCAGGGAGAAAACATTCTGGGGGGGAAGGAAAAAATCTTCAAAGTTGGAAGGATCTTCCTTAGGGTCGATCTGGCCATCGCATTAAGGGAAATCCTCACCACCTCAAAGGGGAAACTTTTAAAAGGGGGAAGATGAGGTTGTCGGAGAGAGGGGGGAAAGAAAATCTGAAACAAACTGGAGGGTTTTTTGGAGACATAATAACCCAGACAGAGGTATACCCTATCCTAAAAAAAAGCTCTTTTGGGGGGGAACTGGTGTCAAAAAGGGGTCCCAGAAAGAAAAAGAAGAGAAAAGGAACTTGAAATATCCAGCCCAAGAATGAAACACAACCGCCCGCATTCAGAAGGGACTCTTTCCCACAAAAGAAATATACTTAAAAAAAAACCAGTCAAACCGCGTCGACGATGAGAACAAAATGGTAGCGCTTGAAGGGGGGACACGATTAGGGGGGGGAGGGAGGGGGGGGGATTAAAACTCATAGTTGGAAAGGATTCAGATAAAATCAAGGTAGGCAGACCACTAGATTTCGGGGGGGGGAGCATAGGAGGAAGACGAAATTAGGAAGTTCAGGGGGAACTCTGCCAGAGGGTTGGTGGGAGGAGAACTTCATGGGGGAACAAGGTGAGGATCTTGAACTTTAACACCACCTTCGGAAGTGAAAGAAGGATAAGGGGAGTATGGAACTGTCTTCGGAGGAGGGAGAGGAAGAGCTAAAATCACTGGTCCCAATCGATCGCCGAAAGGGGAATCTCCAGAGTAGATTTTCTTAGAGGGAAGGCCAAAGGAGGGGGCAGGAAAGGAGCAAGGGCCCTTGGGGGGGAAGAAGGTGAGGGAGGATCGACACGGAAATAACAAGGTATTGCTCAGGAAAAAAGTCGAAGGAAGAAAAAAGGATATAGAGGAAAGAGGGAAAGAAGGCTCAAAGAAAAAAATATTGAGAAGGTCAGGGAAGAAGGTTCGGACTATCTCGAAAGAAAAAGGGATCAAGTAGCTTCGCGGAAAAGGGGGAGAAGGGAAGAAAGCGATATTGAAGTTTGTCGGGGATCATGTTGGAAACCCAAGGAAGAAATCCGCGGTCTGCGACTCAGGACGGAGAGGGAAAAAATCAAAGGAAAAAGAGCGCCATTGCAAGAGCTCAACTGGGGTACCACAACCTCGGAAGTCAGTTAGTAAGAAATCTCAGGGCTTTCGGGGGACGACTTGAAAATAAAAAAAAAGATTCAAAGAGAAAGAGAAGAAAATTAATAGCGGAAAGGTTCTTAGTTAGAAGGAGGCCATAAAAGAGAAAGATTTGAAAAGGAACGGGCGAATGTCCTCAGGAAAAAAAAAAAAGTGCCAGCGATCTCCTCTTGGGGGGGAAAGCGAAGAAAACAGAGAAAATGCCAGGGAAATATAGAAAATTAGGAGTAAGAATATATAGATTTTCCTCAAGAGTATAAGGGTCTGTTAAAAGGGTCAAAAAAAGGATCCGCGCAAGAAGAAAAGACGATGAGGGGAAAAAAATCGTCGGGAGTCTTTTCAAAGATCCAGTCTAGGATTCTTCCCTAAAAGAAGAGTCTCCGCAAAAAGAGGAGAGCTTGGCAGGAGGGGAAGGGAAAGTTTCAAAAAGTAACTAAAAGGATGGTAAAGTAGTATCGGTTGTTCCACGACGAGGAATGAAGGCAAAAGGGAATAGACTGGAAAGCTCAAAGTTGGCGAAAAGGGGACGTAGAGGGGAGGTCCTGGAAAGAAGAAGGGAGATCAAAGGCCAGGAAAAAAACTCTCAAAAAATTAAAAGGCTATTCGCAAAGGGGAAAAAAATTAATGGGTGGGGCAGCCCGAAGTCTTACCCTCTGGTAAATTGCAGGCGAACTTGCCTCGCTGGACCGAAAAAACTAGGAGGTGATCAAAGAGGTCTCAAGTCCAATTAGGAATACCCGTTGGGGGCCCGGAAAATCCGTGGGGGGGAAATTGAGAGCCAATCATAAGGGGCCACCTGGGAGGGGGAATCTAAGTATCCGGAGCCAGGGGGGATTATTCTAGCATGGAGGAACCTCCTTTTTGGATTCATGAAGAAAGGTGGAAGAGATTGTCGAGTCTCAAAAAGGCCTTCAAGAGGGGAAAAAAGTTGTAGGTGTTCTCAGTCAAAAGGGAACGAGGAAAAGCGAAAAGGCCTGAGAAATCCAAAAAAGGAGAGGGGAAATAAAGGCAAAAGCCCTGTCTATCGGGGATTAATCACAGTGATCCGGGAAAGGTTTCAGGAGGAATCCGAGGGAGAGGGGGGGTAAAGAAGACTTGGAGGGCCGAGGTCAGCATGCTCGTCCGGCATCGAAAAAGGAGCAAGGGGGAAAAGCGGGGGGGGGAGGACGAACGACTTGCGAAGGGGAAAGGGACGTTGGACTGGGAGGAGTGCTCAAAGGGACCAGGGTCGGGTTTATTGTAGAAAATTGGCTCTCTGAAGAGTCCAAGGGGGGGGGGGGGAGGGAGGTAGGAAGGGGAAGAAATTTCTTGGAAAAGGGGCCATATAGAGGGAGAGGGGGGGAACGGGTATGAATCCTCTAAAGGGGGGAGAACAAAGATCTTAGAACCACAACGGGGAAGGAATTGGAAGGAGAGATTACCCGAACTATCCTACAAGTGATGGGGGGGGGGATTCAGGATGGCCAATCGACCTAGCACTCAAATCAAGAAGGACGTCTCCTTAAAAAAAAAAAGAATTGGGGAAAAAAAAACGCGCGAAAATTGAGAGAGGAGAAGCGGAGGGAGACGATGAATCTCCACCAACAACGATTGAAATGTAAATGCAGGAGGTGTCCAAAAGAAAAGTTTGGGGGAGAATAGGGAACGGGCCGTGGCTGAGGAAGCAGCGGGGAGAAAATTAGAAAAATCAAAGATCGGGATGAGTTCGCAGAGGAACGCGAGCCGCACGAGGAATTGAAAAGACATCAAAAGGGGGGGAAGTGAAGGCATTGGGAAAGCTAGTCGCAAGTACAAGTTACGAAGAAAGATTGCAACAATTCTGTAGACCAGCTGGAAAGGAAAATCTTGAAAAACCACAGGACGACCTCCGGAGGCCTAGAAGAAGCCAAGTTTAAATCCCCTGGTAAGTGGGGGGGATCCGTAGGACAATCTGGGAATAAAGGGAGGTGCAATCAACAGAGGAACCCAAAAGGAAAAGGGGAAGGCCTAACTTCGACCGGGGCTGGAGAAAGTTAAGGACTCTCGAAAGAGTCTTACAGGTGAAATCCTCCTTGAATGGCTTAGAGGGGGAAAGAAAACTGGAAGCTTCTAAGAAAATTAAGGAAAATCTCGGGATGGCGGGAGAGAGAAAAGATTGAACCGGGGCAAAGGGAGGGGTTTGAGGAAGGGGGGGGGGGGACCAGAAAACAGAAATCGAAGAAATCATGAAGGGAGGAACACGACGACGGTCCGGCATTTGCCGTCAAAGGAAGGTCCCCAAGGGGGAAAAAAAGTCGGTTCGGAGGGGGTATCAAAGAAAGAAAACCGAAAAAGAAATAGGAAAGTCCTAGAAAAGATTGTCGGAAAAGGGGCGGTAAAGTCGTCAAGAAAAAATTCTTGCCAGAACTCTAATAAAGCGTGGATGACAGGAGATTTGCGAAGAGTTTGGGGGGGGGGAGTCACCAGGAAATCAATTGGATCGCCAGAAGAGGGGTTAAAGGGGGTCACAAAAACCTAATAAGGGATATCTCTTTAAGATTCTGAACTCAACATTCACTCACTAGGATGAGGAGCCTTCTTAAAGGGGGGAAAAGGTCAAGCATAGGAGGTTCCCGGTGGGGGAAAATGAGACTACCGGTCTTCAGGCATTCTGAAAAGGACTCGTGAAATTATGATAAATCCGAACTAAAAAGATTCTGAAAAAAAAAGGGGGGGAGTTGAAAAAAATTTTTCATTGGGGGACACTTTCAGAGATTCTTCAAGGACGATAAAGATTAAAATAACTTCTAACGAGGTGGGGTTAAAGGTTGACTGAAAAAAAAGATTTGAAAAAAAGAGAAGAAATCACTAAGGATCAAAGAAATTAAGGGTTGAACTCTCTCTAGGTAAACCAGATGGTCTATCCTCAGAAAGGAATATATAAGAAACAAAAGAAAAAGTAATCGGGAAGAAAAAACTTGGGAAAAAAATTGAATTTAAGGGTGGGGCTTGTTTTGGAAAGGAATACTTAGAGTCAGAAGGGGAAAGCCTGGATGAATGGGGTGCTCCTCACGTCCACTTGGGGCGTCCTTAGTTCTTCAAAAGTTGAAAGAAGGTTTTTAACGTTCCCGCCAGCCCGGAAGGGGTGCCAGGTAGGGGGGCATGAAACTCGCCGAAAGTCCCAAGGGTCGGGAAAATTTTAAGGACTAAAAATGGGCTCACTTGGGAGAACCTGGAATTGCCCGAAGCGGAATGTTAAGGCATAGATCTAGGTTACCTCGAAAAGTGAAAAAAGGCAAGGAACCAGGGGGGGACCGGAAGATGCAAACGGGAGAGGGATAAGGTTCTGGGAGGATATCTTGGGACAGGACGGGCGCGGTCTCCAGGGGGAACACAGGAAAGCTTGAAGAAGTCAAGGTAAAAAAAAATGCGGAGCCATTGACGAGGAAAAACAAACCTCAAACAAAAGATTGTTCGCCAGACTTTGGAGGAGTAAGGGGGGGAGACTCAAAGAAAAAAAAAAACAGGTTAAAAAGCGAATTTAGAAGAAAATACGAATATACCGAAGAGACGCGGAATGTGTGGGGTGAAAAAGCAGCGAAGCTCAAGAACTTGACCCCAAAAATCCAAAAAAAAAGAAACAAAAAAGACAAAAAAAAACCCTGAAAGAAAAAACGGTCCCAAAAGAGTCCTCCGGATAAGGGAACGCAAACCGGGATTCTGACTAATAGGAGGGTTCTACAGAAAGGAACTTAAGGACGTCGCGGGAACAAGAGGAATCTCGGAACGAACCAACGGCTAAAAAAAAAACTATGGAGGAATCTCAGAATCCCGCGGCATTTCTTGCAGGCAATTGTTTTTTTCTTGGAAAGAGTCCGTGGCGTCGAAGAGAAGATCGAAGCAACAACCCCCACGCTTGGGGGAAAAAACCCCCAAAAAGCTGAGGGAATTCCAGCAGTGATCGGAAACAGAGAGACACACGTTTTTGCGACCGCAAGGGGAATAGATCGAAGAGGACTCAAGGGAGGTTTCTAAGCCGTAATGGTGACCTTCTGAATTAAGCGCGGGGTTAGAAAATCAAAGCTGAAGAAAAAACTGAGTGAGGACATCAAAAGGCGTTTAGCGGGGGGGGTATTCCAGAAGGGGGACTTGATATCATTTGAAAGACTCTTCAGAGGGTAAGGAACATATGGGGGGTGGGGAGAGGGGGAAGAAACCCAAAGTCCGCGATTGCGGATAAGGAACTTTGCCTATGAAAGTGGAAACTTCCGGGGGAAATTCTTATGGGAAAAGAACACTAAACGGAGGAGCGGGAGATCTGCAGGAAGATCCAGGTGAGACCTCACTGAAGAAAAAAAATTTACCGCCAGCCGAAAAACTGTTCGACGGCTTGCTCATCAGAAGGAAAAGTCAAAAAAAAAACCAGAAAAAAATGCCTGCAAGAAAGGGAGTCTTTTGGCGGGGAGGTGCAGAAATCGGAACACGCAGAGGGCCAACAACTGGTGCAGCGCCGACTTTCCGGAAAATTTCGTGAATGACGAGAGAAGATTGCAAAGAAAAAGGGGCCTCCCTTCTTCGCTGGAAAAAATTCAAACCCTCGTGGGGGGCCATGGGGGGAAAAGTTTGCCGCGGCTTTCCATTTGTAACCAAATAGGGGCAAGAAGTAATTCTGGAAAGGCCGGGAAGAACAACAGTTCGGTCCCAGGCGGCAGACGCAAAATGAGGATCCCTGAATGAATATCTGTAGCTTTGAATGTCACTTCAGGGAACTAAAAGGGGACTTAAAACGATCGGTGTCTTGGACGACATTCGGACATGAACAGTTCAGGGCTTAGGAAAGCCGAAAAAAGGGGAAAAGGGCGGATTGGGGGACAAAAAGATGACCATGGGAACCTTGACAAGAAGAGCACAGTCATAAGAATGCGGGGGAGATTATAGTCCTAGAAAATCGCCTTAAAGATTTCCTACGAAAAAAAAAAAAAAATGAAGCGGGGAGAGGATAACCGGAAAAAATCTGGAGCTTTTCAAACATTAGAAACTGTGGGTCGCCGATTTTTTCCCCTAAAAGGGAGATGACAGTCTGGAAAAAAATTTTGAGGGAAAAGGTCTAATTTTGTCGGATGCGACGAGGAAGCCATTGGACCTGTTCCTCGAGGGGTCGAGTCCTCTCTGAAAATGGACGAAGGGATGAAGCTTTTTTACGGGGAGCGACAGATCAGGGAAAGGCAGGGGAGGAAAAAACCTTGGAAAAGAAAAACTGAAGATAAAGCGGGTGTGCGAATTTAAACTGAGGGTCCGGTGCAGGGCATACGGCAGATGAAAAAGGGCTAGGGGGGAGACTCTAGTCCTGCTCAGAGGTTCGCAAAGGGGATGGGGAAAATTCGGAAAGGGGGTCTTATTCTTCGGGGGGCGCGTCTGTTTGAGGGTATTCTTGACTTGGGAAAAGAGGCCTGTGTGAAATTTTGGGGATTCTTTTGGGAGGGGGGAGAGAAGGTTTGGAGGGGAATCTTGCCATGGGAGAGGCACCGGTCAAACCATCAACATATCGGGAGGAAGGATTCGTCATAAAGGCGAGAAAAAAGAAACAGGAGTAGGAAAGGGTTAACAAAACCCTTCACGGACAAAAAAAGCAATCCGGTGCTTTGTTGAGACTGGGACGACATCGCCAGAGCAGAAAAAGACGGAATGAGAAAAGACAAAGATTGGAAAAGCCGGCAACCATCGCTTGGGGAGAACGCAGACCCCCTTCAAAACGTAGAAAAGAAAAAACAGGAGAAATTCCAGGGGGAAAAGAGCCGGGAGGGGGGACACGAAAGATAAAGAAAGACGAGAGAGGTTCCGGAAAGTAAGGGTTCAGAAAAAGTCAGAGGAGGAGCCCCTGATCCAGGAAAGACATCAAAAAAGGCTCAAATCTTTGGTAGGCACTTCAAAAGAGTATTGGAAGAATGGTCAGGGTATTTCGAAGTATCGCAAAGGACGGAGCAGAAAAAGGGAGAGACCTTGTCTTGCATGGAAAAGGGGGGGGACCAGCACTTCCGAGATCCTAAACAACATAGAAGGTCCGTTGGCAAAAATGTGTCTTGAAGAGGAAAAAAAAGAACGGGCGCCAAAGGGACGCCGAAACGTAAAACCTGAGAATTTGCAGGCCTGGAAAAACATCGAAAACAACCCAAAAGGGGGGAGAGGGGGCTTACACTCAGATGAGCAAAGAACGCTGGTTCAAAAGACGTTGAGCGGGGCTTGCCTGAAGGAGGAGGTTTCAATTAGAGGAAATCAATCTGGGGGCATAGGTGCGGCCATGGGCCTATACCAACCGAGAAAACTTGGGGTTTTACTCATTATGTCAAGATCAAAGCCGTTCAAAAGAGTACGAGAGTCTATCTGTGCCAAAAAAAAGGTTCATGTGCAAAAGATTGGAAAAAAAAGAAGGTACTCCTGGATTGATCAGGAACTCCAGTAAGGTCATAATGACGTCTCCCAGGGAAAGAAAGAAGAAGGGAACGTTTCGGTAAAGGAAAAGAAATGTTGACAAGATACCCCCTGAACTGCATAATAAGCGGGTCGTGACCAAAGGTCGCAGGAGTTGAAGGACCAAAGGGATGGAACGAGGTTGTCCCTTAGAAACCCTGATCGAGGAAGAAATAGGAAAGGGAGGGGAAAAAAAAAAAAACATAGAAAAAGGGGGGCCGTAGAAAAATCTGGCGCAAGTCCGGACTTATCCGGGGAAGAAAATGTCTGCGATTCGGCAAAAGGGCCGAGAGGGCAAGTCGTGAGTTTAAAAAAGAGAAATCCGAAACCGGAATGAATGGGTCGGGCTGAACTTCTCTACCTCTGTGAGGTGGCCTGGAAATCTGGAGGGGCCTGTCTCCGATCACGGGGGAGTTGGTCTTAAAATCGGGAGGGACCAAAATGGCAAGAAAGGGTAGGCAGCAAAAAGGATAGCTAAAGATATATTGCCGGGCTAAACGCGCAGAAAAATGGATCCAATACTAGAGACTAAGCGGGGGCTCATAATGGGAATACCATAATCAGAAAATCGACTGGAGGGGGCATTATCAGTAACAGGAACCTGGAAGTGAGGGAAGAAGACGTCCTCGTCATTCATGGAAAGAGGGGTCCCTAGCTAAATAAATAACGTGGGAGTCTACAGGCTATAAGCCAGGGGGAGAAAACAGGGGTTCAGACTCATATGGGGGGGATCTGAGGGGGGGGGAAAGAGGTCCTGAAGAAAATCGGGGGAGTTCGGGGAAAGCAAGACTTTGCGGGACCCAACTTAACTCAAGGCCTGATGGGGAGATGCGCGGTTAGGGTAAGAAACAAAGGGAATTGCTACTAACTTCACGGGGAGTTTAAGTAAGTGAAAAAAGGGCGATGAGTCCACCTTCGAAAAAAAGAATCGTTTCAAAGCCCATTTGGTGACACGAGGTCTGAATTGGAGGAAATATAACTGGGGAGGGGACGACGGGCTCAAGGAGCGGGCGGTGGGAATCTTTGGGGGGGGATGGGAAGCAGCCTTATACAAGGAAGGGCTGGAGATGACTCTTTAGGAGTTGAAAAGGGGCTTTCCGAAAGCCATAGATCTTGGGGGGAATATTCATCTATGAAGGGGTAGAAAAACACAGCTCTAAGAAAAAGAGAGAGAAGTTTGATACTGAGCTTCACCAACTCATCAGACGCAGATAGACACTATCTCTGGACTGTGAAGAACATAAGAAAGAGACAAGAACGAAAAAACAGCCAACAAAACAAACGCCGAGAACCCAAGGGCCTCCCCAAAATCCCGCCATCGCTTTGGGGGGAAGGGAAATCGAATCCAAAAGGGTCAGACCGCGTAAGAGGAACCAAAGGTCGCACGCGGTGGGTCCAAGCATTTAAGTGGGGTTGACAAACAACGGGCAACCGCTCGGGAAAAGACTTGTCAATGACCATAAGAAGGAACGGCAAGGAGAACGGGCAAGAAAAAAGGGCTGTCCAGAATGTCGGCATAAGCAATACAACTTAGAAAAAGAGGGGGAAAAAGCGTAAGGAGTACATATGAGAGTCTATGGGGGAAAAGGCTGCGCAACTCCCGTGCACAAAAGTCAAAACCCGAGAAAGGTGAATAGGCAGCGAAAGAGATCCTTAAAAACCAAACTGGAAAACCAGGGCGCTCAGCTTCCTCGAAAAAAGTGTCGAAAGGGAAAGGAATGGGGAGAGGAGATCCAAAGGTTCGACCTAAGGTGTAAGCGTCCGGGAGTCGAAAATCAGTAAGTCACACCCAAAAAATAAAGAAAAAACTCCAGGAGACGTTATCAACGAGAGGGAATCCTGGTAACACTCCCGTGAAGTTTGCTAGCCGGCATCTTGAAAAAAAAGAGTGCAGCAAGAAGGGGCTTCAGAGGGATGAATGCAAAAGAGAGCTTCGGGGCTCATAGGGACAAAAGGAAGATCTAAAATAATGTTTTTGGCTGGGGTGAAGAGGAAGAAGGGGGAGGGCCCTCAGGAAGCTTGAGAAAAAAGGCGAAAAATAGGTGGACAAAAAGACGCCATTGCATGGGTGAGATGGGGACAGCAAGAGGACCAAAAGGGGAAGGGCCTCACAAAAAAAGAATCCTAGGGGGGATACAATAATGAAAAACGCAAAAAAAAGCATGCACTGCCGGAGGGCGAGTTCCGGGTCTTTTCTTAAAAAAGGAAATCGGCGAGGTTTAAAGATGCCCAGAGAAAAAGGAATGCATAATAAAAAAAAAAAAAAGTCCTTCCAAAAAAAAAAAAGAAAGACTGGTTTGGGGGGAAAGAAGGCGAAATTTTACATATTCTTCAGGGGATCTCGCAGAGGCGTGAGGAAAAATTTTCCAAAATTCATGGAAAAGGGAGCTTGGGGTCAACCAAACCAGGGGGGCATGACAAAGGTGCATTCAAAGTCTTTGCAAAGAAAAAGGGATACGTGCCGATGGGTGCAGTGAAAAGGAAAAGGACATCGCAAGGCTGTTCCATGAAGTCGGGCAGCGGGAGAAGGTGAATAAAAAGTCAGAAGGCGAGGAGTACGCGGGGGTCCAGTAAAAGGCAAATCATGGGACATGTGAAACTGGCTAAAGGATGCTTAAATAGGCCTATGAGAGTTGAGTGGGAGATAAAGAAGGCAGGGACCCGACAAAATCCGATAAAAATGCTTTCTACCCCGGAAAGAAAAGGGAGGGATAGAGAAAGCTAGAAGGATGCCAAGAAAAAAAGACGACTAAATAAAGAAAAAAAAACAATGACGATATCCCGTGTAAGGTGGACCTAATAACTCTCTTGTTGATCAAAAAAAAAGAGTGTCCCAGAGTTTTTTGGAAAAGGAAAAAAAAAGTTGGGAAAGGAAAGAAATGCTTGACGGGGTTCCAAAAAGCCGGAAAGAGAACTCAGAACGTTGCGCTGACAAAGTCTATAAAAAAAAAGTAAAAAAAAGAAAGAAAAGTGGACAGCTCTAGGTGGGGGCTAAGAGGAATAAAGAAGTTACAGTGAAAGAAGCCGCCGGGGTTGCAAAAAAAGGAGTTTATGGAAGGGCTCGAAAGAAATAGATAGATATTCACTGAAAAAATCAACCCTAAAAAACCGGGGCAAGTGCCAGACTTCCTAAAATCGTTGGAAAAAAAGCGCTAAAAGTGCTAAAGAAAAAAGAGAAAGATTGGGGCTGACGGTCGGGCATCCTTCTGAAAAGGCGCTGAACTGAACAGCGTCCGTCAAAAAAAAAGAACACGCGAAAGCACTACGCGGGGGGGTTGGGAAAGGGGAGGAAAAAGAGTCGGAAAGAGACTTTCAAAAGTCTACGTGGGACGGGGAACGTTACAAAAGCGTTTTGGGGGGGATGAAAGAGGGGGGGCGGGCGAGAAGGAAAAAAGGTCGTTCGGAGGGTGTAGTTTCGGGAAAAGCTGTCGGGCTGGGCACCAAGAAAGAGAACTGGGGGCTCCTCTTTTGGTCGGTGGAGGACCCCCCCAACCAAAAACTCACACCGAAAAAAAAAGGGAGAAAGGGAAAGGAGTGGGAAGGCACGAGAGAAATCCTCGAATATAAAAAAAAAACAAGATGAGCTGGGGAAAGTGAGACCAATACAGCTCCCGGGGACCAGCGAAAGAAAAAAAAAAGGAACTCCATCAAAGAGCTCCAAAGGGAAAAGCAATAAAAGAAAGCCAGCAAGAAAGCTTTGGCACGGGTTCCCACGTCGGAAAAAAAAAAAAAAAGGAGGATGAAAAAACGTCCCCAAAAGACTATTTAAAGATGGTCTGAAAAAAAAACTGAGGGGAAAGTTGAAAAGAAGCCACCGGAAGCAGCCGCGTCAATCGTTTCAAAAAAATGGAAAAAGCAGGGAGATGTCTGTCATAAAAGGAAGCGGACAAAAAAAAAATGATTTGTTCTTGTCACTACGGGAAAAAAGGTTTTTAAAGGGGAGGGGGGCGCTTCGAACATTTAGAAAGGGAGAGCACAAAGAACCCCCGTCAACAAATTCACTTCGACAAGGGTTGTCCAGGGTAAAGCTCAGAGAACCCCTAGAGAGGAAAAAAGGCAAGTGGCGAGAAAGACATGGCGGTCCCTCCGAGAGAAGATCTCCAAGGGGTCAAAAAATCCATGGGGTCTCCTTCGGTAATCCTCCGAGGGCAGAAAGTTCACAAAAAAGGGGAAAAGAACTTAATCACAAGGGCGACCATCATTTGTGGCGGGAAGAAACTCCGGGGAAGAAAAAATCTGGAAAGGGGAAGACTTAAGATAGAAGGTCATCAACTATCTGGCATGAGAAAGGTTCAATCATAAAGAGAAATAGGTCCCTTGAAAAGGGAAGGATCTTTAAAAATGTCAGGGGGTTCAAGAGAAACTCTGAAACAAAAGCTGCGTTAGAGATGAATTCTGGAGAGGGCCCTCAAAACGAGAAGATTGGGGAGAAGGGAGCACTAGGAAACTCTTAGTCATCCTCATGAAAATTCCTGACAGGGGGGATCATAAGGACCTGAAATTCCGTCTCCCTCATTAACGACTGAGAGAAGATTTCCTTGGGAAAAGCAATTAGAGGGAAAAGGAAGAAAGTATGTTTACAAGCAAAAAGGATACAGCCGAAAGAAAAAAAAATTAAGCGGGAGTCTTTCCGTAAATCTTTCTGGCGAGACTCAGGGCAAGCGAGAGGAAATCCTTTGGAACATCTCTCACAAAAAAATAGAGAGATAAAGCCGCTAATAAATGAAGGTCGGGTCACCAAAACAAAACTGTGAAAAAAAATTCAGAAAGGAAGATCCCGTAAAGGGTTCTTCGGGGGAGAAAAACGGAATGAAACGCAAAAGAAGAAAAGAACACACAAGACTCCTGAAGGAAAGGGGAGGTCACTTAGGGAAGAAGAAAAGGACGAACTGGGAAGTCACACGGCTTTGGAGGGTTTCAGAAAGCATTTGGAATTCCCTTAAAGAAAGCAAGGGGGTCTTCAAAGATGAGAGAGGGTACATCGAGGGCGAATCTTGTGATTGTAATGGAGGGTCTATTGAGGAAGCATGAAACACAAGAAAGACTTCGGGAAGCCAGCGACAGGTCAAAATAACGAAAGGAGATTGCGGTAATTGGGGGGGGGGAGGGAGCCCTTTGAGAACCAGAGGGGAAATATGAAAAAATGAAAGGTTGCTGCTAGCGAAGAAACCGCAAATCTTTTCTAAAGTCGAATGAAAGGCACTCACCGGGGGGAATCCGTATGGTGAGGATGGTCCAGGAAGGGCAGAATTGAAGAAAGCGGCAGAAAAGGGATATACCAACGTTGGCGGAGGCTTCGAGGCTGGAAAAGACCAGGGGGGGGATGTGGGGGGGATCGAGAAGGGAGAGCCGTCGAGAAAAGCAAGTCTTGGGGAAGGAAGGGTTTGGGCAGAAGGCGAGAAAAGGTGCTAGAAAAAAAATTCACAAAAAGGAAGGAACCTAAACGGGCGCCGAGGTCCACTAACTGAAAAAACCTTGGGGGGGAAACTCTGTTGGAGACGGAAAGGAAAAGAACGAAGGGGGCTTAACTAAAAAAAAAAACTCTTTGAACCCGGAGAAAGTCCTAGGGCTTCGGTTCAGGGGGTCCAAAGTCGTCAGAAGACAAATTCAGTTAGACGCCGTTTTTCCCTGACTGAAATAAAAAAAAAAAAAAGGACGTTCCTCGGGGGGTTACTGGGGGAAGTGTACTTTAATGTTGGAAACGAGGAGTGCCGCCGGAGTCTCTCTTGAAAGAATTAACTGATGTAGATAATGCCTTTAGGGGTATTTCGAGAGGGACGGTCTGAAAAAGAGAACACCATAGATAAGGAAGGGAGGGGGAAGGATAGGGGGGGGTCAGCTCAGTAGCTCTCACCAAAAAAGGGGGGAGAGAGGTGTGAAAAAAAAATGGACCCTTTCAAATATCCCCTATCCACAAGATGAGATGGGATTCTCAAGCCCGAAAAAGGTCCATAAAACAAAGGAAGAAAGAAAAATTACTCAAAAGAAAAAAAAGAACACAACCCCAAATAATTTTCATCCCTAAACCCGAAAAAGACCCTCTCTTTTTCACAAGATCTCCCAATGGGGGGGGGTATGTCTCCTCCCCAAAACCCCTCCGAGACAGACAGTCGGCCGGGAAAAGACCAACAAGGAAAAAAAATCAACCCTCTCGTGCACGTTATTGGCCTTAAGAAGAACATAAAAAAAGGTCTGAAACGAAAGGTCACCGCAAGTCTTCGAGGTCTTTGCCTCGGATCAAAGGCTACTCTGAAATCGGAAAGATTAAGTTCAAAACAAGGTTACATATGGTGAAGGGGGAAAGAGTATGGGGCCGTTCTCTCATTAACGAAAAAGGACACAGACAACAAAACGAGGGGGGAGGAAAAAAAAACTTGCTAAGAAAAGGGAGAAATTCTCGAAACCATATATCGAAACGTTGGAGGAATCGAACGTTCCTCTACTGAAAAAGCCAACTGGGGGAGGGCTTCCCTGAGAGAAGGAAAGTAACAGACAAAAGAAGAATACTGCAGAATCGAAAACACCCACACTATGAATTTGCTGAAACGACGGAAAAAAGTTAGAACTCAAAACCTCATGAAAAGACAACTTGAATATAAAGGGGGGTCTGTAGGGGAAACAGGACAACTAAAAAAGAGGGAAGTCTTCTAAAGCTCCAAATTAGGAAGAGACTTCGGAGAGGTGCCGAGAAGGCAAACCAGAAATTTGGAATTCTTTAGAAGGGGCAACTCCACCAAAAAAGACGCTCAGGAGGGAACGATCTTTCCGAAACCGGAAGGAGGGCCGTCAATTACAAACCGGAGTCCGCCATCGAGTTCGGAGGAACCGCCGTGGAAAAAAAAGCCCTCATTCAAAAAAAGGGCACAGGGTACGGCTATTTCTGCGTGGAGTCGAAAAAACGCAAAAAAGGAAGAAATTCTGGTCAAAAGAAGGAAATTAGGGGGTCCTCAGGAAGCCACAGAGGAAAAAAACTGATGGTTTTGGGTTGCCCAGCGTCAATGGATTCTCAACACAGGGAGAGAGATAGGGAATTCATTTAAAAAATCGAATCATGGCATTGGACAAAGGGGGGGAAAACTCAAAAAAAAAAAAAAGGTTGGTAGGAAAAAAAGATTCTTACAGGGGATTCCGGAACAGGCAACATGAGGTGCTTTCCTCATTTCCCGTCAGAAGAAACGCACCGCTGTCCAGGAGGAGGAGTTCCATTCAGGGAACGGTTCAAGGTGTCCTAACGGGGGATGCGTGAGGGCAAGAATCGGGGTCCTCGCGAAACCGTCACAGGAAGGATAAAGGGACATCGGGGAGATACTTAAAGTATAAACAAGGGGTTTAACTGCTAGGGGGCTTTTCCCGATAACAGCGTTTCCTGCCCTTTGCAAGAGGGGGAGAGTGGGTTAGAGCGGAAACTCCGTTACATCGGAAAAGGACTACTAGGTGCCGGGGGTACGATAGAAAAGAAACGACATAAAAAAAAAAAAAAAAAAGGGGGACTCATGCGGTCACCGGGGTCTACGGTAGGCACTAAGGGACCTTTTTCGATCAAAAAGTTAGTGCAAAATACTCTGCGTTCCAGTAGAAGTCAGAAAGAAGCCTGGAAACCCTGGGGTGATGCAATTCTATCTTCTGATAGAAAAAAGTTTGGGAAGGGAGAAAAAAACCCGGGGGGGGGAAAGGGTTAGAGGAAACTCCTTCAAACGGGAGCCCTTGGCAAAAAGGTTTGGAAGTGCCGGCTGCAAGACGAAAGGAAAGCAATCGATTCACCCGAGGGGGAAAAAAACCTTGGGGGTTTCAAAAGGGGAGAGAACAGCGGGAAAGCCTCGCGAAAATTAAAAAGAGAGTTGAGGGGGAAATAACATCTGCGTTTCTTTTAGGGGAGGGAGTTTCAAAGTGTACACGGACGGAGCATCGGGTGGAAAAAAAGGCAGTGTGGAAAAAAAAGGGGCCAATTTGGGTCTAAACGAAAGAGGAGCGCTTTCAAACTAGAAAAGTTCTAAGGAGGAGGAGGGAGATATGGTCCAGGGGGAGGGGTAGGGGGTTTTGCTGGCGAAAAAGTCAAGTGGGGGGGAAAGCGCTATTCGACATTTGCCATGGGGGAGAGGGAAAGGCAAAAGGAAAAAATTCGTAAGAGGGTACTTTGAGGAAGGCGTGAGAAAACAACAGGAGGAAGGGGGACCACGTTACGAAACTGCCCCTTCATGACGACTAATAAAAAAAAACTCTGGTGAGGGGAGGATCAAGAAAGACGCATTGAAAAAGGGATCAGAAGATCGAAAGGGGCTTAGAAAAGGCGCCAGCCAGGCAACAAAACACCGCCCGCTCTGCAAGAAAATCTGAGGGGTCCCAAGGCGTCAACGTAGACGCTCCCGAAAAAGGTCTCTGGATTCCTAATAAAGAAAGGAAAACGTCTGGGGAAAAGGGGCCTGGGGGGAAGAATGAACGAAAAAAGATCACAAAGGGATCTTAATAAGCAGAGGAAAAACACAACACGTTCAGAAAAGATGTATGTTGTCGAATAATCGAAAGAAATTTAGGAAGGGTTGAAAATAAATTCCGCAAGGGGGGGGGAACATATTGGAAAAAGGTGAATAGGGGGAGCTTCGGGGCCTATCACCAACAAGGAAAAAAGTCAACCAAGATGTACTTGAAAAGGACCCGTTTGGGAAAAGGACGTCGAGAAAAAATGTATATGGAAGTCTACCCATGTCGAAGAAGAAAAAAACGTGGGGTATTACTCAACCTAGTTTCAGGGAGGGAAGAAGGGCATTGAAGGGATGGGGAGGGTGCAATAAAAAAAAAGAGGCATTTTCACAGCATGTTAAACCTAGAAGAAGTCATCCCATCATGTCGGAAACTCTAGTGTCTGGGGGCCGCCGGGGGGGGGATCAACTTTGGGAGTCATAATTCAATAGGGTACCTCTCAACTGGGGAGGAAAAAGGTCTTCGGGAGGGCAATTAATTCAAGGACTCATAGAGGTGGACCAACCGGCCCTAACCCTATCGGGTCCAGGAATGTGGTCTAGTTCAAGAAGAAGAAAAAAAACGGCAATGGAAAAAGCTGGAGGGGAGAGGAGATCATGAAGGAGGACCGATGAAAAGGGAATGTGAAAATGGAACGGAAGAGCTCGGGAAAGGTAAGCCTCACTCCATCGTCGTGAGGGGAATCCAAGGACTTTAAAAAAAAGGTCCGGCAGAAAAGAAGGAAAAAACTTTTGGGACCAGCCGGAAAGGAAAGGAATCAGACATCTGTTGACCAAATACCTGGCAAAAAGTCCTGCATACAAAAGAAGGGAAGAACTGCCACCAAGAAAAAAAAAAAATCTGGGGATCGAAAGCGCAGACCTGGGTCTCATAAAAAAGGAAGGCCCAGAGGAAGAAAGTCCCAAATGGAGAAAAAACCAGAGAGAAGGTGCGAAAAAGGCAAGGGCAGGAACATGCTGGAAAATGAAAGATCCGATTAAAGGAATGCTTCAAAGGAGAGAAAAAACTCTTCCTGGGGTCTTTCCTGAGGAAGACTCGTCAGGAGGAGCAAACCTAGGAAGGGGCTTACGAGATGGGTAAATAGGCGCTGTCATTTTAAAGAAGTCCTGTCTAGGGGCATCGGTTGCCGGCAAGGCCTGGAACGAAAGGGCAAAAGGGGGGCACTAAATTCAAGAAGAAAGGTCCCCCTTAAAAAGAGGAGGAAAGATATGGCATTCCTTTTTTGAGAGAGGAAGAGCCCGTGTGAAAAATCCTCCGAACGAGGAACGGGACAATTGAAGAGGCGAGAACCCGGTACAATCGGGTGCTCCAAAACATGGTCGACGGGTAAAAAAAGTAATTGGGTTGAACAAAGTTGTCGAGAAGGGGAAAACTACGTAGGAAGGAACACCTTCAGACCACAAAACGTTAAGAAGAGGAAAAAAAGAGAAAGTGGCGACCTTAAGAAGGATCAGGACCATGTGCTTGTACCCCGGGGGGGGGAGGTTAAGTCTAGAGTACGAGAACGTGGCCGAGGGGGGGTGTTGGGAAGGTATTCCGTGCAACAATCTCTAACTCGAAAGGTTCAAACCTCGGAAAAAATTGGAAAAGAGTCCAAGAAACGAAGCTGGCAAGAGGGCTTCGATCAGGGGAGGCCGCGGACCTTGAAAGAATAGGAAGGAAAAAGGGACTCTCTGAAAAAAGGGTTAAATGAAAAAGAATTACCTAGGTCTTGCGGGCACCACGTCGCAAAAAGAAAAGGAAGTTCCACCCTGTCTCAATGCAGGGGGAAGAAGAGCGGTTACCAGGGGGGAATCTCAAGAGAGCTTTACAAAAAGAGAAACTGGTGGACTGCTCAAAAAAAGGGCGGTTTTGGTAAAGGCGCCCGAAAAAGGGTTGTCGTTCTCGTTGAGATCCTGGGATTGATAGGGTCTGGGAAAGGGAAGGAACATTCAGAAAAAAAAGGGTTCGCCATATTAAAGAGAAAAAAAAAGGGGAGAGGACTCACACAAGAGGGAAAAAAAAGGAGGATCTTGAGAGATATGTTTAGTTGAAACAAAAAGTCATAAGAAGACTACCACTTCAAAAAGGGTGAGACTGGGAGAAAGAAGCCATGTCCATAGAGAAAAGATCCAGTAACGAATGAAGAAAGAGGAATCCAACCGAGTAAAGGAAAAAAACACATGAGACTTCCCTACCAGGAAAAGGTTCCAGAAAAGAAGGGTCCCCTAATAAAGGAGACTTGAAAAGATGAAAAGACGATGGAAACGGGGAATCGCCCGCATCGTGCCAAAAGGGGATTGTTAAACGATGATGCCTAGAGGAGGACGACAAAAATCTGAAAAGAAAGGGACCATCAAAAAGGCCGGGCAAGAAAAAGACGTTCCAGGGAAAAGAGGAGCAAAAGCTAAGAGAATCCGGCAAAAGTCTTGTAAAAAAAACCGGAAGGGGGGGTATATGGGGAGTCCTGAAGGAAACACGGGGAAGGGGGAGGTGGGGCATCAGTCAAACCACTTCAAAACAAGGCCGTGAAAGATTCTTGCAACCATCGAGTCGAAACTCAAAGGGGGAAAGCTTGAACAAAACAAGGGGAGGAGAGCCATGGCTTCCATCTATCTGAGGAAAACCCACAGGGGGGGAGAGAGAAGACTGTTCCTTGGAAGAACTAATTGGAAAAGACGTGTAGGGCAGAACAAAAGGGAAAAAAAAAATTAAACAAACCGAAAACGGTAGTGAAGGGAACACTCAATCGACCAGAAAGGAGGGAGAGAAACGAGAAGTAACTCCTTGGGAGTTGATACGAAGGGGGCCGTGCAGGGAAGATTAAGGTTTTCACAACTGGGTCTTAAGGAGGGAGAAAAGAAAATTAAATGAATACACGATAAAGGGCCAAGGGAAATTAGGGGGGGGCAGGTTGGTGGGTTTCAGATCATGAAGGGAAAAGGATACAAGAAAAAACCTGGAAAAAAAAGAAGGAAATCCACCATGATTGCATGTGGAAAAGGAACAGCTCAAGAAAAGATCTTAAGGCCTTTCAGGCTCAAGAGAAACGTTTGGGACGCGGGCGGGGGAAACGTTAAAAGGGAAAAAAAAAAAAAAGAAAATATTCCTTCAGGGAAGAAGAGTTTTGAGTGATTTTACTCACCCAGGGAGAAAACAGACATCTGGAAGCGTGCCAGATCGCCTGCCTTAACCTTCATATGGGTGCCCTTCAAAATAGAAAAAAAAAGGAGTGGTTTTTGGGTGAAGGTAACATAAAACAAATCAGGGGACACAAAAAAAAAGAGCTAAGAGAAGAGCCATGATAGAATGATCGCTTGGAGGATCCGCAAGGTGAGAGCTTAATGATGGCAGGAACGATACTGATCATTTTTGACTTTTCAAATTTCACAGAGAAGGAAAAAATGCTTCAAAGGAAGAAATCCTGGTCGGAAAAAAAGGCAGGCTGGAGACCGTCGGGCAGTAGGGAAAAAGAACCGAAAGTATATGAAAAAGCTGACGAGCTTTTTTTTCCATCGAAAGGGGAAGGGGCGTGCACAGAAAAGCATGTAGAGAAGGGAAAGGCGGATCTCCGAGAGAAGTGTAGAAGAGAGGCGATTGACCCAGACAAAAAATATGCCTTTAAAGAGCAGGAGACGTTTTCAAAAGGAATGATGGGGCGAAAAGGAGTCTAGAAGGGACAGGGCACAGTTGACCATGCAAAAGAGAAAGGCTGCCAGAGCACTTGGCGCGAGCAGGCTTCATACAATCGACTCGAGGGGGATGCTGTTCCAAGGAGCCCTAAGGGGGGGGGGTCGAGAGTCCGGGCAAATTGTCCAGGAAATAAAGGAAAAAAACCATGACTGTCCTCTAATAAAAAAAAAAGGGGAGTTTGTGGAAAGGAAGGAAATCACTATCGAAGAAAGACCACCGTACGGTGCCTCTATGTGTGGGGGGGGGGTACCGGAAGATCTCGTTCAAACTGACCTGGAATCTTTGGAGGGGGGAGTTTAAGGCTCGAAAATCAGATGAAACTGCAAATGAACATCTTGGAAAGTTTGCCGAAAGAAAGGCACAGGTGCCCCCAGGCGGAAGCTCTGTAGGGGGACCTGGAAAGAAAGCTTGACCGCTAAAATGTGGGGAAAGGAAATCAAGAGGGGTGAGAAAAGGGGGGCCAGAGAGTGGAACAAAAAGTTGACACGAAGAAAATTGGAGGACCGAAGGTCTCCTCTGGGAAAAAGGCGTCAAAGAAGGGGGATTCGAAGGGGAAAAGTGGCCTGTGGCGCTTGGTGGAAGAAAGAACAATTCTTGGGATGGCGCTAAAAAGGGGGAGAAGGGAGTCAAGTTACTTTCGGAAAGGGGGGGAGTTTCGAGGGGGCTTCAAAAGAAAAAAGAAAAAAGAATCTTGGGAGGAGGGGGGCGTCGAGAAGGGGGAGACTCAAACAGAGATGAAAGAAAAATGAATGAGGAAAGGGAAAGCAATTAAGACTGACCCGGCATCAAGGAAAACAAACAAACAAAAAAAAACCGATCAAAGAAATTCTCTGGGGGTGCAGACGAAAACCAAACTCCTCACACCAGAACAACAAAACTCCTGGCTTCAAGCACAGAGAAAAAAAGCCCTAGAAGAAGCCTCTCCAAGACAGGTCGGACAAAAGCCGTCAACTGAGCAACAAAGCGTCGAATATTAAAGGGGGGAACAAAGGTCGCCCGCGTCGTGGGAAAAAAAAACGTGGGGGGAGGCCGGATGATAAAGTCAACGGAAGAAAAGAAAGCAGTTCAAGCATCACCGGCAGCTGGGAAATCGAGAGGGGTCCATGAAAAAAAGCTACGAGGAAGAAAAGAGTGGGAGAACGGTAAAATGTTTTTTAGGGAAAATGGGGGGAGGTCAGGGGTGCACTATTGCCAGGAAGGGGGATCTTAATCCAAGAAAACACGAGGAACGGTGCAACCCGAAAAAAAAAATTTGAAAAAGCAAGAGGAAATAGAAAATCTTAAACACATAAGAGGAAACCGGTGGAACAAAGCTGAAAAAGGCCGGAGAAAAGAAAAACGGGATGAGGGGCCGGCCGGGGAAAGGGGGGTTGAAAGAAAAAGAAGTACTCTGCAAGTCATGAATAAGCAATAGTGCATAGGAAAAAAAAAATGTAGGGCTCATGGAAAGCGACCAGGGGGTAGAAACGAGAAAAAATAGGCCACCTTGGTTTCTAAATGATCGACACCAGGGGAATTCCCATCGGGGGGACTAGTCGGAGCTCCCCAATTATAAAAAAAAAAAGTCGCTCGCGGGAGGAAGGCCCCCGGTGAAAGATTGAACTGGAGGGGCGGGGGGCAGTTATTGAACAAGAAAGAAACGCTGGAAAGGGAAGAAAAGATATGCAATGTCTTTCTGCACCTAGCAAGAAGCCTTAGGACGAAGGGGAAACTCTCAGTCCTTGAGAAAGTCCCCCTCTAAAGGGGTGTTCGGGCAGTGGAAGAATGTCCTCTTGAAGCGAGGCAAAAATGAAGGAAAGGACGAATTTAAGGGGGCAACATTCGGAAATCCGGGAAAGGGACATCTGTTTAAAAGACCAGGGGAAGATCAAGACTGAAATAATATCATCGTGTCGTGAAGAAAAGGCCTCTTGGGGGGGGGGGGATGTTTACCAGGAGTAGCGGCCACAATTATCTCTGAAAAGAGGAGGAAAAAGAGTTCCAAGTGTGCGCTAGACATGCGGGGAAAAGAGGGCAACCCCCAGGTCCTAAGAAAGGGAGAAAACGAGTCTTATGATGAAAGGCTTCACGCCGACCAAGTCTGCGGAAAGGGGAAAAAACGAATTACTAAAAAAAAAAAAACGAGCTCTTGAGGCGGCAGGCAATATCGGGGCAGCGGAAGGGAAAACGTCGGCATGGGGGTCAGAAGTAACTTGGAAGAAGGGGTACATCGAACGGCACAGAAAGAAATGGCAAGAAGGGGGGTGCGATAGTCCTTAGCGCCGAGAAGGGGGATTTTAAAAAGGAAGGTCTAGGGAAAAAAAACATCAGGATGACGCGTTCCAGGGAAAGGGCGAGAGATGGAGAGAAATAGACCGCGCTAAGGACCCAGATTGAAAAAAAAGGAACCGGAGGAACTTTGAGTAGGGCATACCATCAAAGAGCAGCACATGGGGGGGAGAGGGGGTCATTCACATGAAAAAGGGGGTGCCTTTGGGATTCCTAGTTTTGATGGGAAGTCAGGAGAAACTTTGGGGAAGAAAAGGTAGGGAGTCTACTAACGCCTTTCTAATCTTCGAGGGCAAGTTAATCCGGCGTTCAGCCACCGTTGTGGGGGGAAAGTTTCAGGAAGGGAACGGGGGAAGGAGGAGTCAAACGAAAGACTTAAGCATATTGTTGAAGGGGGGGGGTTCAAAAGAGACTAAGAAGGACTGAGAAATTCACCCGTGGGAGGAGCATCTTTAAAAAAGAAACATGGGGGGGGGCCTGCCGGGGGAAAACTAAAGAGGGCTTCGTAAAATTGCGAGATTTGTAAGACAGGAGGGGGGGAGCCGCTGAGAGAAGAAAAAAAGTGCTGAAAATTCAGCTGCGTTCCGGGGATTCAAAAGCCAACAGAAAGAAAAAAGGGAGGTCCATCAAAAGGAAAGGGTACACTAGCTGCTTACAGGGGGGAAAGGGGGTTGCGGGGGCAGGGGAAAGGGTCTATTGAGGGGTTATTCTGACGTGTGACGGAAAAGGAGACGTGCTAGCGGGAGGGCGCCAAGGAAGGGGGGGGAAAGGAGCTCGGGGGACAATTTCGGTTCTGACGTAATTTCCCATTTGAAGGGGGAAGAAAAGTCTACAAACATCACCAGAGATCCGGGGGGGGATATTCGTGGCGTACTAAAAGACAACGTAGGGAGGGGAGTGTTTTAGTCCACCTCCTTTAAGAAAGGGAAAAATCAGAAGGAAGAAGTCCAAGACCTAGAGAACAAGATCTAATGTGA
>Ga0179591_1244351_pt1 | contig 24079 bp, 30 predicted proteins | sample CZOMad2_1_08_16f_FD_182891 | JGI IMG/M metagenome (GOLD analysis project Ga0179591, IMG submission 182891) | Vadose zone soil fungal communities from Angelo Coast Range Reserve, California, USA - CZOMad2_1_08_16fungal (PacBio error correction) | ecosystem: Environmental > Terrestrial > Soil >...
TGGGGAAAGCAAACCTGGGGTTACAAGATGGCGAGGAAGAAGAAAAAGAAAAAAAAAAGAGGACGTCGTATCGCCCTCATTTCAATTGAAACAGGAATTAATATCTCAAAAAATACCGCAGCGTGCCCAATACCCGTCTCCGCGGAGAAGAAAAAGCTTTCGTCATCGTCAAGAGAAAAGGGAATGGAAGTCCACGGTTGAAGCCGCACGGCCAGCAGCTGCCTCTTTATGAGGGTGAGGAATCGTCTTTCGGTCTCGGGTCAAAGTAGGTTGTAGGAAAAGCAAGAGGCGCTCCACCAAGACGGAAGATCCGCCATCGGGTGGCTTTCATGACCTTCTACCATGGAAAGAGTGGAACGGGGTTTAAGGATCTCATATCGAAGAGGAGATGTCTCTCTGGGTTCAATGGGGGGGAATTTTTTAGGACGCTGCGAAGATCTCGCCGGCTCCTGCACATCGAAGAGAGCTCGCTCGCCCGACAAGAGGGAAAGGAAAATCTAGACCTCCTTATGAGGGGCGCCATTACTTTTCTCCCAGGACAGTGAGATCTGTCTAAGGAAGCCTTCGCCGGCAATCGAGGACGTACAGCATTCAGAGAAGTAAGGACTTTGAGGAGAACACACACCAGCCCACGGGAATACTTGGCTTCTATGGAATATCGGAATGTCAGCTATGTCTCAAATACTACAGTCCCACTCTAGGCACAAATTGAAAAGGGGGTTGGGGCAACGAAGACGATCGCCGTTTCGAAAGGTCGCGGAGTTTGCATATGCTTTTGAGTGAACGCTGCCGAAGATGTAGACCATGAGAGGGCGCAATTGGGCTATAGGGGCGGATATTAAAAAAAAAAAGAGGGGCAACTCGATTCAGGGCTGATAGGAGTGAGAATAGAGCCGCTCCATAGGGCAGCTTCTGCAGGTCGCAATAGAGGGACCACGGAATCAGATTAGGTAGGAAAGGTCGCCAGAGCGCAGGGTCGGCGTGAAGGTCGGGGGGGAGGGAAGAGAGACATATATTAAAGGGCTTTCCGCTAGTTCCGCCCCAGGAATAGACAGCGGTCGCCAAGGCGGTTCCAAGCAGAGTCAGGATCTGCTGCACGCGGCTCGGCAGGGAAGACCCTTTCACAAAAGTTAGTTTGATAAAAAGTCGAAGGATCCCTGGGCTCTAAACCAAGGGGAAGGTCCCTACTAAATTGGGGGCTAGATAAAGGAGTGTTTAGCCGGTGGAATCAAGTCATCGGAAAAAATAGTGACAGGGTATGGAAAGGCCGGAAGGGGATGAAATGACTGGCGAAGGACACAGATAAGGGCCAAGGGTGTAAGCCCCGCGCGCAGTAGACTTTGAAAAATAATCCTAGGTAAAAGAAAGGTCCTTCAGTAAAGGAAGAAGGGACTCATTAGCACATTTCTGTTGGGAAAAGATGCGTTTTAAAGCTAACGACAGAGCAAGGCCCTTGAAGACGTTCAGGGTCGAGAGCAAAATCATACACTTGAAAACAAGCTGAGAATAGAAGGGGAATAAAGGGTTGAGAAAGGGCTGGCGGAAATCAAAATAACAGGATGTCAAAACATGGTTAGGAGAAAACGTTCGTCCAGGGGGAAAGATACACAGTCGGGTATCACAATGCGCGGATGGGAATAAAAGATTGCCCTGCATTGACCCAACATTAATCTTTCGCTGCATGGGTGCCTAGAAGGGGAAAGCCCGGAACAGCCGCACGATAACTTTACATTGTGGTACGTAGAGCTATACCAGAGCATCCCATTAGGTGAAGTAAATTGAAAGAGATGTTGAGACTGTCTAGGAAAGTTCTCAGCCCGTAACTTAACTGAACCAAAATGGACAGGAATCTTCTTCCGGGGATGGTGAAGTAGGATGAGAAAAATCGGATAAAATTACGATAGACAAGTTGGGTCAGAAGGAAGAACTCACAAACAGAAAAGGAACACGAATCTTACAGAGGGAAGGCTGGTGGGAACTGGATAACTCGAAATTATCGAAGGGGAGCCATATGAGATTCACGAGTATAATAGAGGTCAATGGGAAGGAACAGCACTCCCGGGCTGTGGTGTAGGTAATGGCCGTCAAAAGGAAAAGCATAAGTACTAAGGCCCTAGTACTCAGTCGAAACGGAAAAACAACAGACAAAACAAAAGGGCAACTAACGTGATGCCTGCATCTGGCAGGGTAGACGTGAGTGGAACCGACCCCTAACGTCTCTTACCGGGGGGGGGGAGGCCCTAAACAAAAGAACATATAAAACCACCGGGGAAGGGGGACACCATCTGGGCCCTCGAGGATGGGACATAGAGGAAAAGGAAGTGAACAAAAATACAGATAGAGGCCAAGCGCCGCCATGAAGGAGTTTTTTGCACGCCGTAAAGGTCGAAATCCCAAATAAACAAGAGTCAGTAAAGGGGGTCTCCAAAGGGCACGAAAGAAAAAGATGATAAAAATGGGGAGGAAAATCAATATATGCAGGAAGGACAACGTGAAGAAGCGTGAGGGCGACCTGTTTTAGTTATGTCTCCAGAAATCGTATCGGCGATATTCCCGAAGAGCGTTGGCAAAACCGGCGTGGGGAGGGCGTTGCTTGGAAAACCAAATGCATGAAGGTCCGCAGTTCCAGATTAAACATAAGAAATCAGTCAAAACAGAAATAGCCGACCGCGACCAGATCAACACGTGGGGCCCCCATGGAACGAAGGAAGGATCATGGGGGAAAAAAGGGGGATGGGCGGGACCATAATATGAAGAAACAAAGGACGCAGAAAGAAAAAAGCTGCTTCACAGGAATCCAATCCAATCGAGCAGAAAAAAAAAAAAAAACGGGGAATTGAGGAAAAAGATAGAGATGGGAAGGGCCGAGCAACGGGTGGGTTTGTTGAAGGAGGGGACCGGGGGGAACGTCTGGGCTCAGAAAAAAGAAAGGGATAGAACACCATGATCCTTCCTTCTTTCTCAAATGGTGGGGCTTTAAACGGGTGATCTGGTCGTTTCAGGAGATTAAGGTATGACTCTTAGGGTCTGAGGATCCATATGGAAATGGCATTATGTCTTCTTGTACCCTGTAACGCCCGACGCCCACTCCCTGACATAGCTCTTCGTGCATATCGAAGACAATTATTAGCAGCGAGAATCGCTTATCAACTCTAACTTCTCAACCGGTTCATGCAGGGAGAGAAGGAGGACGGAAGCTCCTCTTCGGCTGGTTGACGTTAGAGGACTGCGTTAGCCTAGCGCTTGCGTGCTGGGATTTCGCGGTGAGTTCGCACAACACGCAGCTGGGGCGCTGACCTAGGGAAAGCCTCTAGTTCGTTCGGCTCCGGTAGAGAAAAAAATATCTGGTGGAATAGGTTGCAATAGGGGCTGCTCATGGTTCGGCTGGGTAGGTCTGTAACGCCGAAAATTTCCGGGTCGGGAGGTTCCATCAGGCGGACTTCAGCAAAAACCGGTGGGGCGCTCCTCGGGGCGGGTGAACTGGGGTGGTACTGTGGGGGGGGGGGTTGGGGGCAGTCTACAACCTTCGTGTGGCAATGCTACGCGGGGGAGTAAACGCTGGGGGAAAAAAAAAAGGAAAAGGGGAAGCGGCGGGCTAGGTATCGCAGTTACCTCATGATCATCGCATCGTCATCGGGGTATCTTCAATGATAAGGGGGGGGAGATTAAAAAACGCGCGCTGGAGAAAGGAAGGGGGACGTTTCATGTCGAAAAAAACAGGGGATCAAAACGGGTATAGGCCGGCGAAAGGCTTAGAAAAAAAGGACTGAAAGACCCAACGGCTTGCCTCGAAGGTGCGTGTCTCTGGTTCAGGGGCGGAAAAATACTCAATCCAGAAAACACGCTGGTACCTTTGCCCCCCCCTACGGGAATCTGGCGGATAGGGAGCGGGGCTGTCACACCCGTTCAGGGTAGCTCGGTTTGATGAAGGCGGGAGACGCGGCACCACATTCAACCATCGGCTTTTGGACTCTGCGCTCTGTTTCGGACAGAGAAGATCAAACGAGGCGATTGCGTCAGTCAACGAAAGACGATCATAAAGGCATATATCCTGTTCTAGGGAAACCATCTAAACGAAAAAGGCCCCACGAATGCGTATACTCAGGGGGTCTAAGGAAAACTTCTCTCGGACTGTGTCCCTGGTTGGGAAGAGATCCTGAAAACCAAAAAATTGGCGTGGTCTAAACCGGAGGCTAAAACTACGTCCCCTCGTGGAAAAAACATGGTCTAAGTGAAAAACCGGGTGGAGGCCCGCAAGGTAACCAAATGGGCCAGGCTAACTTAGGGCGGACAACAGAAAAGATCAATGCAAGGGCCATTCACGGGCCCGATAAGAAAGCAGCTCACACCGCCAAGACACAACGGGGAGAGAGTCCACATGGGAACTTGGGGCAAGGGAAGAGCCAAATCGGATAAAAGAAGGGGGGAGGAATACAATGAAAACGTCCGTGAAAAGCGTCTAGGGCCTAGCGCGCGTTAAGAAGATCAAGGGATTCGAAAAAAAGAGGGGGAGCCTTTATATAGAAAGGACTCTCACCCTCAAGCCCTAAGAACTAGATTTCTCGGCTGTAAAAAAACAAGAGAAGTCAAAAGAAAGAGATGGGGCCGGATAAAGATCACACATCTCGATCTAGGGGGTGGTGTTAAGAAAAATGTGGAGCCCGCCTAGGCGGCCTGATCAGGAGGACAAAAGCTATCGCTCAGAATACGAAAAGTTACCGAGGCGCATCCTACGGGCCGCTTCAGACGAAAGACATAAGCAGTACGAAAGGAAATCGGAAGGAGGGAACTCAGGAAAAGAGAATAAACAGATAAAAACGTCGAAGGAGGGCACGATCACGAGAAAGGAGAGGGAGGTGAAGAACAAGATGCCCTATGAGAGCTACATCATAAAGAGAGCAAGAGACGCCAGAAGAATGGGGAGGAACGGGAACTGAAAAACAATGTCTCTCGCCAATACGGGAATAGGGAAGGGGAAGTCCGAGTTGCCTTCTCCGAGACGGGGAGCCCTAATCCTGATCAAGGCTGTACCGGAAGTCGAAAGGGCGTAAGAGGGTGGGGGAAAGGAAAGCAGATATTCTTGGGCTGGCGATCTAGCGGGATAGAGGTCAAATTCCAATCCAAAATGCAACAGACCTGGCAGCTTAATGAGGAAATCGAGAAAAAAGAGAGAAGAAGGGGCCGGAGGGGTCCTAGAGCAGAAAGCTACGGGCTGCAGGATGTAGCGCAAGGGAGTGATTTCAACATTTGGGTAAAGGAGATCCTAAATCACCAAAGCAGGGGAAAAAGCATAAGCACAAGGGCACTGGCGGGCGGCGAAAAAGGGAAAAGGGAAGGTACCTCGAAGATGGCTAACGAGGTCTTCCAAAAGAGGGCGGAGACTAGGGCGATTGGCAAACTGTCAAGGGAGGGGTCTTGAAAACAATAAGCTGTCTATATATGGGGGAGAGATGTGGTCCTGGTTTCGGAGGAAGAGAAGCGGGAATCCAGGGGAAAAACTCTCGAACAAAAAAAAAGGGGGCGTGTAAATGTTGCACCTGATTCCCACTGGAGAGGGGGGAAATCACGAAGAAAAAGAAGTCCGCTATAGAAGAGAGTCAAAGGACTGAAATACCAGACCTGGACGGAAAAGTCTCCATGAAGTAATAGCTAGCAGCGGGAGGAAGTCTGGGGAAAGGAAAAAGGGGTAGCGCAAAAACAACACGCCTGCGATAGGGGAGGTTGAATAACGGAGATGGGGGGAGTTATCTCCCGAAGAATAGAAAAAAGAAAGAGGGGGGGAAAACAAAAAGAAAATACTCAAGCAGAAAAGACGTGGGAGGAATTTCGCGTCGACCGCAAATCGAGACTAATTATCGATACAGAGAAGAGGGGAAGAAAGGCAGAGGTTTTTAGGGTGAGAACTTTCATCAAAGAAAGGGTATCCAGGGAAGAAACCTACAAGAAGAATAGCTCGTCTAAGAAAAATCTTCCACACTCCCAGCAGCAGACCAGGGAAGAGGCACAGGCAGGAGACCTGAAAGGGGGAGAGGCTGGGAAATGTATCAGCAGGCTCAATCGACCGTCGTCACAGGTAAGAGTATAAACTAAGAAAGAAAGGCAGCGTTCTTATATATTAGCTGGGGAAGGAGAATCGAGAAAGGCTATAATCTTGTACCATAGCAATAGCAAAATTTTCTCCTGGGGGCAAGAAGGAAACGAAATCAAACCTATCGTAGCCTAGATAAGGACGGACGTTGTTCTGGGGGGAAGAAAAAAGTGTAGGGACTAACCATGAGGGAAAGAATGGGGGAGGAATTATTCGCATCGGTGGCGGATATAGCCGGGACACTAAAGTCTGTAGCGAGAGGTGGGGGAGGAAGAAAAAGGGCGAAAAGTCTCTGCTAGGGAGAAATAGGTGTCACCAAAAGGAAGAAGAGAAGGAGGGAAATGATCGTAGCGGTCCCGAGCGTCTTTACAAAGGGGAAGGTGTTTTGCTTATTAGGGCTTCCCGAGGTAGTGGAGACAAAAGGACAGTGGAGGAAAGGGGGGACCAACGCCCTCCGCGTACCTGAAATCACTAAAAGCTGACGAAGCGACCCGCCGTGAAAAAGAAGGGAGTAAAACATTGAATACCGTCGGGGAAAAATCAGACGAGGAAGATTCCCATCTTCAAATGGAGGGGAAAGAAAGGTTAGGCATCAGGGGGGACCCACTCTAGCTTAGAACGAAAGGACTTTGCCGGAGAGGCAGGGAAAAGAAAGAGGAGTCCTAGAATGGCCTTCATGATGCCCATCGAAGATCCTCGGGAGACCCGGGGAGGGGGGGGGGGGTAACAAGAGCTGGCCGTCATCATCCGGGAAGGAAGGGTGGAGGTCTTTAGCGGGAAACACCGGACACGAGGAGGGAGAAGAAAAGGGGGTCTAAAAAGTGACAAAAAAATAGGACGAAAAGGGAAAAGAGCCTTGTTTAAGTCGGTCAAGGGAACAAGGAAATTTATAGACAGTGTCGAATAGTCAAGGAGGGGGGGACTGACGGGCCATAAAAAGCGGGAGGAGGAGAATAAAATTGACAAGTGAAAAAAAAAAAATAACGGAGTCTCCGGGTGGGGAAGAAAAAGTGCTTCGGAAAAGACTTAAAAAAAGCATCCTATCGACTTAAGGGTGAACAGAGACGGGATAAAAGAGATCACCGGGGGGGGAGGAAGGGGAAAAAAGAAAGGGGGAGAGATGTCCTTGATCAGTCTCTTAACAGGGGGCCCGGTCCTAGGAAAGGAGTAGTGGACCTTTATGAATGCGGAATACGAGTTAAGGAAGATCCACCCGGGGCGAAAGACCTAATACAAGAAAGAACCAACAATAGTCCGCGATCGTGCAGCGGGAGGGTCAGGAAGGAGAAAAAAAATAAGGGGCAGATAACTCAAGAAAAAGAAGTGTCCGATTAAGAGTGTTAGAGGGGGAATACTGAACCGCCGCTAATGAAGACTTCAAAAATCAACGTTCAAGCCTGAAGAAAAAGAAGCGTCAAAACTGGGGGTCTGAAGGAAAAAAAGAAAACCACAGACCAAAACGCGAACGATAACCAGCGTTATATCAGTAAGAGAGAAAGTAAACTCGCGGGGACCAGGAGGGAAAAGTCATAAACGCAGAAGAGCAGCCCCTTATGTGGGAAAAACATATAAAACCATGGACGGAGTTACCGGAAGGGCGCATATAGATCTAGTCCAAAAAAGGAAAGGGGGGAAGAGAGTGGTTTTCCCACTCGATCCCAACGGTCGAAAATCAAAGAAAACAGCTAGGTAAAATCCGCCCAGATTCAAGTCCAGGGGCAGAAGAAGGTAGGAGCCACATGGGGTGGAAGAAGAGGCTTTACCAAAGTTTTGAGAAGGGTTCGTGCTTGAGCTGAGTGTTATATGAGAGCATCAAGAGGATTGCTATATGAAAAAAATAAAAATAAAGTGAAAAAGAGGGGTGCCAGATGGGAGTGGAAAGTTCCAGAAAATTCAAGTCATATTGAAATAAAACCACATGCTAAAAAAAACAAAAAAAACACAGTACAAATCTGTGGAGAAAAAATCGATAGCACGAAAAGGAAACAGAGAAAAAAGGGGGGTTTTTAAGAAGCATGGAGAAAAAGAGGGGGAGGAAAAGAATTTACAGTTCTGGCGGCTGAACCCAAGGTAAAGAAGGACATCAAGCTGAATCATCCCGCTGCTGTAAAGGATAAGAAAATCCGAATCGAGAGACAAAAAAAAAAAAGGGGGAGGAACTAGAGGTTCAATCCGCGCATCCTTTGATATATGAATCCAAAGGGGGAAGCCTTTGATCGACTTCTTGAGTGTGAAAAGCAATAACGTGGAGACCATGTGAGTCCGTCGTCTCCAGGAGTAAAAAAGGAGAGGGGAGGCCAGCTCTGGGCTTCAAGGATTGAGAGGGTTGGACATCGACAATCTGAAAGGGAAGTTTCCTGCTTGAACCTTGCAACACTCGCAACGCCGTGAGAAAAAAATGATGGGGCAAGAGCGCCTTCCTGTGACATCAAACAAAGTAGAGAAAAACAGAGCAGTCGCCAAAATGTTGTCCTTAAAAGCCTAGAAGGGGGGCAGGCCTGCAAGGTGAGGGAAAAAACAATCGATGCCGGTGCCATGGAGGGACACAGGTTTTCTCTGTTTACGGGAGGGGTCGAAATTAGAAGGTTTAAGTCCCGGTGGGATCGGAAACGGGAAAAACAACCGCCGAACGATGGTTGGGACGAGGATACAGGAGGGATTGCGAGAATTGTCACAGAGGGGGAAGGGGCCCCATAAGCGGGCCCGCTGGTGAACGAAAATACTTCATGACAGGTGTCCTGTAATGGCTTGCACGAAAGGCTTGACGGGGGAGAAAATGTGTCTGGAATATCGCCTTAACAAACCTCGGGGGAGGCCGCAAGTCTGAAATTCGGTTTTGATTTGGTGGGGGGGCTGGATAATTCGGACGAAATCGGATGCTTCGGCCAAGGTCGTGGCCGGCCTAAAGCACAGTAAGCAAAGTCTAGGAAAAAAACATCGGCGCGAAGAGGAATAGGGTCCAGCGGGGAAGGGATCTCTACTTCGGGGAAGAAAAAAAATTAAACGATGCGCTGGGACTATGAGAGAGTAGTTTGGTGAGGGGAGGGAGGCTCAGGATAAAAAAAAGAAAATGCGGAGAAAAATCACAATTGCAAGACCAATCCGGAAGCGGGGGAGGAAATTTAGAAAGCTGGGCGTGCGTAAAGAGGGGAGAGACTGCACCTCAAGAGACTGTTTCTGGGTTCCTGTTTAGGGATGGCTCTGGCTGGTTAGGGAGAGGGGGGGGGGGAATTAAAAACCGGCCTCGAGGAGAAGAAAAACAAAAAAAAAAAAAAAAAGGGGGGAGAGGGCGGGGCAATGAAAGACAGAGGAGGTCACAACTGTGGAATAAAACTCCCAAGTAAATATGATGAAGAGTTGCGTATATTTCTGGGTAAGAATGGAAAGGAAAAAGAAGAATCCTGGGCCTGAGGATCACTCGACAAAACGAGTAAAGCATTAGGGGGGGGGAAAGACTGTGTCGTCACCCATCGGAGATAGCCAGTCACAGGGAAAAAAAGGTTGCTGGGTAACCGCCCTGGCTTTCATTAGGGAGAAGCTTAAACAGATCGGACCGCCTTCAACCAGAGGGAGGGAACGGAGAGGCCTTCGTCCATCAAAACCATTGTGACAAGGAGTCGACTTCGCGGCTAGGACAATGTCAGAGAAAGGAGGCCCTAAAGCGAAAGCAGACAAGTGGACTGGCAAAAACGGGAAATCACCCCAGAATCTGAAAGACCAGGGGGAAAGGATGAAAGGGAAAAAATCCACCCCGATAAAAAAGTTAGAAAAGATAACTTCTGAAAGGGATGAGGAAGGGAACCGCCGAAGCAGGATAAGGGGGCGCCAAAGGGCAGGAAGAATCTTCGTACTTCTTGGAGGGATGTACAAGAACGAAGGACCTCAACCTGCCTCTTGTCCGCTCAGAGAAAAACACGGAAAATAATGTAAAGAAGGCATCGAGGACCGGAGAAAATCACTAAGATATCTTCGGAAGTGGGAAAAAAAAGATCTTGACGCCGAGGAAAATCGCCTAGGGCCCGGGCATCTCTCTACTAAAAAAAGCGTCCTCCTCAACGAGTGAAAAAAGGGGACTCCTTAAGCCAACCGGGGGGAGCGCCATACTCCCCAATAGCACCTGCAAAACTCGAAATCGGAAGACGGTCCTACAAACTCAAATCTAAAGGGAGGGGAAACACAAGGGAGGGGCGTCTAAATGGGAAGGAAGCCCGCAGAAGAGGGTCTAGCGTTGGCGAAGGGACAGATTGCACACGAATGGAAAAAAAAGCGAAACTCTAAAAATCCCTGCACCTTTCATGGAAAACTTCGTTTGAACTCCGCCAATGGGAGAGGAGAAAGGGAAGAGGAAGACGGTCATGATCCTGGCGAAAAATCTCAAGAGAAAGAGCCCGCAGAGGGAAGAACAGTCCTGGAAAGAGGAGGAGAGGGCTGGAAAGGGGGTGGCGAAAGCGAGCTTTGAGGAAAAGATTCGAGGGGAGCGAATGAGTGGAAGAAAGACAAAAGACGAAGGAAAACCTAAAAAATGCTAGCAGAGGAGGAATCTAAAAAAAACAAGAGAGAAAGATTTTCTCTCATAACAAGAGGGAGTCTTCTAGGGCTGGGTGGCGAGGGCAGCTGGGAAGGTCTACCGGGGGAAAGAATGCTAGCAGAAAGAGGAAAAAAAATACATAAGGAAAGAAGAACTGGGCCGGCTGTCCTGGAGCAAACGAAATTGATAGGGTGAACAACAGCTAGGACGGCGGCGAGGCCAGAGGATAGAAAATGTGGGGTCAGGGAAGGGAAACTTGGTAACCGGAGGGAGCAGGAAGGTGTAGGGGGGGGGTGTAACCAAAAAAGAAGAGCCAAGCAAAAACATCAAAAAAAAGAACAAAAAAAGGGGAGTCTTATCAACTAGCGATGGTGGGACCAGGGCTAACGCTTGCACTCACAACAAGAAACGGAAGCATCGAATCGTCACTGTAAAGAAAGAAATAAGAGGAGACGCATCGAAGTCAGGAGACGTCGAAAGTATAGGGCCGCGTCATGCATAGCTGGAAGTCCCAAATGCACGGGGCGCCCGACACAACGAGGATAAGGTTTGAATATCAAGTGAGGAACAGGGTCTCCAGGGGAACAACAGGGAGAAATCAAAAGCGACGACCAAACGCAAGCCTCCATCTTGAGGAGGAAGGGGAGGGAATTCTCGGTGGAGCTCGTGTGTCGAAGCAGAGAAGATTTTCTCAAAGTGGATGTTGTCGGCCGGGAGAAAAAGAAAAAGGATACCAGCAACACCGAAGAAGTAGCCGCAAAAGAGGTTAAAAACCTAAGCCGGATGAAGGGGCTCAAGCTGCGCAAGGGGTACGCTGTTGGCAAGAAGGCAGGGAAGAATGCCAGATCGAGGAAAATGCAGCAAATAGAGGGGGGAAAGAGGGGAATTGGATTGAAAGCAAAAACATGCCTCTGAGAGAAATGATCACGTGATGCAGGCGAACTCCATATCGAAAGGAATTGGTAAAAGGCCCACGAGAAAACATGTCGCAAGGAAGAAAAATAAAACAAACCTTTGGATAGAGCGGTAGCGGATATTGGCGGGCGGTCAGGACGCTGCACGGGAAAGAGGGGGAAGATAAGGTGGAAGGCTATGGGAAGGAGTAGGCAGGGTCGGGAGGACTCCTAAGAAACTCGGCTTCAGCGTTGAAGAAGGAAAGGAATAGGGAAAACGTCTCGGCAGACGCCGTTCACCAAAGGAGAAAAGAGGGAGGGGGAAGATCCGGTCCAAAATTCCTCCGGAAGAATCTAGGTAAAGGGGGGTGATGGGGGGGGGGGAAAAAAAAACATCTCTGAAAAGCGGGAACTCGAAAAGAAGCGCAAAATCCTCTTGGCCTCCAGCGTCAGAACTACTCAACTGAAGAGCGTAGGGACTCAAGAGGGAACAGTACGAGGGTGTGACCCGGAGGGAAGCCTATCAAGGGGCTCGGCAAATTGGCTGAAAATGGGGTTATGGCAGAGAAGAGTTGGGGTTGAGGCACGTGGAAGAATGAAGGCTTACATACTCTGAGGAAAGGGGCCTGGACCTTATATCAGGGGTCACATATCCCCAGGATAAAATGGAAGGGAAAAGTGTTAATTTAAAAAAGGAGGAGTCAACTACGCTCATAGAAGACAGATGAACCTGCTTTCACAAAAGGGAAGAGGGAATCAGTATAAAGCCGGCACCCCCTGTTGAAAAGAGGAGGCTCTAAAAACTGCGGAAGCTATACTAAGAAAAATTTGGACTCTCAAGACTGGATGTGAAGGTAAGATACATTGGAGGCGGTGGCGGCCAGGAACGGATATTGCTACCTTTGGTGAAGGAGGAATGGGAAGGGTCTGTAACTTGGGGAATAAGGATAGGACATACCAGATCGAGGAAATGACGAAGGTGCCGAGCAAAAAAGTAAAGTTAAGCCAGAGGCGAATAGAAGGAGAAGCCTCCAAGATATAATTTCCCAAATAGTGGAATCAGACATACTCCGTATGAAAGACCAAGAGTCGAGAACAAAAAGAAAAAAAAGGACCAGCCGAGGACAATTAAGTAGGAAGGTCTGGGGGAGGGGGTAATTGGGGGGGAGAATAAGAAAATTACGAAACAAGTGGAACCTAAAAAGCAATTAAACAAAAAAAGGAACTAGGTCAGGAGTCAGAGCCCAGTGATGAAGAGAAAAACGGCGAATTACAGAGACGAGGAAGGGATGATCATGAGTTTCACTTGAGAACTCTTACTCCTCTGAGTAATGGTGACGGGGGACGTTCAAACACCGGGGAACAGGCCGAGAGAAAGACATAAAGAAAAAGGGGCCAAATGTCACCTCCGCGAGGATAATAAACATCGGTGTTGAGAGTACGGCGGTCACACAAGGGGAATTCACGAAAAAGAAAATGCCAACATACCAAACAGAAAAAAGAGAAACCGGTCCTCTGAAAACCGTAAGGAGTGGAAGGCTGATGACCAAAAACTCTGCGAAAAAAAAGGAAAGAGAGTCGACGAACAGCGCCGATGCTTTGGTGGGGGAAAGACGAAAACAATGGCCAAACCCCAAAATGAACTGTTCCCGCGCACAGCATTTTCACGAAAAGGGGAAGGGAAACCCAGGGTCAGGAAGCCATAAGGGCCCTGGGGGAAAACGTCGAAGATCCGTATGAACCGGGTTGGGTCGAACATCAGAAAGAGGAAGGGGGAGGGAATGAGAGAGATATGTGGGTCAAAGGGGGAGGGGGACAAGGACGACTTAGAAAGGCCATTTAACGATGCCGAGCCCCGCGAAATCCCTTCTCCGAAAGAAGGAAAAATGGCTGGAAAAAGATCAGGCCAGCAGACCGGTCTCGGGGGTAGAAAAGGAAGGGCTCAATCCCAGACCCCGGAAGAAGGGACAAGCCCCGGATATCACCAGGGAAAGAGGAAGAATTAATTAACCGGCAACCCACGGGGGGGGGGGGGGGAAGAGTAAGATTTATGAAAAAAAGGAACCATGTCAGCACTGGAAAGAGACAAGTGGCGGGCCCTTAAACTGGGTCGAAGGGGGGGAGGGTATAACTCAAGTGCTCGCCAAATCATGGGCAGTCCTTCTCCATGGGCTGAAAAAAAGGGGGGGGAAATTTGGTCGCGCTATTTATGTCTTACAGGAGGGAAGGGGGGGGGAGGGACTCGGAGAGGGAGCCTGGACTCGGCGGAAAATGGGCAACAACGCTGGCATAAAAGAGGTTGACGGATGGGAAGGGGGGCGCAAAGAATCAACAAAATCATCATCCCCCTTCAGAAAAAAGGGGTGAAGTCAAGGCAATATGGACTGCCTAATGACCTCAGAGGGTTCGTGCGGTTCAATTGGGGGCGGAGGCTCCTGGCAGACTACTGGGGCCTGGTTTCGCGGGATCGTGCCCAACCCACTGCCGGAGGGGGAGATGGGGGAAGACTGGGGATCTCAAAGGCTGTCTGCAGCCAAGAAGAGGCCTGGGGAAAAGAAAGGGTCAAGATGTGGCGCACTGGGGGGATGTCTTTTCTGGTTCCGATGTCTTCATAAGGCAGGAGAGAAGGGACATTAACGTGGGGACCAGCGTACTTGAAGAAAAAAGGGTCGCAAAAGCTCCTTGCTTGGGGGTGGGCGTGAGAAAGTTCCGGGGACCTGAGGAATGCCTGCTGTACCGGGAGTGGGGACAAAACCGATAAACAGCCCGAGGCAGGGAGATTAAAACAAATCAGGTGAAGCGGATCATCAGCCGGGTAGGGGGGGAAATCAGGGGGAGAAAATGCGGGGGGGCAGGAAAACCGGCTAAAACGGGCTATGCCTCTAAAGTAGGGGGTTTTTCAAAGCCGACACCTTCGCTCTTAGGAGGAAAAAAACAAAGAGGAGCCCGACTGAATCTACGAAGGGAATCTGCCAGGGGCTTTTCCTGGGTTAGAGCAAAAAACAAATAAACCATCATCGTTAGGGGAAGGGGGGGCCGGAAAAACTGCCTCTGTTCGGGATCGCGAAACCCATATTCAATGGTAGAGGGATTCGAGGGAAAGGAGTGCGTGGAAAATTCAAAGAAAGATGGGTTGAACTGAGGCAATCTGTAAAAGGAAAAAAGAAAAACTCGAAATCTGGGAATAAACACGGTATGGTCACGAGAATCATCCCACGAGAAAAAGGGGAGAGGGAAGGAAACACCTCGCCCCCACAAGATACTCGAAGTCGTGTAGGGGGATGCAACCGCTGGAGGCGAAACCCGCACGGGGGAAAATACGAGAACGCCTACCAACAAAAAAAAAGGGCAAGGCTAGAGAATGAACTTATGAGAAACTTTACCGCTCGGCCAAAAAATCTGGGTTCGACTATTACAGCGGCTCGAGCAGGGGCGGAAAGGAACCAGGCCAATTAATCTCATGGAATTAGGGGGGGAATAGAAAAGGACAACTATCTCCGTCAAGTGGTCACAATCGGTCAATAAGAAGAAAAAAGTGTCTTAAGGAGAAGAAAAAAAAGAGTATAAAAGTACAATTTCGGTCTACAAGAACCAGAAAGAGAGGAGAAGCTACGTTATCACAAAGCACCAAGGGCGGAAAGGACTGACGAGAGAATTGCCAGGCTTACCTAGGAGGAGAAAAGAGGGGGCGAAGACTGCAGATCTCGGTGGCGCTGCAAATGCAACACTGGCAAGACAGGAAGGAAAGCCTTGGGAAATCAGCCCAAAAAGATCATCGGGGTAAGTCACGAAATAGTGGGCACTCAGACAAGACAAGGGGAAAGATGGAGCTGCTTGGTGACAAACGTTGCGGCCCTAGCAAGAGGAGGGAAGAAAAGGAGGCTGGCGTCGGGAAAGACGAGCTACCTGAATACTATTTACCGGGCGAAACCGGAGAAGTCCCTGAAGAATAACGGGGCAAGAACCTGGTGAGACTCCATCGGCAGAATCCTCTCCAAAAGGCTAAAGAGATACCGGACTCGCGACAAGGCGGAATGAGGGGGGAAAGGAAGAAGTGAAATTGTCGAATCGGTGGGGCTCTTGGTAAGATGCGCCCTAGAGGCGAAGAAAGTAGAAAAGAAAGATGATCATATCAAAAATGGGGCTGTCCGCGGTCCGCCAATGTAAGCGACATCTAAAAAAAAAATGCTGGAAGAACTGTCGGCGAGCTTAACAAAAAAGGAGAGGAGGGAAACTGACGCAGGCCGCCCTTAAAAGCCCAGGCGGCGCGAGGGGGAGATTTCGGGCGATCGAGGAGGATTCTCAGAGAATGGGGGGGAGGGAAGGCAGAAGGGAGATTCATAGCGGAACCAAATACAATCCCTTGAAACCAAGAGAAACAATCGTGCTCAGGGTCGATAATCGAAGAGGGGGAAGCAGAAAAGAGGAAGGAGAGAAGGCACCAAATCTGAGCACGGCGCGGCTTTGTCGCACCATTTTGAATTCCGACATTCACAACGGGAGGAAAAGGAATGCTCTACAACGCCGGCAACAGCAAGCAAAGAGAAATATTGGCCGGCGCTACTGATAATCAGCCAGGAGAAAGGGATACGACAACTTACCGCTGAGGGGAAAGTTGGGGAAGGGAGTGTGGAGGAGTCTCGGAATGCTCGATTGTCGCATCCCCGGGGAAGAGATTCATAACGAAGAAGTGTGCAGTGGGGTCCGGTTCTTCCAAAAAAATCCAGGGAAAAACTCGACACCAATAGGATTCAAGTCCCAGGAAGAAGAGAGGGGGGGGCCCCATGGTGAAAAAACGATTGCGGGAATCAGGACAAAAAAGGCATCAATCTAACTCAATCTCACTTGAACCCCTTGGGAGGGATCCGCGTGCCCGGAAATTCTCAAAGGGGGGGGGTAGTAGAGCAAAGGAAAAAAGAGAGGCAGTCCCCAGCAGGGAACCCAGGCAAAATGAAGGGGGGGAGTGTACCACGGCGAAATTTAGGAAAAAAGGCTCCATGTGAACATGCTGATCAGACTCGACAAACCAAGGCAGAGAAGAAGAGTGGTCTCAGGATCGCAGGGCTGTGGAGAGGGGGGGGAGACTATCTATATAACTTTTATAACGGAAAAGGTGTGTGTGTGGCGGCAACGGAAGAAGAAAATCAGAAAGAGAAGGAGCACGCAAAACCAGAAAAAGGCTCGAGAAAAAGCGGTTCCAAAAGAAAAGCTGCTGTCATTGTGTCAATGGGGCAAAAAAAAAAGCAAAAAACAGGAGGCGCCAGTCCCGGGGCGAACGATAGTTCACAGGGAAAGGAGAAGAAGTCACAATCACGAGGGTCTAGTACCGAGGTCGATGCGTACATTTGGGAGGAAAGAAAAAAAAAAACCTCCTCACGATCGGCGAAAAAATCAGGGGGATTCGAGTCGGACTCAAGTTACGTACCATCCAAAACGTCGCCGTGATCGAAATAATACGGGATCGGGAAGGGGAAGGAGAGCTACGCATATTGCTGGGAAGAGGAATTAAGAGGGGAAAGGATATACTGATATTTTTGTACGCTAGAGGCAGCGAACGTTTAGGAGGGCGGAATGGGACAAAGGTTCGAGAAAATAGGAGGGGAGGAAAGAAAAGAAAAAAAGTATGGAGACGAACTTCTCCAAGCTCGGGGCACCCCGGCATATCGGAATTATCCGAAAGCGTAGTCATATGATCTGGGGGGGGGGGGAGGAAAGGGGGAAAACAGTATGGAAGGGCTACGGGATTCGAAAAAAACCTGGCAGGAAAAAAGGGAAGAGTCCCAATAATCGATGATCACTGCGGAAAGCTAACGGAGACCCCCTTTCACTAACTTTAGGAAGGTGGGGAAAATAAAATTGAGTCCCGAGGCCGAAATAAAACGAAAAAAATTTGGGGTCAAGAATAAGTCTGTTGTGAAAGGCAAATACACATGATCTGACATGAATGGCAAGGACTCGGGGAAGGACGAAATTCCTATTTTTCCCAGGTGGGTAGTCCGCAGGGAAAAGAAAAGGTATCATAGGCAATAAAAATGTTGAAGTAGCTGAACCGCCCAGGAAACAAACACTCACATTTTCTGGTTGGGATATCTTTTAACACCTTGACAGTAGATAGAGTAAGAAGGGGGGAGGAAGGGAAACATCTGTATGGGGGCCGAATAGAAGGGGGGTCGCTTTTCGTAGAAACAAAATTTGTGGGGGGAGAGGGAAAGGTTTGGGGGGAAAAGGGAACGGAGAGCATAGCTGGGCTCGCCTTGGCGAACTTACTATCTCCACGGAGACCGAGGAGGACTGGGATGACGAAACGATTGATCAGGGAAAAATAAGCGAGCCCACTCCATGTGGTAGGTTAGCCCGCCTCCTCAAACAGAAAATCTACCTTACCTGGGGGGGAGAAAAAAGAGGGAAAAAATGCATCAATAGTGAAGGCACAAAAAAATGGGAGAAAAGGGGGCTGACAGCTAACCCAAAGTCCGGAGGATCAACAAGCTGGGGGCTGGATTCTACTACAACGAAGAGATAAAAAGGGGAGGAGCCACCATACCCCAGCACGAGCAAAAAACTGTAACAGAGACTTCATGTAAAATCATCAAATTATCATAGTGAGACGATGCGAGGAAATGGGAAGTCACTACAAACCGCAACGGCTGATGGTGGCGTAGGCGCAAAAAGACAAAAGCAGCAAAGGAGGAGGGAGGAAGGGAGGACTCCTTAAACAGAACGACAAAGAAGGTAACGCCGACTGGAGAAACATGGTAACTGGCGGGGAAAATAGACCAAAAGAAAAAGCAAAAGGGAAAAGATTTGGGAAACGAAGAAAAGAAAAAGGGGAAGCCAATAAAGTCCAAAACGTCCTATGGGATCCTAGGGAGTGTACCCGAGGAAAAATAAAAAGGACCTAGTAAAATCGTCACTCTCCCCATTCAACGCGGTTGGGGCAAGAAGGGAAAGGAGAAATACAAACCCGAGGGGCAGGGCCCGCCGCCCAATAGAAGGGGGAAAGGGGGGAAATGACGTGAGCCACATGGTCATGAAAAAAGCAGGAGTAAAACGGAAGCGCCGGGAAAGGTTTGTGATCGTAAATCATCTGATAGAGAATTACTAATAAAAGAGGGGAGGCAAGTGGGGAGAGTTACGGTGCCAATTGGAGCCTTAGGTCCCAGGGGAACTGGAAAAAAGGCATCGAAACGATAAAGAGGCTAATAAAAGCGAAAAATCCAAGGGGGAAAGAAAATTTGAGGACTGCATCATGAGGCGCACTTTAGGGGGGACGTCCAAGCACCATCCTAAGAAGCCAACCGAGTAAAAAGAAGCCAGGCATGAACAAGGGGATTCAGAAAGAACTCAACACAACAGTTAAAATGAGGATGGAGGCATGAGCAAGGGATATCCGGGGGTGAGGAATACCGGATGCGTCCGCACTAAGGAGGGATTGCAAGAAAGAAGCCATAAATAAGTCCTTCGAACTCCGTCTTTACAACAGGGGTGGAGCTTTTGTGAGAGGGAGCAGGGAGTGGGTCGATGAGGAGTCCATCGCAATCTGGACATTCCTTCCTTCATGGAATGGGGAAAAGGGGAACTAACCGAAAAAACAAACTGGAAGAAAGCTCTTGCATATCAGGAAGGAGTGTTGCATCATAAAACAGCTATCATCAAAGGGGGTCGCCTCGCCACCGTGGAAAGGAAAGGGAAGGCATTAAAGGGAAAACAAGGTGGCTCCAGAGTCACCTCTTTAAGGCCAAGAGGCGAAGGTCAGGGAAGCTGGAGGAGGGGGGAGGGAGGGAATTAAAGTCGCCAACAAACGACAGGGGAGGGAGGGGGAGAATATAAGATTTCGTGACGGTGGGCGTAACTTTTCATCTGGGGGGGAAGGGGTCCACCATCGAAACGTTGGGGAAAGGGAAGGGCAGGAATATGGTTCGGCAGACTCTGGGGTCTATTAGGGTGAAAAGAACTGGAGCTTCCAAGGTGGTCAGGAATCCTTCTCGGCACTTTGTGACCTGGTCTGGTGTCGGTTTTGGGTTGGGGGCAAGGAAAAGGGGAAGACTTCGCGGAAAGAAACGCCGGGGACAAGAGAACAATTACGCCAATCAGGGAGAGGTCTCAGTGGATCGATCATCGAAAGAGTAGAGGATTATACTACTTAAGGAGATAAGGGAAAAAGGAAAAGGGGAGGCATTGATCGTTTGTTGGGAAGGCTGGGTGGTTGCAAGGGAAGATCTTCGAAAAAAAAAGGGGAGGGTACTTTTCAGTTCCGGGGAAAGGCACACCGACGCAGCCAGGAAGGTGTGTGGAAAAGCGGGGGCGGGTCTAAAAAGAGAAGTCTGACATTACTAGTCTGGGCCTTGGGGAAGGCAAAAAGAAAGGGATCCGGGCGAAGAGGACCCCGGTGAAGGAAAGGAGCTTTCCAAGTGGAGAATGCGTCTAGAAGAACGGCCCTGAGGATAAGATGATAGGTGGGACCTGAGAGGTTCGGAATAACTCAATCTAAAACGGGTGAGAGTCTCAGTTCACGAGTATCAAAAGGAAAAGGAGAAGGGCAGTAGGAAACGACCAGCTGCAAAGATTACCTGAAGAGGGGAAAAGAGAACTTTCGCAAACGACTTGAGGCAAACTCAGCGCACGTGGGAAAGGTTGAGAACGCCGATACAAAAATGGGGCTGGCGAGAAGAGAGTACCAATGGCCAGAGGGTCCACCATTCTGAGAAAGGAAAAGGAAAATCGGAGCTACGACAAAGGAAAAATGTGCATGATAAAAATAAAGAGGAACCGTACCTCCCGCAAGCCATTTCATCGGTCATCAGATGCATGACTTCCCCACGGGGAAAGAACCACAGCTGCAAACCCTCAAGACGGCAAAAACAATGGGGGGGGGAAGGAAAATGCGGGAAGAGAATGTATCACACAAAGAAGACTTAGGAACGGAGGAAGTCGCGACGCGTTATCTCATTAAAGGAAAGGGGGGAGGAAAAAAGGATTTCAAAGGTCCGCTTGCTATAGTTAGAAAGCCACGAGAGAAAAGAAAAGGACTCATCAAAATCAAAACCCCACGAACATGGGACGTACAGGGAAATCACGCTATGGGACCGATAAAAATAGAACCATCGATTCTGCCGGTTTGCAGCGATTTTCGCCCAAAGAGGGATCACATATGCGCCTGGCTCTAATGACCACGCGAGACTCATATGGGATCGCCTCCAAAAAGGAACATCCCATATCCGCTTTGAGAAAAAAAAAAAGAAATCAAATCCGTGCCGCGACAACGAACTCAGCAATATCAAAGGGATCGGACCGAGATAAGTCTTCTGATTGGGGAAGAGAACTAAAGACATGAAGCGATAAAGTGGGGAAAATTGGCGGACTATTAACGCTCGAAACATGAAGGTCTAAAGAATGCTAGGCTTCGGGTTCTCAACGCACAAGGAGATCGGAAACTTACTGAGGAAGAAGGTCAATATAAAAACTTATCCTTAGACCAATATCCCCTCGGCTCAACTGGCGCCAGGAATGTACCGAGTAGCCTAAACAGGGGTCATAGAAGGGAGGGAAAGAGCCTTAAAGGCCTTGGTCTATCACAGGGGGGGGGGGGGGGGGGGGAAAGTAATGCATGCGAACTGCCGCCACAAATAACCTAGGAAAACAGTGGCTAAGAACTAGAAGGATATTCTCGTATCACCTAAGCTCCAACTGCCTTGTTCCAAAACTGAATGCCGCCAAGATGGCGTATAAACTGCAAAAGCGGGGGAAAAAAAAAAGGGGATTGGGTCGAACGTTTGACCCGGGAGGGCAACGAATCCATCGGAAGGAGACAAAAAATCCAGCAAACGATCACTTGCTAGACCCTAGCCGATTAACATCCAGGGGAACCATTGCGACGAAAAACGTGCTCTATAAAAATGAAAAAAAGGCTAGGGGGGAAAGGAGGGATCAACTGCGTAGTCCTAGAATCTGTCAAGTGGAGGGAGATATACGGAAAGAATTTCTTTGGACGGTAGGCAAGAGAAAAGATTGAAAATCAAAAAGGGCACCCCATACTCTCTAAAAACAAACTTATTCTTGTCTTGGAAGAGGAGAAGGTGTACCGTAAGGGTCAAACAGGAATCCCGAAACGCCAAAAAAAAGCCTTCCGAAGGGAAATGAAGCTCACTTAAACGCTACATCAGGAGCTGACTACAGACTGCCAATCGCCGCCTGACGAAGAGGTTAAGGAGGAAAGGGAGAAGCGTAAAATCCATCAAATCCTTTGCAACGCCAGCAAAAGATGGATGGAAGGAGGAAATGTATGATCACAGGGGAAAAAGGGTCACATCAGGCGACCAACCCCAGCTCAGAGCGCGGCAGCGTCAGAAGGGGTGAGTGTTATGGGGGTCGTGTGTTAGGGGGCGGGGGTGAGATAGAGAGAAGGGGACAACCCAAAAACCAAACACCACAGGGGAGTGTATGTGTAGGGAAACTGGCGTCAGCCGAACTAAAGAGATAAGCTACGCTGACACGCTTTCCAGGCCCGAAAAGGTATAATTGAGGTCAAAGGAGGAAAGGGCCATTACTCGTCGGTTAAGGATCAAAAGAAAAAAAGGGGGAAACTGAGAAGGAGGTCTATGACTAGACAACACTACCCTTTCATCGGCTCAGAGTTAAGCATGACTCTCGATCGAGAAATGAGGTGAGAAAAAATATTCCAGAAAAGCTAAAACAGCTTCAAGGGAAAGAGGAACAGTAAAAGATCTCTTGTCGTTCGGGAGAACGATATCGTGGAGAGTTATTACTCATGGTGCGGAGGAAAGAGGAGAAAATCTGATGGGTGCCACAGAGACGGTACAGTGGGAGGAGAAAGCGACAGCACGGAGTGCTAGTAGTTTCGATACCAGGGTGACCGCGTCTCTTTAGAAAAAGGAGGCAAAAGAATCAATCGATCGATCGGTCAATAAAAAACGGAGGGAAAAAAAGGCGGGGGGTAATAAAGAAGAAAGGGAATCCTCTCTTGGGGAAAGCCCCAGCCACGGACGCCAGTGGCCGCGAATTAGAAAGAAGGAAAGACAGCGCAAGCGTGACACGACGTGTAGGTGTGGCCATCGATCGCTCCGGCCGTTACCTAAGAAAAAAAAAGTGGGGGGGGGGGAATATCTGTGAGGCGCCGGTGGGCAATCATGATCGTACCGATTATGGTGATCCGAGGAAGTAAGTTTCATAACGAAGGCCGAATATTGCCCTGGGGGGGGAAAAGGGGGTCAGGCCGGGGGCACAATCATAGGGAGAAAAAGGGGAAGGGGGGAACCAAAGCATCGGAAGGAGCTACCAACGGCACCAAAAAAATGGGTCAGTGGGGGAAGGGCCGTTATCACACAGGGCCCCGGCAAACCTCAAGTTAAAGACAAGAGATGGGGAATGGGAAGAGCAGGACGGGGGGGAGAAGCAAGTGTTTCCGCTTTGTAATATCCCTCTCGGACTGAACATGCTGGAAATCAGGAAGACAGGGGCGGAGATGACGAAACAATTGGCAGGAAAAAAAAAGATCGGCTAAGTAGCCCCCCCCACCCCCCCCCCAAAACACCCACCCCCCCCCCCCCCGGGCTTCTAATCAAGGAAGTAAGACGAAACCGGAAATGACCTGTGGGGAAGCCTTCGTCCCGATCATCCCGTGTGGGAAGAAATGAAAGCCCCATAAAGAGAGTGAGTCTCTCAAAAAGAAAGAAGAAAAGTAAAAAAGTTCCGTACAAGTGAGCCGCGCATGCGGGGTTCGTTTGAAAAGTCAAGAAAGAACCCGATCGAAAGCCCCGTGTGCACAAAATGGGTAAGACAAGGAACCACAATCTACCATGCATCGTCCAAAAGCACAGGCTTCAGCGCAAAAAGAATTACGCAGAAACGCAAGAGACTATCCGTCATGAGGTACCTAAAAAGGACCAGAAAGGGGGGGAGTAGGGTGTAAGATGCCGGGACCCCGCCCCTTTAACAGCCAAGGCCGAGTTCTCCGTCACAAAAAAAAAAAAACTAATCAGTCAAAAGGAGAGCAGTACTTAAAGGGGAAGGGGGGAAAAGAAGAAGCCCTTATCGCTTGCCTCGTGGGAAGAAAATCAGCCCCATACGTGCCTAGCCACAAGTCACTGCTGAAATGGGTTGGGGGACGGGGAAGAGGTTACGCCAGCGACCGCCGTTAAGCAAAAAACGTGGGGGTGAAGAATAGAAAAAGCAGAAACCAAAATCAGAAAACAGAAAGGAGCCAGGAAACCCAGATGGAAGAAAGTAGGACGAAAGGAGCCACAGGTAGCCATCTATTCCCCTTGAAGACAACAGGGGTTCTAATAATGGAGCAGGGGTGGAGGAAAAAGCAGCAGAGGCCTATTCCGATCGTACGGCGTAGTTCTGACAGGGGACAGAATGCAGGTCATTGCCGTGACCCAGAAACATATACGGAGGATGACTAATATACGACGAAATAGATCACCTGGGGTCAGCCATGGACGAAGGGACGAAATCAGGATGGCGATAACTTATTGGGGGGGCAGGGGAGGACAGTAAGTAAATACCAAGCGCAAGCATCCAAGAGGAGGGGGTCAGGATAATGAATCA
>Ga0179591_1261096_pt1 | contig 24074 bp, 31 predicted proteins | sample CZOMad2_1_08_16f_FD_182891 | JGI IMG/M metagenome (GOLD analysis project Ga0179591, IMG submission 182891) | Vadose zone soil fungal communities from Angelo Coast Range Reserve, California, USA - CZOMad2_1_08_16fungal (PacBio error correction) | ecosystem: Environmental > Terrestrial > Soil >...
GATACCGAGTCATCCCAGAACTCCTAAGGGAGAAGCAGGACGTGTATTCTTCCAAATGTACATCAAGGCGTAAATGGACTCGTAACCTCAACATACTGCGCAGAGACCAAACCAGCGCAAGAAGCAAAACCGCAAAACAGTAGAAAAAAAGTAACAAATATGAAAACATCGAACGGGGCTTGTAATTATTAGAGCCCGGCCGAAGACTCGACGAGACACCAAGGAGGTAAAACCGAAAGTGATCGGAAAAGACCGGGACTCCATGAAAAGATTTTTAAATTTAAAGGTTGGAAAAGTAAAAAGTTTGCAGTCGGGGTATCGGCTTTTGAAAATTTTGGCCAAATTTGTCACCGCCTCCACGACCGTCATCTCACTGGTAGAAAAGAAAAAAAAAAAAGGGAACGGCTCTCAGAAAAAGACTTCCAGGTTTGACGCCCGAACATGGGGAGAGGGGGGTGAATGGACTTGGGAAGGTCAAGGGTTGGCATGGGGAAGGGGGGAGGTGGCAAGGAAAGTCAAGGGGAAAAAAGAAAGAACCCGGAAAAACAAGTCCATCCAAAGAGGGGAGAACCATTCGAACGAGGGGGAAGACCTCTTGAACAGGAAAGGTTATATACACACTTTTAGAAGTCACGAACCGCAAAAAAGGTCAAAACCCTTGAATGATAGGACCTGGCAGGGTGAGAATACCGAAATAAACACCTGTGGGTTCAGCCAGAGAGAAAAAAAGAGAAGAGATGCCAGGGGAAAGGAAAGACCGTTACCGGGTGGAAAAACCACAAAAAAGAAACTGTCCTAAAGACGCGGGCAAGGGAAGGGTGCGGGAGCATTTTTTGACCTGGGAAGAACGTGAGGGGAACTGTTCCGGGAATGTTGGGAGAAAAAAAGAAATACTAAACAATCGACCGTCCCCTGAACCGGAGAAATAGGGGGTGACTAAATGGAAAAAACTAACTTCCAGTTTCAAAATGACAGGGGGGAAAAAATTCAAAGTGTACAAAAAGCGGAAAGAAGTTGAAAGGAAGGGGGGGGGGGCACATGTCCGCGTGTAGGAAGGTTTAAAAAGTCTATAGGGGGGGTGCCGAAGCTGACCTGGGAAGAGGGGGCTGTTGGCGGAAACCTGTGGTAGGAGAAAGAACAACCGAACAGCACGAGGGGGATTCAACACCTGTCGGGGGGACGAAGAAAACCGGACAAAAAAGGGGGGTGAAAAGAATCATGGGGAAGCTAACACAAAAAGCTTGCAAGGTGAAAGGAGGACGGTGCGCCAAAAAAGGTAAAGGAATCCTCACGACACGCACTACCGGAAAAAAAAGGAAGGACGATCCCCTGAAGTAAAGAAAATGGTGCACGAGACGGGAAGGGGGAAACTCAATAACGAGAGGAAAGGAACAGTGGCGACCGGAAAGGCCCTCCGGCGGCGGACTTGACTGCTTGGAGAGAAAGATCACGAGAAAAGACAACTTGGAGCAAAAAAAGAAAAAAGGAAGGGAGTCTCCGCCGAAGGGCCCGGAACACTTTCCAACTGGTCAAAAAAGGTGAGAGGGGCCCAGGTACCTGAGAAAAGGGGAAGTGAGGAAGAAAACGGTCGCGACCAATTCTTTCCGTGGGGAAAAATGGGGGGGGGATCTAGAAGGGGAATCAAAAGCAAACCAGTTCATGGGCAGGTTAAAGAAGGTCCCCCAAGACAAACGGGGGGGGAAAAGGTTTTAAGAGGGAACAATTGTCCGGGTTGAGGGGGTCAGGTTGTCCTGTTAATCAAAAAAAAAAAAACGCCCGCGGCACACTCAAAGTGCCCTGGTCGGTGGAGAGACCAGAAGATACAACAGGTCCATTGATGGAAAGAACCCGCACCCCAAAAAAAAACTGCTGAAATGGGGGCATAAGGGGGAAGGAAAAAACCTGAAGCGAACCAAGAAGTGAAAAGAGAACCAAGAAGAGACAGGAGGGTCGCAGGACAAACTGGAATTAACAAAAAGGGGTGCCCTCTGTGAACAAAGAAAAAGGGCTTTTCCCCGGCCGAACAAGGGAAAAAAAAAAGGGGGTTGTGAAAGCGGGTCAGAAACGTAAGAGGGCATCAAAAAGCAAAAAGTAGAAACAAAAATAAAAAGAGTCCACCATAAAAAAAGAAAACAGAAACCTGGGGGGACCGCGATAAGGTATGGAATAACAGATAGGGCGGGAGGGAGGGGTGGGGGACTAGGATGGTAGGGTAAGGGGGGGAAGGGGGATAAAGGAGAAGTAGAACAGGTGAGAAGGGGATAGAGTGTAGAAAGGAGGGCGGATGATGAGAGAACGTGTGACTAGGGGTGAGGAGTACCCCGACTAGATAAGTTTCAAGTCCTGGAAACCCAAAGGAAAGAAGTTTTCATTTCACCGCCAAAGTTCAAAGAAACCCTTTTCTGGAAAAAACCAGGTGGGAAATATGTGAAACAGGTGTATCAACCGGCCCAAGCGGATAAGGAACGGAAATGACTCGGTGGAGAGCCTTCACCCTATCAATACATACAATCAGGAAATCATGGAACGAGGAAGGACAACGGACTTTCGAATGTGGGGAAAACGCAAGGAAAAGTATATTCAAAAATTGAGAAGGTAGCCTGGGGGGCCAGACTTCATTGGGGGGAAAAAAAGAACTACGACCATGAAAAGTTAAATTAACTCAAAGGACATGAAGACAACTCTGTGAAGAAACGATCGCGGCCAGAGAAAACCCGGAGGGGACTAGAAAACCCGGAAAACCCAACACAGGAAGGGAACTGGAACTACAGGGAGGAAGACAACAAAAGGGGTGCCTTAAAAAAAATGCCGTGACGGAAAATTGACTGACAATGGGGAAAAAATTGCCCTGGGTCGGCCCGACTCAGAGACAGGAGGTGAAGCATGAACCCAGCCGGTATATTTTGGGGGGGGAACCACTGGTTGGTGGAGCGATGCCGCTGGGGGTGGGACAGCAAAAGGGGGAACGGCGATTAAGGCCTCAACACCACCGGTCCCCTTTTTCCAACAAGCCTGTGCGGGGACAAAAAAGGGACTAAAAATTGAAAGGGACCATGCAGTAAAGACCGGACTTAGGGGGAAGTCTGACGGACCTGACCTGAAAAAACCGAGAGCAGGGGCCACAAAACCTTCACCTGGGGAACGGTTCCCCCGCGCGGGAGTGTCCTCACCTGAGCGGTTAAAGAAAAGAAAAAATTTCAAAAGGAAACCCGCCTCCGACACATTGGGACCCTCACAATCGGGCAGCACATGAAAACGAACGCGACGGGGGTAGAAGAACAAACGGTATGAACAGAATGAAAAAAGGGGAGTTCAATTCAAAGAAAAAAGGTGAAACCGGCAAATTAAAAGTGGTAGCTCGAGACAGATCAAGGGGAGGAGGAGGTGAAAACGGCGCCAGTCCTGCCGTCTCAGCCATCAAGGGCGCTGTGCTGCCGAGGGGGGGATGGGGAAAGCGAAAGCAGCATTGTCGGGTTATACGGAAAAAGGCGTCGAATTAGGTAAGAGGTTGCCCGCTAGGGGGAAAGGACCGCCCTGGGCATTGAAGGGGGGATAAGCCGCGAAAATCTGGGGGGGGAAACAGGCCGAAGCCTAGAACAAGGTCGTTCTGGTGACGACTGGGGGGGTGAAAAAGCACGGGCCCCTGTGACGGGGGGGTTGGACCCTGGAAGGAACGGAAAAAAGTACTCCAGTAATCAGGGAGAAAGGAAAAAAAAACGCCCATCGCGAAAGGAGAAAGCACCAGTACTTCCCCACACAAAAACGTGTAATCCAGGAATTACCTTCATTTCCACGGGGTCCAGAAGACAGGCACAGAACAACGGCCTTGAAGGCCCCACGCAAACGGAGCCTTAGAACCCGAAAGGGTGAGTAAAACAAACTGCGGGACTGGGGATCCGGCCTTGACAAGAACACCCATCGGGGGGCAACAGGGCCGCTGGTCGAGCGGGGAAAAAAAGGAAAACTCGGAAAATGGGTCATCCTGGGGACAGGATAAAAGAACAACTAAAGGCAGAGATGGTGACCCTGAACGAAGTCGCCGACGTGAGTCCCCGTCGAGGCATAATTCCCTGCTAGGGGAGAACAGGCGGTGGCGGGTCGAACAAGGAGGTGTTTGATCAGGGGGGACGTTTAAACCATAATGGCACTCCAAAGGAAGGCAAAGGGACCCTGAAAGCGGGGGGGAAGGACGCGTCAAGGGAGGCCCCGGGCAGGAAAGGGGAAAAGCGCCCGAGCAAAAAAAAAGTGTTGTTGAAGGGGTTATCCGTTTCCCATGTAGCAAGTAACCGTCTTTCCACGAGAATTATTCCCGGCCGGGGAAGAGTAGTAATGAAAAAGCTCCCAAGCAGGGGAGAAGAAAAAAGTCGTCAGTCCTCTGGTTCCAAAAAAAGAAAAAAAAAGGACCCCGGAGGTCAGCCCCGGCGGGGGCGACTGGGTCGAAAGGACAAAAAAGTGGTGGGGGATATCATGGAAGAAAATGAACAGGAGGAATTGAGTGTGAAAAGGAAAGAAAAAGTACATGGCCGACGATTGCCCCACAGGACCTTAAAAACATCTCTGACCCGACCTAGATGGACTGACTCGCTTTAATGAAACAATGTGGGTCTTAGAAAGACAGAAATCTTGGAAAATAAACTCTTAAAGGGGGAGGGAAATCTAAAAGTTGGGGAAAGGCCGTCGGCCAACGAGGGGTTAATCCGGAAAACGCACTGTAGTAGAGAAGAGGTGGGTGCCCCCTGCACTGAATACTTAAAAAAAAAAAAAAACGGCAAGCGTCCCAACAAGAAAAAAAAATGGACGGTGAAAAAAAAGTCGGGGGGGCGCAAAAACCCGATGGACGTGGGTCAGGGGACCGGGATTGAGTACGGCCGGATGAAAAAGTCAAACACGGACTGGAAAAAATGCCTTTTCTACGACGGGGACATCAGGAAAAAAAAAAAAAAAAAGTGAACGCAAATCGTCCAGAGCTAGCAAGCTGGTGCTGAAGCGCGGCCATCCAACCGGAGAAAAATGGGGAAAGAGACCCCCTGGGCCACCGCAAATAACTCCCTAAAAAAAACTAAACGCACCATGATCTGGGGGGGGGGGGGGGACGCGACCTTGCAACTCAAAAACCAAAACGAGATAACCTCGCCCGGATATGGGGGAGCCGGGCTTCAGACAGCGTAGAAAAAAGAAGTAAGAGAGTCACAAAACCAACAACTGAGGATTATTAAAATATGGAGTGACTTCGGGTGGGCCTACGCTTTCAGGAAGAAAAGAGAAAATCCCTATTCTCCTGGAAACAGATCGTTGGTTGGGGGTTTCTCCACCAGCGGGCGCAAAACCCACAAAGAAATAATGGAATGGTGGGTCCAATCCGGAAAAGGAAAAGGAAGGATCCATTCAAAAATGGGGGGGGGGAACTGAAACGCCGCGCCGTGCAGAAAAAAGGTTAAAAAAAACGTCCCCGCCTGCCGTAAAAAACCACAAGAACCGGGCCTCGAAAAAAAACACCCTCCCTCCCAAAAGAACAATTAAAGGGGACAGACAGAGCAATCCGACAGGGGTTGAAAGCAACCGTACTCGAAAAGAAAAAAAAAATCCACAAAATCAAAGAGCAAAGACGCCTTCGCACGTCAAAACATTTTCAAGAGACCCAGGGCCACGCTGCCCCGGTGACGTCGCCAAATTTGGGGGACAGAACGACGCAGGCCGAAAAATGCTGAAATGGACTCCCGTTCGCACTGCCGCGGGTGGGGACAACCACCTGACCCCCCGCGGGAAGACAAAAAAATGCATTGGCCAGGACTGTGGAGAACAGGTTTCCACGCCCGTAAAAGGAGAAAAGAAAAGAAGAGGCCAAAGCAAAATAGAGCTTCCAAAAAAAACAAGGGGAGTCGCCCGATGAAAGAACCAAAAGGCGGTCAGAGCGCGGGGGGGGGGGAAAAAACAAAGTAGGTCCGAACGGGGAAACGCGGGACGGACCAAATAATCGCCCGAACAAAAATCAAAAAACACCAAATGATTCCCGAAACACCCATATGTCCGAAAAAACACAAGACCACCCACCCTGTAAAATCAAACCTACAGGGGGGAAAAGTCAACTCGGGGGAGGAAAAAAGGGAAAGCCTGAAGCTTATCGGAAGTTTTCAAAAATTGAGCGTTAAAGAACAGCAGCGGCCAACAGCCGTGTAAACTCCGTACACCAGAAGGGAGGAAAACACAAAAAGCTAACCTGGAACGAAAGAAAAAGAAGAAAAAACCTGTCCGCTTCAGCTTTCCTAAAGCCCGGCCACAATGGACGATGAAAAACCCCGTGATCAGAGCCCAACACCTGGCCAAAGAAAGCTGCACCAAAGGGGAAAGGGGGGGAGACAAAGGGGGAAAAAACAAAAAAAAAAAAACAGCGAAAACTTAAAAAGTGCATGCCCGCAAGCAACCGGAATGAGAAAGACGTCTCTGCCACTAAAAAAAGGTAACCGCGGGCTAAAGAAGGGGAAGGGGGGGGAAAAGCTGCGAAGCTTGGGGGACTCAGAGGGTTCTTCCAATGTGGTTAAATCGGCCATGCCGACTTGTTCCTAGGGAAAAAAGAAAACTGGCCGCTTCTGAACCAGAGAAAAAAAACTGGAAAAGGGGGGGGCCCCTACGCCTCTACTCCTAAAAAAAAAACATGTGACGAAAAAAGGGTTTCGGTGTTCAGCTGAAAAGAAAAACTGACTTACTTCAGGATTGTCCCCTCAGGCTTTCCGGCCCCGGGAAAAAACCGAATTCACAAACAATGGGATTACCACTGGGGAAGGAGGGAAAAAAGACGCACCTTGGTTCGAAGAAAGAAGGGTCGTTTTGGTTGCCTGCAACAAATGACAGGTGAGGGTGAATTAATTCTGAAAGGGGGGGGCCCACCAGCAAAGGGGACAAGGGGGGGGGAAACCCGGCGTAAAAAAAAAAATTGTGGGTCAACGCAAAGCAAAAAACTTGTGATAGGCGAAAAGGTTAACCAGAGCTGCAAGGAGGTGAAAGAAAATTACCATGGACATTCCAGGGGGGGCAAAAAAAACTTGCCTTCAAAAAAGGGGGGAAAAGGGGGAACCGCTAACTTGGATTTTAACAGCAAGGAAAAGACACCTCCAGAAAAAAACGAGAAAATGTTCTTCGAAAACCAAGTTTAAAAAAAAAAAAAGATCAGAAAACAGAAAAAAAACCCCTGAAAAAAAACTGGCTGAAGCAGGGAGCCGGCCAGAAACCGGCGCCTACGAAAAAGAGTGAAATCGCCTGAGTCCGAGGACACTGCTCATGTGGAAGGGGGAATTTTTCAAAGGGGGAATCACCGGGGACGTACACTTAAAACTACGGTCTACCAGTTGTGGAACTCGCATACAAAGGGGGGCCGTCCGCCTGCCGAGGACAACGGAAGGAGAAACACGTAAAACAATGGGGTGCACGGATGTGTGGCTGGCGGCGTCACGTCACTGCCTTAACGCGGAGAAGGGCATTAGCAAAAAAAAAAAAAATCAAAAACCGCTAGAGACAAACGGAGTTGCCCCAGAAGGTGCGAAAAAGGGGGGGAAGGGGTGTGTTCCAGTTCTTCAAGCCAAATGGCAGGTGCCCAAACCGCGCGGGGAAAAGGGGCCCCTGGTTAAAAAGCAAAACAAAGACCGAGCAAAGCCGGCGAACGCCCGTAGGGGAAAGGGGACTGAGGAAAGTAAAACCATGCGGCCAGACTGTACATCAGCAACGACCGAAAAACCCACAAGGAGCATTCAGCTAAGAAGTTCACATGAAACAATCTACAGGCAAAAACTGGAAAATGATTTAGGAGGCCATGACGAGCAAAAAAAAGAAAAAGTATCAAACAGCTGGTATCAGACACGCAGTCCAGGCATGACAGGGGGGGCTTTGCCTAACTGTGTAAAAAACCGTGATTCTGCTTGACATTGGGGTCCACAACCGCTGCCAAAACCCTTCCACAAAAACCACCAGGGGACAGTCCTAGGAAATAGTCGCCCGGAGAGAGCGCCCTCTGCGCGAAGGGTTCTGAAAGGGACCTATTGGCTCTTAATAGGAAAGGGGGGACTTCCGGCTTGAGGAGGTAGTTTCACCTTGAAGTCCCCGACAAAAGAAGAAAAATAACCCGGACCAGAAAGGATCTAATCACAAAAAGTTCGGAACCATGGAACGAAACGGGTAGGAAAAAAAAGAAGAGTTCCAGAACGAATGGGTGGTAAAGTGGATCACCGGGGGGGAGTAAACCAGGAACCTATAACAAAAACCTACTTGAACGCCCGGATCGCCTGGGAGGGGGGGGAGAGGACCAAAAACCATTAAGAGAAAAAAAGGGGAAGCCAATGGGGAGGAAACAGTCCAGTAGGAAAACTGAGTGCTGGGTGCAACATAACAAAAAGTGGTCTAACTCTCGGGCCGGAGGACGTTTAGTGGGGAAGAATCAAGGGGAAGGGAAAGGGTATGGAGAGGGAAACGCGATCACGCAAACTTTCCTCACTCTTCAAATTCAAGAAAAAAGGAGACGATCATTTTGAGGAGAAGGTTTGTTCGCAAACAAAACCTGCCGGTTCCAAAACCATTCTCAAAGTGGCTGGTAAATAAACAGGGAAAAAGAAAGATGGATGTAGTAGGGGCAAAAAACCCATGGCAGAGGGGTGGGGGTGCCAGGGTGCGGGAAGGTGCATCGGGGGGGTTAAAACTGGATGTTGGGACTTCATTCAATGGGGGAGGCAGGGGGGACAAGGTCTAACGCCTGGAAAAATTGGGGAAGTCCCTCCAGACAAACCTACGCAACGATGTGCCCCAACAAAAAAGTGACCGAAAGGTTAACATGCCCACTAAACAGAAAAAGGAAAGGGGTGAAAGAAACACAGCTCCCGGGTCAGAAGGAAAAAATCCAAGGGAAGTGCCCAACAGGAAGGGGGGGAGCTGGGAGTGCTCGTAACCCAAAGAAGAAAAAAAGGGAAATTATGATAAAAAAAAACCCACACACCCGGGATTCACCTAAAAAATGGGTCTAACAGGTACCGGAAAAGGCATAAAGAAAAAAAATTGCGAAAAAAAAAGCCCACAAGACAAAACCTCCAAAGGGGCGAAGACTTTTGAAACGTCAGGAAGTCAACAACAACAAAGGGGGGGGGAAGGAGGAGATCAAAAAGTCGAAAAAAAACGGATGCCCGGGGCAAAAGGATGCACTGTGTACGATGATGGTTCCCTTGGAAAAAAAAGAAAACGGACAATGTAGGTTAAATGCCAGTGTATAGAGAAGAGGTCCAGTTTTTTGGGTCATCCTTAATAAGGGGGAGCAATCCTCACCGGCAGGCACAAGGGAAAAAAAGTGTTAATCCCGGACACGGAGTTCGAGAAAAAGGGGGGAGTTTGATGTAGTTTGGTGACATGGATCTCTACCCGAACGTAGAAAAAAAAGTCAACTCGTTGGCTGTCGGGGGGGATGAATAATACACAATTTCAATGGGCGGGGTTTAGAAAATCCGAAGAAAAGTTGGGCTGCCAGTCACTGAGGGCAAAAACCGAGAAGCAACAAAACCAAAACGGGGGAATACAAATCAAAAAGTTGAACAGATACATCTTAAAAAGGGGGGAAAAGTCTAACCGTTGGGGGACCGGGGGGCATTGCGGTTGGGGGGGTAAACCCAGTCGCCGGGAAAAAAAAGTCCTATTTTCCCAAAAAAGGGCAAGGACGGATAGGAAGCAAGGCATTAAAAGAAAAACAAGTTGAAGGACAACCCCTATGGAACCTCACATCCAAGGAAAAAAATAATTGTTGCATGGTCTGTGAACGAAAAAGGAAGGTTCATTTACACCTGGGGGCAACATAGAGTGTTCTGACCAGGTGTATATATGGTGGAGAGGGAATCACCGCCAACTGGGAAAAAAAAGGAAACGACGGCACGTTTAGGGAGGAGGTTCCGAAAGGCTCACACAAGGGTTATCAAGAAATACCTCTCTTGTAACCGGGAACGAGGTACAACTTTACCGTCTGACAGCCCCAACCCGCCGGGATAAAGTGAAGGGGGAAAGAAAGGGCGATTGGAACGGGTACTTTCAATTAAAAGAAGAATTACAACCTGAGTAAGAAAAGAAAAAGGTAAAGAAAACTAGGTTGGGGCTGACGAAAATTAAGAGGAGGAAGGAGGCCAAGCAACCGAGGCGACAGAAAAAAAACTGACTGAAGTCGAGAGTTAAGAAAACGTAAGGAAGACGGGAAAGAACGTTCCTTCACCAGCGGTCCGGACTAAGAAGGGGGGGGGGGAAAAGGGGAAGACTGTCACAGGTTGCTGACCTAAGCTCGGAAAAGGGCCTCCTACTTACCAGCAAAAAAACCAGGTATATTTTTTATTGAAGGGGTTTTCTGGCAGCATGAAAAGAGGGGTGGTGGAAGGGGTTGGCGTCAAAAAAGGTTCACAGTCGCAAACAGGCACTGGGGTACAAAATGCCCGCAAAAAACCAAGATGGCACTGGAAAAAGGAGGGTCAAGAAACGCCAGGCGGGGATAGGAGAATGGGTACCGCAAGGAAGGTGCTTACCGCACAGGGGGGGCCATCGGACCTGAAAAAAAACAGTGGGGAAAAAACCTGCACGGGTCAGCAACAACGTCCTGGACGAACGCGGTGTTGTAGAGCAGGGGGGGAGGGGACCCTGATCTGGGCGCCCAGGTGGCCGGGGACCAGCAAGCCAGCAGAAGAAAGTGGTAAACAGCAATCAACGGTCACGACCAGGCCTCTAGCGGCCAAAAAAGAACTCTGCGCGACCCGGGAAGGTTCCGCAGTTATCCAAAAAAAAGAAGGGGGGGGACCAGGTTGGGAAAACAAGGAAAAAAAGGGAAATCCGTCCATCCCGGAAACGGGGTAGTGTCCTCAGGGGGAGCCTGTGACGATCTCCTAAAGCATTTGCGCCTGTTGCGAAGACGGGACTGGGTCTCAACTCAAATCAAGAAACAAAAGGTTTCGGGAGACGAACAGGGAGGAAAGGGGGATCGGTTAGGAAAGCGCGAAGCCAGGGACCAATGTGCAGGGTCCGGGAATTCAGCCAAGGGTCAAGCTGGGAAAAGAAAATGGAAACTAGAAGAATCAGTTTGGGGGAGGGGGAGGGGTTGGGACCTGTTTTGGTCCAACTCCGTAACCCTTTGGGTCAGGGCTGGGGAAACCAACTTTAAGCTTACGCAACACACAACAAAAAAGCCAAACGGTTGACCGCTAATGCCAGGACTGGCAAGTCCACCACCAGAAACTAGGTAATGACCAGCCGGAACGCTCCAAAAAAAAGGGGGTAAGAAAAAAAGTTACCGTCCAGGTCCCGGGTGCAAAAAAAAACCAAGACCAGGGGAAAAACAAACCGGACAAACTTCGGAAGCAGGATCCGTATCCTGAAAGACTTGGGGACAGGTCCAGCGCGTTGCGGTTAAGGGGGGAAAGTGGCCCCTCCCCAATCACCGCTTGAGATCGGGTAAGAGAAGGGGAAAAAAACGCGGACAGGTTTCGCACCTGCCGAGGAAAAACCGGCTCAAAACAACACCGAGCCCAGAAGGGTTGAAACCAGTAACGAAGTCGCAATGCGGACCTGTCCCAATGGTCGATCAGAAAAACCAGGGTAAGATCCTGCGTGTGAAGGGGAAAGGAACGTAATTCGAATGGTAAAAGGTTGGGAATCAGGGCGGTGACGCCTGCTTGGGCCTGAAAAGTCCCGGGAGGTCCCAAAAAGTCAGAGGAGTCCCTCTTCCCAGCAAAAAGAAAAAAATGGAACCGAGACGACGCAGGGGGGGAGAGGTGATAAGTGCAACGACGGTGTAAGCTATCAAACAACCGTAGGAAGGTCCCGACTGCAGACCAACTGAACTTTCCTTGGACGCTGACCGAGGGCTCTCCTGTGCGAAAGGAGGGAGTGTGACCCAAGAAGGAGGAAAAAGGACCTATGGCCAAAAGGTTGTCTGGACAATCGGGGTGATCGGGACAAGTGTGAAAGAAGTCCTGTGGGGGCAGGAAAAGAAAAAGTCTTGGAAAAAAAAGGGGTCAGGGAAAGACCGGAAGTTGAAATGGCAAAACAAGCACCCTTGGACCACACTCGACCTCGTCTGGCCCCTTGTAAAATAGAAGGGTCTACATCTTTGAAAAGGAGGGATCTGAACACAAGAGCGGAAAAAAATAGAAAGCAGGGTTTCCCTTAAGGCTACATGCTTGAACCCCGAGGCAAAAAAGCAAACTTATTGGTGATCAGCGGTAAAAAAACGGGGAGAAGAAAATGGACGATTAGCAATGCCTGACAGGCGTTCCCCCAAAAAAGGGACCGAAAAAAAGGAAGGGGGGACAAAAAACAGACTTGACGGAGGACAGGGGGAGTCTTTCCGCTGAACAAGAACGATGAGGTGGTAGCCGCGAGACCGGAAGGACAGAAATCACCCCCATTTACCAAAAAGAACTTAACGTCCAAAAAGGGGGTACGATTCTCGGGGTCGAAATGGACCTTTGTTATCTTCAGGGCCTTGCCACTAGGGAGCCCAATCTTGCTGCACCAACAGGAAGAAGCCACTCTCACCCCTCCCCGCGGCAAGGAAAAACCAAAAGTTAACGCTACTGAACGAAAAAAAAAAAAAAAAGTAAGCCACGTGGGGGTTTTGGTTGGGCGAAACTGGCGCTGGCGAGTACCCCCAACCAAAAAAAAAAAAGAAAATGAAAACGCGGGTCCCGCGAGGGGAACCGGAAACATGGCACGTAAAGTAAAGCTTTAAAAAAGAAACCCACGGAAGGCAAAAAAACAGAAAAAAAAAAACGAGGAGGGAAAAGAGAGATGGGGACTTCGTGGGGAAGAGCGTTATGCACGGCCCCATGTGGGAACCCTGGGGAAAAAAGGCGGACAAAAGTGTCAAAGGTAAAAGAGAAAAAACAAACAAAACCACAAAAAAAAAAAAAGGAATCGTGTGCCAACCATAGGAGACCCAACCAAACGAGACATGGATTGAAGTGGGGTGGCGGCGTTAAAACTTTCCAGCTGGATAGGAGACGGAAGGGTGCAGAAAAAAACACCTCCAACTCTCCTAATCACACAACTCGTGAGCAGACACGCCATCCGACAGGGGCCAACCTATCACACGAAAAAGCAACTGACCCGGGGGGCTGACCACAAAAAAAAGGAACAAAAAAAAATGATCTTCCAAGTCTCACGGTCATCCGAAAACTTTGGGCAAGAAGGAATCACCACCCGCTAAAGCCCCTACTAAAAATTCCAGAATAGTAACGAACTAGGGAAATGCTAAAACGCAAAAGGGAGGAGGGAAGCCGACTTGAAAGGTTCTTCCAAAGGTTGTTGCCATCACTACGAAGGGGCAGTCGAAACAGCTTTCTCTACAGGCCTCCGGGACTGGTCACCTCCCGAGGACAAAAAAAAGAAGGGGTCAAACTACCCGGTTTCAGCAATAACTCTTTAACAGAAATCCGAGTTGAATCGCCACTCGGGAGGAGCAGAATCAAAGGGTGGAGTCAGAACTCCTAATTGGGTGAACAACAGGGGTACACCGAGAGCGGGCAGGTGCAAAATCAGGTTTAAGAGGGGGGTCCCAAAAAAGTGTCTCGTGGCCAGGAAAAGAAGACGACCATGGGATAGGCCAAAGGCGGATGCCGACAATGTGCAAAGATAGACACCCGGCTCAGCAAACCGGGGAAAAAAAAGCCTGGGAAAAGCGGGCGGGGCAAAACGCGCAGGGGGGGTCAACCCCGGACGGCCTGAGAAGGGGAAAGGGGAGACTTGGAAGCAGTACCAGAAAGACATCTTAACGGAGGGGGGGATCCTTCCTCGTTGGAAAAAAAAAAACTGGGGGAAAAAAGATTAAAGGAACTCCAAATTCGAGGGGCGCTGGAACATACAAGGGGGGGGGAATCCAGACGAACTGAAGGGGGGAATCCAGCCCAGGGAATGAAAAAAGGGAAAAAAAACCTCCCGGAAATACACGCTCCCCATATTTCAAAACCGGAAGCAAAGACAACATGAAAGTTGACACCTGCAATGCCACCAAGAAGGGCACAAAGAGGAAGGGACGCTTCCTCGTAAGAACGACCGCGGGCGACGGGAATGGTCAACATCTGCGGGGGCCGTTGCGAGGTGGAAATCAGGAGGAAGATAACTTCCGGGGGCAACTTTTCCCGCCTACCTTACCCCAGAAGGAACAACAACGGGGAGCAACGTAATTGGCGGAACCAGGCAGAAGAAAACAACCGCACGCCGGGGTGCAATCAAACCCGTCTTGAAAAAAAAATCCGATAGGGAGGGCAAGGGGGAAGTCCGGGCTACCAGGATTGAGTTCGGAGAATTACAAGACTGTGTAACGCTGGGGTTTACAAACTTGGCGCAAGGAAAAAAAAAGGGTCAAACTCTAAAGAAGGGGGACGTTTGAAAGTGACAGGGTCCAAAAAAGGAAAGTGGGAAAAAGGAAATTACGGGACAGGTTTTCAACAAAAAAGGGGGGGACCAGGGGGGGCCAAGGGGCGGAAAAATAATGGCACCACAATCAGCCCAAAGGGGGAGAGGGGGGGCTCAGGCCTGAAAAAAAAAAAAGCAGTAAGCGGCGGGGGACAAGAAATGGCCCACATGCCCAGGAGTCCCTGGATGGCAGAGCTTTGGAAACAACATCAAAAAGTACTGGTCAGTTCGAACTGCAACATGTCCGTCTGAAAAGGGACGCGGTCTAATGAGTTTGCAAAAGAAACACAGGAAACGAAAAGAAAAAAAAGAGGCCATGCTGGCTGAGGGAGGAAGGAGCAACTCCCCACTAAAGGGGTCCATCCGGGGGGAGGGACAAAAAGGAACCTTCACCGCAATGAAAGGTTCCGGGTTGTGGAAAAAGGGTACTCAAACTGCAAGGGTAACGGGCAAGGCGGAAAGGTCTTCTACCGTCAGAAAAGTGTCGACACCCGCAAAAAGAAAAAAAAGAAATTGGAGACACAGAAAAGAACCGTTTCGTAACTGTGGGGGAGGGGGTTCACTGTTCCGGCGCCACACCGAAAAGGCATTCGTACACAAAATCGGAGGGAGGGAAAACTCCACAGAGAATAACACAGAGAGTCCCATAAAAAGGGTTGATGAAAGGCGGGGGGTGTGTAAAGTGGAGGGCCCAAGTGGCAGAATGCCGTCACAACCCATCGTGCGGTAAAAGCACTGGCACTTTACCAAAGTCACGGAAATAGCCCCTTCCAAGGGAGGTCAAGACAAAGAGGGACTGAGGAAAATGGAACTGAAACACAGGGGAGTTGATCATCCCAGTCCACAGAAATCTGCCACCACATACCGAAAGGAAGCACCACGGGAACTGAAAAATCTACCTTCAGTTGAGTAATTAGGGAAAAGGACCGGACCGAGCCGCAGGCCCACTCCCGGACAAAAGAAAATGGAGGAGGGACCATGACAGCAAAGAGCCCGGCACTTCTTCATCATTTTTAACTTTTGAAAAAGGCACAGGGTGAAGACTTCCTCGCGGCCATTGGGCACCGAGAAAAAAACGCCCTAAGGGAAGAGAAATAGGGGGACCGTCCTTCCGTCTATGGAGGACGAAATACCAAGATTTTACAGTTCAAAAAAAAGAAGGGGGTCCATAAATTGGGAGGTTGTACTTTCTGGGGGACCGATTCCGAGGTTAGTGTAACAACCCTGAAAAGGGTCAACAAACAGATAAAGAACTCAAAAAAAAGAGGAGAATCGGGGACCCATGGAAATTCCGGAAAGCTCGTGAAAAAGGGGGTAAGCGATGTAGTTTTATTAAAAAGACACCTTTGACAGGAAGTGTAACGAAAAAACCAGTGACGGAGAAACAAAAAAAGGAGAGGGGAAGGTGACGGGTGAATACGAAACACATTTCTGACCAACCTGGTGCAAAAAGAAAGGGAATTCCCAAAAGGTTGGCTATTTTACAACCCCGAAAAACCGTAAAAAGTTGGACAGGGGGCCCAACCAAACAAGTATCTACGGAGTAGGATGGGGGAGAGGTGTTGGCAAGGGGAGTAAACTGTGAGTGTAATGGGGGGAGTAAGACCTTGATGTACGAAAGAACTCGTTCAGACTTATGAACAGAGCGGGGATGCTGCCTTGAAAAAGCCAACACACACAAAAAGGGACAGTCCCCTCCGCCCTTTCAACGGTAGAAGGCCGGCACGAAAAAGAGTTTGTTGTAGAGGCCATGCGACCTTTGGGGTATTAAGTGGGTGGGTGCGCCACTTAGAGGGTTTTTGGCGAAGCCAGGAGGGAAGTGGATGGGGTGCTGTCTGAACGCCGGGAAAAGTGGGTTAGAAGAAAGAAAGAGTTGTCAAAAAGGTGCGGGGGACACTGGGGGACAGGATAACAAGCAGAACTACCATCAACACGAGAGAAAACCAATATCAACTTTAGAAAAACAGAAGCGGACTGGGACCAGCCAGGTTGACCGGACGGGGTTCCACTTCTTAAGGTGCGCACAAACATCCCCCGGTGAAAAAGGAAAAAAAAACAAGTGATAAAATCCTGCAGAGCATTTAACCCTGGGGCTAACTGAAGAAACAGGGGGCATAAAGAACACGGTCCCTCCCGTGAACGTCGACGGCCTTGATCTAAGTACGCCCAGAACATACGGAAAAAGGAGGAAGGGAAGAAGAGAAGAAGAAAAAGACATGTGGGAAGGGGGGACGTATTTAAAAGTTCCTTTGATCAAGGGGTGGGGGAGAGGGGGAATGACTGAGAACAGGGAATGGAGGGAAAAGCGGGGGGATACAGAGTAATTGGCCGGTGAAGGTGGTCTGGAAGGGGGGAAAAGAACTGGCATCCCAGCACCGAAAAGGCCCCAAAGAAAAGAGGGTAGAGAAACCCGGGGTGGACAAACAAAAGGGGCGGGTGATGTCATGGGGGGCAGTTAGGTCTCCAGGGGACAACCACAGCGTGCTAAAGAGGTGGGAGGGGGAGAGAAATTAAAAAAGGTACAAATGCGGTAGGACCGCACCCAGCACATTGAACAGTCAGCCTGCAGGGGCAAAAACCGGAAAGAAACACCATGAAAACAAGCAGCGCCACGTGAAGAATTAATAACACTAGGGACGAAGTCACAAAAAAAGATAACATGAACTGAGAAATGGGGGGGGTGGCCGAGGTCTTGTACCAAAGGCAAGAAAAGCAGAACCAAACGGAGGGACCATGGGGGGAGGTTGACAGAGAATAGCACAAGGGGAAAGTCAAGACCAGAACTCACAAAAAAAAATCAGTGGGGAAAAACGCTCAAAAACATAAAAACGAAAGGGGGGTATAGAGTTGCTGGTATGGCAACCAAAAATGGACATTGTTTTCCATTCACAAATGGGGGTGGTGGACAGCATCATGGCTGAAAAAAGTGTGGGAAGGGAGATGTGGAGTTAATGAAACCACTCCAGGAATCACTGGCCGGAAGGGGACTTTTCACGGCGACGGTTGAGAAGTGCTCAAAAAAACAGGTTGAAAGAAAACAGAGGGAGTACCTGGAACGAGATTCCCCAGTACGGTGACAAGAAAAGGGGCAAGGCCAAACGGGATGAAGTCATGGGTAAAAAATTTAGACGATGGGGTTTACCGTGAAACTTAAAGGAAAATAACTCTCATCCACACGAGAAATCCACTACATTTGAAAAAAAAGAAAACATAGGTTCGGATAAAAGAATCGGCGAGCTAAGAACTTATGGACTACCTCTAAACCGCGTCGGGGGGGATCTTTCACGGAAAAAAAAAAGACGGAAAAGGGACTAAAAAGAAAAGTAAAGGCATGAAACTGAGGCATTTAACGGAAAGAAAATGTTAGAGGCGAATTACCTGTGGGGGAAGGGAGAGGGCTTCCGCCGGGACCGAAGAGAAAGACGCAGAAGTGTTAAGAGTGGGTTGACGTGCTGGGCACCTGCCACTTGTGGTGGCCGGTCGTGCAGCAGAAAGGAGTTAGACCCAAAGGGGGACCCTTGAAGGAGGAACTGAAAGAGGCTACGGGGAAGGAACCGTCTGGTAGCACCGCATGGGACCGGGGCCTGGTTAACAACACCAGTATTTGTGAACAATAGGCAGGAACTTGGGAAAACAAACAAGTGGCCGGGTCATACTTCTGGGGCGGTGTATCTCTGGAAAGTGGTGCAGAACGTGTAAAGCATTGAGAACCGTGCACTTTCCGACCAGACAAAAATTTAAAGAAAAGGTGAAAGGGAGCCAATGGAACCGACGGATTGGGGAGCTGAAACTTCAACGGGTTAAAACTATTACCAGAACCAGTGCCGGATCCTTCCTGGTAACCCAGGTTAAGGGGGGGCAAATGGACCGGGGAAAAAAAAATCAGGCCCGGAGAATAGCAGGATAGGACGTCCTGCTCCTGACGGAGGGCGACATAAAGCCCCAATGTCGTGCTACTAGGGGAAAACTGTTCACGAAAACGAAAGCAGAACAAACCAGGAGACGCAGGAGGCTAATTAAGGGTAGTTTTGGGGACCAGAATCTAAAGGCCAGGGGATCCGGGGCAGGGGACCCCAACTGGATGACAGGGACTTGTCATCGCACTGGCACTTCCCACTAATCCTACGACCAGTTGTTTTGCGTGATGGTGATGGTGGTCACGGGAAAAAAAAAGGGTGCCAGAGGCACCTGGGAAAATCACATGAGTCACAGTAGCCGAAACTCATAAGCTCCTTCACAAACAAGCAAAAAAAGAGGAGTAAAAGAAATAGTAATCCTGAAGGGAAAAAGTTACCCGCGTTTGACCTGCGGGGGCACACTGTGACTGAAACATCACCCATCGGGTGGGTCCCTCCAAGTCACCGTCAGGCAAGAATAAAGACTTAGCTGGAGAGGGTGGGAGGTTCCACTGCGTGTTCTCGGGAAAACCTGGCTCAGAAAAGCGTGCTAAGCCCGCTGGGCTCTCATTTGTGAGAGTTTTGGGACCAAAATGGCGAAAAGGTGGTCGGGGCCGAGGATCAAAAAGGATCCCTGAACTACGCTCAAGGCCGGGTGAAAAAAGTAACGCGTAGAAGGAGGGAGGTCACCTACGAGCAGCACACGGAGTTAATCAAATAGGAGGGACAAGGGCCTGACGGTCCAAGAAAATGTTGTCCTTTGGTATCAGTGGAAAAAAAGGAAGCAAAGGGGACAGGGGGACAGTCTACTTTCCCTTGAGGTCCTGGGAGGAAGTCAATCTTCAGGGAGGGACCGTGAACAAGTGGGATGACGCGAACCAACATAGACAGACGGGGTATTTCCAGGTTGAAGAAGATGTACAGGGAGCCGTGTGGGACACCCTCCTCCCAGTAGAAGAAAGTGAAAAGTCGTACGCTGCGGTATGGTACGCTCACAGCAACGTCTTCACCTGCGTGGGAGAAACGGGGGGAAAACAGACCGCCAAAACTGGGCAAATGAGAAGGGCAGGGCACGGGAGAGCGGGTGGATCCGGACCAGGTGGGGCAAAGGGATAGCCTTTGGGGCAGAGGGGAACAGTTGCGATATTGAAAAAGGTTGACACCTTCACCATACAGGACCTGAAAAAGGCCAAAAGAAGGTGAAAAAGAAGATCTGTAAAAAGCGCGAGACGGGGAAAAGTCTCTCTAATCAAAAGTTTTTCATGGGGATAATCGACCACGAGCACTGCCAGAAAAGAAAGGCTTCTTTTGTTTAAACTGTTGGGAAGGAGTTGAACCAGGCATAAAGGAGGAACATGACGTGGTGAAAGAAGCGGGAAGAGAGAAGTTCGCAGGGGCCTTTCTTCGTACTGGGAAAACACCGAAGGAAGGGGGCAAAAAGGACGGCGGCCTTCGTCTGAAAGGTGAGCAATTAAGGTAGTTTCCGAAGCAGATGGACGGGGCGATCCGGGAAAGGGGAAAAGACTTCAAAGGATCCAAAAACCCCTTAGGCCTGCACCCGCGGGGGGCCTATCCTTGGTCAGAACCTATGGTACCCCGGGAAAAAGGTGGGGGGGGGAAGGGAAAGGTCAAAGTCGACACCGGTGGGATGGGCAAACTTCCAGTTGATGGTCGCGGAAGAGAAAATTCTACAAATGTGCAAAATACACACACAGAAGAAAGTCTTACCCCCAGCCACCAAAGAACCATTAAATCGTGTGGGTGGGAGCAAGTATGGGGCGCAAACCAAAAAGTCATGGAAACGGTCCCTCTAGGGTGCACAAGTGACAAACAATGGGACATCATACCAGCAGTAAGAACAAAGAAGGAAAAGATCCACCAACAACAAACCGTAAGAGAAAAAGTTGAAATGAGTGGATAAAAGAGGTACGCGCCTGGCTGGGACGGACCCCCTAGACTGCGGTTTCAATTGCTGTGGTGGGGTTTGCACGCCCGCCAAGCTTCGAAAAAACGAATCATGGGGGTCTGAAAGTTGGGGGGCGGGAGGAAAAAAAAGGAGGGGGCCATGAATGGGGACGCACAGTGTGGGGGGCTCAGAACGCCGCTAAGGGCAAGCCAAACCTTGTAGAGCGGAAGGCAAAGTCCACTATAAACAACGGAAAACAGGGGAAACGAGGGACAAAAAGAAACAAGGTAAATCCTTCCATGCACTTGGGGAAAATTACCTACAGGGGTTTTGAACCACCCGGACAGTCCAAGAGAAGAAGTGTGAGGAGAGAACAGGGACTCCCATTTCGCAACGGTAAACCCATTTACCCTGGAGAAGGGTGAAGCTTCCTTTGGGGAATTCTTAAGGTGGGTTTTTGACCAGAAAAAGAGAAGCAAGGCAAACTTCTTAATTACAAAGGTCCCTACCAAGGTTTTACCGATAGTAAAAAAAACTCATTTGGACGAAGTCGGAGGGGCCACTCCGGGTAAGAGATACACAAGAAGAAAAAATAAGTTCCTGGGGGAGAGATCTTGTTTAACGAATCCACTGACAGCAAAAAAAAAACAGAACGGGGGAGGTCGGCCCTCGAAGGGTCCAGGCCAGAGACTGGTCATAGCTGAACTTAGTGGGCCAATGACCCGGTGGGCACCGGAGGGGGGGCCGTAAAACAAAAAAAAGGGGGATCAAATCAGCTTCAACACTTCTTGCCGATAACGTGGGGGGGAGAAACGAGAAGAACCCGGGGGACCGCCATTCTGAAATTTACCTCATAGGGGGAACAAAAGCTCCTGATCACGTCCTCTAAGTTTGGGGTATCTTCACAAGAAACACGCAAGACGAAAGAGTTAATAGTTGGAAAAGCGTACCACCTTCTACAAATTGAACCGGGATCAAAGGAAATCACCCCCGCGTCTTAAGGCTCCAGGTCAGTTAAAAGCAACCGTCCAGCCAAAGGTAAAAAAAAGGAAAAAGGGAAGTCCACCCCCCTGGGAGAAAAAAACTGTAAACCTCCCCGGACAAACGAAAGGCACCACTGCATTGGGTCGAAAAAACCACTTTCCTGATAAAGAACAAAAGCGAAAAGCCTGACCAAACTCACGCCCAGGAAATTCCCGAAGCAGAAGGCAGGAGGCAGACGGATAAGGAGGAGCTTTTCCTTGGGGGTTCAACACAGATGAGCGAAGGCTGGGGTCGGGGGAAGCATTCTTCCCAGGGGGAAACAGGAGAAAGAGAGGTGGTCCAATTCCAGCCTATGCGAAAGCGCTGGAAGCACACTCTTTTCCCTTAAAAAGAGGGCCCAGGAGAGGAACGGAACCGTTGAAAATAAAAAACGATTGGGAAACGGACAACCCGTCGGGGGGTCCAGCTCAAAAACTGGCCGTGGCCGTTAAAGACAAGGTATTTCCCCCGTGTCGGGAGGGGGGAAAAGGACAGACAGGTTCCCACGCAGGGGGGAAAGTGAAAAAAACGGAGTACCAAGAGGGGAAATCTTTCCCAACGATGGGGGGCGTTTTGGGGTGCACCAAATGGGGATGGGTTGTTCTGAGGAAGGGGGAAGGAAAGGGCACTTAAAGGGTGCAAACCACCCTCCCAGTGAAAAGTGTGTAGGCGGGAAAACAATAAATTGAAAAAAAGAACAAGACAACTGGGGGTGGGGGAAAGAAGGAATCGGGGCCGCAAGAAAGGACCCGGTCACATCGGACTTAGAAATGGGTCCAATGCCAAGGCACGTCAAAACCAGGGAACCCGTTCGGAGACAAAAGAAAACAAGGAAACACAGAGTTTTGAGGGCAGCCTTCCCGTCCCAGTCCCGAAAAAAGGGGCAGAGTGGGGAAAAACAAGGTGGACCGAAAAACAATTCACTGCAGCCAGACACAAGACACCACCCCTTGAGTGGGGGAGGAAAAAAAGAAGGAGGGGGGATTAATGCTACCTTAGCCAGACTACGGTTCAGGGGGGAGAAGGGGAGGCGGCAGTAATGACCTGTTGGGCCGGTTTTCAAAACTGGGGAACGTCCCGAAGAAAGGGGTCACATATTGAGACAAGATACCGTTCCGCCTCCCGAATCGAAAGCACGTCCGACACTGGCGACGACGGAAACCGGGCGGGGGAAGGGAGGTACTTGAAGGGGGACACGGGGCCCTTCTAACTCCCCAAGAAATGGCTTCCAAGACCTCCACAGAAGAGAAGAACAAAGTCTCCCAGAAAGGGGATTAAAAACGTGTTACAACCGGGTAGGGGGGGACCAAGACTACGGGGCACACCTCGGTGAGGGAGAAACAAAGGCAACTACCATAGTGAGTAAACAATAGGAATCCCCTGCTGGCTAGACATCATCAGTGTGGCCGGCAAGGGAAATTGGAAAAATGGAAAAAGGAAAAAACCATAGAAACCAACAGCAAAAACCGAGAGGGCAGGAATGAAAAGGTCAACAGGCACTTGAAACATCGACGGGGACTTGTATTAGGTATGAGGAAAACAATAAGAAAGCCAAAAAAAAGCCGTAACTATAGCACAAAGATTATCAGCAAAAAAAAAAAAAAAAGGTTAGTAATTCATGGAGGGTGGAAAGGCAAACGTTGGGGGCATTGAACAACAATGGTCTTCCAACAGAGGAGGACCTGTGGAACGAGAAACACCACCCTACCCCCCGGCCCTCCTCGGGTGAAATAGGGCGAAACTCAGGGGACAACGTCTGCGGACGAAAGGAAAAAAGTGGGGGGGAAGGTTAGACAAGAAAGAGGTGGGGTAAAGTAAAAGGGGAAAGGACTTGAAACTTCAGGTTGCATGCCGGGGGAGTAGTTTTCCAAGACTGAAGTTACATTCACCACAAGAAGGGTACCCTTATCAAGGGAGATCACAGACAGTGGGGACTGACCATTCAAAGAACGGGAAACGGAAAAAAAAAAAAGGAAGCACATAAAGAGAAAACGAAGCAAGGGGGAGGGAGTTGAATTGGCACCGGGTGGTGGACATTGGGCGAACCTACCACGAAAGAAGAGCCGGGGGAGACTTTGGGGAAGGGAAAGAAAGAAAAACAAATTTCTTAACACATGGGGTTCAAAAGGAGATGCCACAGCAAGGTGAGTAAACCGAAGGGTTCCCCGGTGGGGTCCAACAGAAGAAAGGGGGAAGAAAGGATGAGGCAAGGCCGTTTAGATTGGTGTCAATTAAGTGCAAGTTGAGTTTTAAGGTTATTATGACCCGAAAAGTGATATCCCAAAGGAACAATTATGAAAACTCCACCCAGCTTGGTGACGGCAGAACGTTAAACAACAACCTGTACAGGTAAAAACAAAGAGGGGAATGCTAATCATCCGCGTCCGGTTCCATTAAGGACGAAAAAAACAAAAGAAAAAAAAACGTCTTTTTGTAGATTTCCATGGGTCGACATTTGTGAGTCTGGGGATTGTCTAAGGGGTGTTTCCTTCACTGCTTGCCCAGCATTGGCTGTTGGACGGGTAAAAAAACCTGACGGAAAATGTTTGTGACTGACTCAATCCAACCGCACATAAAAAGAAGTTGTGCGCAAAAAAAAAAGACCTTTTGGTGCTAGAATACATGTCCCAAACGACAACGCAACACCTTGTGCCTGCCGTAAAAAAAATGTCAGTCCGGTGTGCGCCTAAAAAACCAGCTTTGGGGGAACGTAACGGACGTTTGCGGGAGGGATACGCATTGAATATTCAACAGCTGGGACAGAACTAACTTAAAGAGTCAAGAAAAATAGTTAAAAGGGCATGGTAAAATATCCAGGTACAGGGGTCAAAAAC
>Ga0179591_1271275_pt1 | contig 24063 bp, 27 predicted proteins | sample CZOMad2_1_08_16f_FD_182891 | JGI IMG/M metagenome (GOLD analysis project Ga0179591, IMG submission 182891) | Vadose zone soil fungal communities from Angelo Coast Range Reserve, California, USA - CZOMad2_1_08_16fungal (PacBio error correction) | ecosystem: Environmental > Terrestrial > Soil >...
ATGGACTCAGGGGGAATGGAAAAAATATGTTACTAAATAAGCTTAGTTCTCTATCGAGATGAGGGGGAAATGACGGGAGAAGAGGGAAAAGAAAAAAGTGAAGTGACGCATGTCTTAGTAGACGAACTATTTCCAAGGGGTGTACGAAATACAGTACGGAGCAATAGGATAGCCTCTTTGAGGGGAACGATTCCTCCCTTCCTTTGAGACGTGAGATAAGATAACGGACGGAGAGTCCCTGCTTTAAATGGAGGATCACTTATAAGAAGTAAAGAACTTCTACAGTACATGGAGGGGGAATCTCAGAAAAATCCGTCTCTATTAGCATGTGACTAGCCTCGAAGGGGAAAGGGATGTTGTAAAGGCAGAATTCCGCCGAGGAAGGGAAAGTTTTGGGAAGACGCAAAAAGTCCTTCCTCAGAACTTCATGGGTGGATCCCCGGCGGAGCTATCTGAGGAACTGGGGGGGTCGGGCTAGAGATGCAAAAATCAACAGCCCGAGATGGGGGAGGAATGCCAAAATGGGACGTTAGTCTCGTATCAAAAAAGATGCGATAACCTTCAGGGGATCCTGAACTCTTCTCCACAATTGGACGTTAAACTTCGCCATAACGAAGTCTGATAAATTTCTAGCGGCCGTGCAAAAAAAAAAGGAAAACGACCTTTCTAGATCGGGGCGGAAAGCCGTTAATGGGCAGAGCGTCTGCCGGGAGGGTGCTCAACGGCAGTTCCACAGGACGTCGGCCAACAATCAGAGAAGAGCACGTGCGAGTCATCGAGGACAAGACCATAATCGCGGGGAAGTGGACCAGGGGGCAGGAGACTTTTCCACGGAAGTGAAAGTGAATGCGAACTGAAATAGGGAAGGGGGAGACTCCAGAGCATGTAGCGTTCCTTCTGACAGCAAGAAAAGAAAAGAGGGGAAACGAAAAGAAAAAAAAGACGCGGCGCTGGCAAATGATGAGCATCGATTTCAAAAAAAACAAGCAACGGACAGCTGGAACCAAGAGGACTGGCCTGAGGGGAAGGGCGCCGGCGCAGATGAGGCAAAAAAATGAAACCGGAAAGCTGCGAAATAGCGCGTAAAAAACGTAACGCAAACTTCGCTCGAGCGTCAAGGTCAACCCGGGGGGAAAAACCAGGGGGGGTTGGGGGGGAAACTCCCCAAGGGCTGAACGCTGCGGTATCCCGTCCGGTCGCGCCAGGGGGGAGAACCGACGGCAGCGCTGGCAAGGCCGAAGGAAGAAAGTGACGCGTCCTAGAAGCCCACGGGCGGAACCTGGGAGCTAATGGGGATGAGGATGGCTAGGGCTTCCACCAAATGTGGGGTTACTCCTTCAAAACATGTAGGGAGCTCTTATCCAGCACAAAAGGGGCAGTCTGGTCACGGCGCGTTATCGGGTAAAGACAAGCGAGACTCTAAGCTCTTCAGATCCCTGCAACAATCTCCACGATAAAAAGACAGGTTGTCCTGTGCACTAAAGGGGGGTCATAGCCGCGTTACAGAACGGGTTAGATGTGCAAAAAATATTGGCGCAAGGCGTAAGAAAAAGGACCTAAGAGGGGTTAAATATCAAAGCGAGGGGGGAAGGATTTTTGGAGTCGTGCACGTAAAGACGGCTGGGGCCCTTTAAATCTCGCCCAGTCTGGAAGAAATACACCAAAACTCTGTAACTTGGGGGTGTGGTCACTACATTGCGCAGTAACCACTCATCTCAGATGGTTCAATAGGTATGATACCGAAAACTTCGGCCGAAGGATCGGGGTACAGCCGTCTGAAGGGAAGGGGGAAGGCACTAGGGGTCGCCAGGGGGTGGGTTCGGAAAGCACATTCGAGATCTGAGGTTCATGGGTTTTTTTTAGGGGCCATAGTATAGAAAGTGTGTCCACGGGCCTAAAGCGACCGTCAGCTAGGCGGCGAGTATTTTTGCCCTGCGTCACTATTGCGTTCCAGACCTGCAGGGGCAGGGAGGGTTCGCCCTGATGGAGGCAAATATTCTTACGGCCGCAACCGCTAAATGGGGCGAAGGAAGGCATTCACTCTCTAACAAGAACGTTGAAGGAAGGGAGATGAGACTAAGATGGGACGCTTTTGGCCTTCACCTTCTCGGGAAACCCAGAAAAAAAAAAAGGTCAAACTCGGCAAGCAACTCGAATTCAAACCGGGAAGGGAGAAGGGGGGAAGTACCGTAATGCCAAGAAGAAAGTCCGTCTAGGCCGAGGACGCGGTCAATCAATAAAGAGGAAAAAATCGATAAACTTCTTTCACAAGGCATCGGAATCAGGCTCTTGCGAAAGCCAGAGGGAAAGATTTTCTGATCTGGATACACGGTAGGGCAGACCTAATGGGCTCGCCTTCTGGGGGGGGGGGGGGGAAGAGTCAGCACCTAGATTAAAATATAGGAAGCAACCAAGGGTCGTGAAAAGAAAAGTTCTATGAATAGTGCTTCTCTTGAGCGACCGACATGTCCTTTCATGATCATGCACAAAGGATCATCCCGAACGAAACTCTCTATCAGCGAATGACGGGGGGGGAACTTGGGAGGAGTAAGAGTGTTCCCGTAGGATCTTTCCCCGGAGATAATCTAGCATGCATTAATGGCATCCGAGCACCTTGTGTTGGGACTTCTATCTGCACGGGAGGGGAGGAAAAAAAGGTTTTGAGACGCTGTTTTCATGAACAACAGACGGAAGTGAGTATAAGTGAGTATGTGGCTGCAATCTCCTTCGCCCGGGAATTGGTGGCTCCGAGACCAGAAGGAAATAGCACTGACCTCATTAAATAAAAAAAGGGGGCGAAATAGTATACTCAGGGAAAATGACACAAGCAGGGCACGTGAAGCACAACAAAAAAGTGGGCAATGCACGATCGTATTTCCACACCCAAAACCATGCCGACCCGCGCCGAAATGTCTCACAACCAGGGAGCGCTATGATTACCTAGCAATATTTCTTCTATGAGGTAGAAGAAATTCGAATAAGAGGCACGACGTCTCCTCTGATTTATTGAATAAACTTCGAGGGACGACTGAAAGATCTCAAGGGAGAGAAAACCCAAGTAACTAGGTTGGACGGTGGTATGAAGACTTCTAAGCTGGAACAGCTCTGATCAATCACTATCTGAAAAGCAGATAAGAGATTTAAGAGCGATGCAGAAGGAAGGACTTCTCCGGAGAGAGGAATCCCAAATCGGAAAGCCCCAGCGTATGGAAAAGGGATTATCCAGGAAAAGTTATTGATCGTGTTGTGTCCTAATGAAGTCTGCATCTCCTCCTGAATGAGGCCTCGAGATGAAAAACAAGTTAGGTGTGGGATCCTTTCCTCTTGGTGGGTGAGTAACAACATACGCTGACCTAAAATAACTCTCCGTAGACATTTCAAGGAGATCTTCTCGTGAAGACTTATAGGAAGGTAACGAGATGGCGGATGCATTCCAATAAGGAGCTTCAATTTAGACACTAAGGCTTGCAGAGGGTACATAGACTGGTCGAGGCGACAGAAAGATTGGTGAGATGAACAGGCGGCAGTTGAGCTCCTCCTGAGAATCAGAACTGTCCTTGGAGGGGTCCTCTGGCTCACTTGTGAATGTTTAAATCTAAGGGAGAAAAACTTGAAAGGCTGATTTTTAGTGGTAAGTCTCCCTATTTTAGAGGATTGTATGGAAGAAGGACTCTCCAGAGAGAAATGTAAACCGAAGATAGAGATGGCGAAGGTTAAGCGGGGGAAAAACTCTTAAGTCCAGGTGGCAAAGAGATAATCTGATTAGGGTGATGTCCCTTGACGCGAGTCTTTGTCGGAGTGCGCCGAAAGGGAAAATGACCTTAAGTAACATTCAAACAGACGTAGTTGAAACTTATTTAGAAGAGGGCTGAGTAACATTGTGACGCCTTCGGGCCGGACAAAAGGAAGGGGGCACTTCTTATGAGCGAAAGGAGGACATCAGGGGGCAGAGTTTATATGGTCATATGTAAGTCATCGAAGCGGGGTTGGGGACGCGTAAAAAGATCCCTGCCGGGGGACTCTATGGCTTGGGTGCTTGTAGAAGAATAGAAAGTTTAACCTTAAGAGACGAGATCTTTTCGAAAGAATACTTTTCAGGGGCTGAGCTATCCATGGGGAGACGGAACTTAATAGAGTTCTCATCAGCGGGAATCGACGAGTCAGTGAGGAAGAAGACAAGCTTTCCAGTCGAAGGAACTGGCCAAGGGGTTCAACGAATCTGGGAATTATTAGGAAAATGGAAAGGATACTCTCTCTAAAGGTGTTCCTACAGATAAAGGGGGAGGTTCTCCTTTATCATGAAAAGATTGACGAGGAGAATCCTCTCTGAGGTTCTGCAACCGGGGGGGGAGTCCTAGCTCAGAGGGAAACAATTAATCGCGGTTGCGGGAGCTCCATTTCTTCCCTGGCTAAGAGAATTGAAAGAGGGGGGGATTTATCGGCTTCACGAAAGGGGGTTTCATTCGGTTTTGGTGGGGGCTCTCGAAAAAAAAAAAAGGAGGTAGTAGAAGAAGGAGAGGGGGGGCCTGCAGGGAAAGAAAAAATCTTGAGGGAATCCATCCGCATTCTTCTCGATAGTCGCTGGGAAGGTAAAAAAAGGGGAAGAACCCCGCCGACAGGAGCGCCGTCTCTACGTCAGGAGAGGAAAGGGGTTTCCGACATACTGCATTACGGATTCAAGTTAAATCTCAGGGATGATTTCCCTCTTTCGTGAGATGACGAAAGGCCAACTGAGTGAAAAATCTGAGCCTTCGAATCCGCCAACAAACCTTCGACGGAACGTTTTATCTTATCTCAAGCCAGAAAGAAAGCCCTATGGGAGAACGCCGGTCCCTGAGATGGGGGGCTGGGTCCAAAGGAAATATGCAGCCTGGGTAACCATCTGCATAGACATCAAGAAAAGCAACTAAAGGTGGGTGTAAAAAAATCAAGGGGCGGAGAGCATCGGAAGGAAAGGGGGTCGGGGAAACGTCTTCACAACACAACAGCAAAGGAAAAAATGACAGCCACGGTCAGTCTCTATCAACCGCTTCTTCCCTGAATCAGAACTCCACTACAGGGTGCTAAGGGCAATGCAAGCATACACGCCTCTGGCCTTTGACGGGGCAGAACGTTTACCAGGGGAGACGAAAAATAGAGACATCCTTGGAAACCTGCAACTCGGCTGTTGCTTGTGAGAAAAGATTCATTTCTACCGTCCAAATAGAAGAAAAGCAAAGTTTCTCTCATCAGGAGGCCAATAATCTAGGAGGGTTTAAACAGGGCGTTCCTCGAGGACAAGGGTACCTTACGTGAAGGAGCACTTCGAGAGTGTAGAGGCTCAGGACGAAAGACTGTCGCTTTCCTTCCCTTCAAAAAAGAGCGAAGTAAAAGGAAAGTCGATACCCGAAGCCCCGGGACGTCCGAGGCACGAGGTCAAAAAAGTCGTTTTCCCCCGCAACGGGAGCAATTAACGACCGACCTGGGAACAGGATCGGGGACTAAACCTGCAGACTTAAGGGGGGGGGGAAAGTAAAAGCTCCGCTGGGCAGTTCTCTCAGGGCATAGGATCGCTTTAGGGATCCCTACTAAGTTAGTCCACGGATTTAAAGGCCCCCAAAGAGGGTGGAGGCAAGGAGGAGCGGTTAAGGGGAAGTATCCAGTCGTCCCTCTAAAAAAATCCAAAATCCCCGGGTGAAGGAAAGGAAAGCTAGCAGAGAAATCAGGTGCTTAAAAGCAACCCTGAGTGGGGGGTAAAAGGAACAACAAAATTTAAACGATGCCAACGGCAGGAACAAAAAGCAACCCGAGCCACCGACGTCTGCGAGGCTGAAAAGAGCGGCACTACAAAATAACGAAAGCTCCAAGGACTTGGACAGAGGGGGGATCCCTCGGTAAACGAGTTACTCCGGGGGTGAGGAGGGCGGCTTCACTAGTCTACGCATACCTCTCGGTTCCTGCGGTGCGAGAGCTCTCTGGGGGGCGGATTAACATAAACATAGAGATGATGTAATCTTCGCCCATGTCAAAAATCTGCTGGGGGGGGGTCTCGACCGGGCTCCGTGAAAAACCCCTTCGCGCCGATGGGATTGAAGGGGTAAAAGAAAAGCAGGTCGGGACCGAATGACGTTTCAGGAGACAGGCCGTCCGTCGCGTAGAGGCGAAGATCGCGATTTGGTTGAACAGCAGGGCGTCGAGCGGTCTGGCTGGGGTGGGCGTGGCCAAAGATAAGAGAGGAGGGGAACGGGCAAGGAAAGCGGGGAATTAGGGGGTTATGACCCTTTCGGCTCAAATAGGTGGTCAAAAAAAACCCCCTTCGGTAGGTCATGCTGAATGTCTCCGGTTATTGATGAGTTCAGGCCAACCTGAGAATCGGGACGAGGAGCTGATGCTCTACAATACCTTATACTGGGTCGACAATACGCAAAAGCTGTAACCTGGAAAAATGCCCTCTACAACGAGAGACGCAAACGTGAGGAAAAAATCGTACAAACCGGAAGGAGAGGTTAAGGGAAATGGGGCAGAAAGCAGCACATTATGCTCGCACTAGGCAAAGATAGAACACTGTGCGAAGCCTCTCAAAAAATCATATCAATCTCATGAGAGTCAAGCAGCTAGGCTGAAGGAGGACCTCTCATAGCGCGCGCAAGGTTCCCGCTTCTTCGCAGAAAGTTTAAATATAGACCTTCAACAAAGGAGGAGAGGGAAAAAGGCTGAGAGGTCGGCGAGGCGAAATCGTCGGCTGAGCTAAGCCGCAGTGCCGGAAGGACGCTATTCCAAGAGTCGCCCAATAGAGAAAAAAGATCTTGGTTCTTGGGGTGGATTAGATCATCTTCCGGGGAGGAAAAAAAACTTCCTCGCGAACAATTCTCTCTATATCAGAATTTCAGGACTTGTACCGAAAAAAGAAGGCTTTTTTTCCGGCGAGAGGGGGAAGGGATGAGTTCTGACGGAAGGGGGGGTGGACGTTCTGTCAGGCTCAAATGAGCCCAAGGCAGGGATAAAGTCTTGTATGGTGCTATGAGAAAAGGCCGTCAAAGGGATTCTTGCAGGGGAAGAGAACCCTCCATGCCATAATCAAAAGGGAGAAAGAAGGAACACATCCGCCCGGTTGCGAAATCGTAGAAGAATGGAGCCCCGAAAGTGGAAGGGGTCCGGACCAGGAAAAACTCCTCTTACGGAGCGGCCACTACCAAACCCAAACACCCACAGCAAAGAACGAATTTCGGCAAACAAGAGGCGAGGAGACGACGGACAACCACTGCCCGCGCGACTGACATGCGTACTGACTCTCGCGAGACTGAATAGAACGACTCCGAGACTGGGAGCGGGGGACGACTAAAGGCTCGAAAGTCCGGCTGAACGCTGCCCAGGGCGAAAACACCAGGGCACGCGAGGGAATCCATATAGCAGATGTACCCAACCGAGGCCTTTTCATAAAGACGCCAAGCGATCCCTTCATCCGCGCAAGAAAAAAAAAATTTCGACGGGGCCCGGCAGAAAAAAGTGACGACGCCTCGCCCAGGCTTACCGCCTGATAGAAAAAAAGATGGAAGTAAAAGAAGGAGCAGGTTGCTGTAATCGTTGGGGGCCAGTGTCCTAGCTTCATGAAACACATCGATGAGACCCCGCTCAAAAGAAACCAGGAAGGATGTGGATCCGAAGGGGTACAGGCCGGAAGCCGGGCCCGCCTAACAGCTAGGGCAAAGACAATCGGGGATCTTAAAAACAGGTATTCAACTTTTCTTGCGGGAAGGAGGGGCTACCGGTCGAAGTCGGAGCTGAGGCTAAGAGATTAAGACACCCGGGGAAAGTCACTAATCTGAATCATAGGGAAACTTCCTATCGCCTTGGTAAGTACTCTTCTGGGATTCTAAAGAAGGCGGGGAAAGTGGCTCAGAAAACCTTTAAGGGGAGGCAAGGTCTCAGACGAGAACTGCTCGACCATCCACTGTCGCAAGTGAGGGGTGTTACATCTGAGAAGTGGGAACGGGAATAGAGTTCGACGTCCTTGGAGTAGCCGTCGTCGGGGATGAAAAAAAATTGGTCTCGGCGGGGATTCCGTCATTTTCGGAAAGGAGAAAGAAAAACCATCTCCCTGGGAGGTGGAAAGGCAACTCCTTCAAGAAGGTCGACGATAGGGGAAACGTTCCCTTGGGGGGGATACAAAAGAAAAGGGGACTCCCCCTTTGTAACCCAACTCATCTATAATCTGGGTGTGGCCTCTACGAGCTTTCTCTGGCAGGAAGCTGTTGCCAAAAAACTGGGATAAAACTGCCAGGAACCATCACGCAGAATAATCCTCTAATTCTAAAGTCATGGAAACTAGGGGCAGTCGAGGTAACGTCCCCGGCTTACTCGGAAGCCACCTTAGAGAGCCGGGTTGGGGGGGGGGGGGGGGGGGTGGTTGGGTGGTTGGGTGGGTTCCCAGGGAGTGCCGAAGGGGAAGGTCATCAGTTCACTTCAGAGCGCCGTCGGTTGATCGTAGCAAAAGGCCGCCTTGGTGAAGGCCTCGAGACCGAGGTTCTGTTAGGAGAGGGGGAGGAGACCAAAAGTCCCATTCCTAGAACGCTTCTCGACGGGTGCAACACACGGTGACGGGGAAAAAAATCTGGATAGCTATGGGGCAGGGGGAAACACGAATTCGGGCGCGCCTTTCACTCAGAGCGGATCTAAAAACAAAAGAAGTTTCTTCAAAAAATAATCTGCAGTCGTCGTCTACTTCGGTGAGGGAGGCTCCACCCTCCGGGAGGGAGAGGCTTGTTGGCAGGGGGTTTCTAATGCAAGCCCGGCTAGGGCGACCGGCTCTTTCCATTCGAACGAGTAAAAGAGAACGTGAATATCAATCGAAGGGGCTCAATAAGCGTACCGCAAGAAAACGTGTAGTACAAGCAACACCTGTGGAGAAAAGAAGGGACGGCGGCGACGATAGGCATAGCAAACGGGGGGGGGGAGGATTCAGCACCTTCATCTCTCAACTGAGAGTAAGAGATTGATTTCTTCAAAGTCAACACCGGGGGTTCATTCTCGGGGCAACATCGCTCTCAAACAAAAGAGGAAAAGAGATTCCACGACAGGAATGAAACCCATCTGGTCGGTGAATCAAAAGCGTCGTCTATGCGCCTGGGGGGACCCTTCATTGCTAAGGCAAAAAGGACCGACGCCGCGCTCTCGGTCGACTAAAAACGAGGAACGGATACGCATGAAAGGGCTTCGGAGGGGAAGGATGGGCAACATAAAAAGGAAACGCCTGACTTTTATTTTAAGGGAAGGGGGGTCCGCCCTTGAAAAAGTAACCGCTCTTAAACAGGGAGGGGAAAATTCGAGAAAGCCAACAAGCTGAAGGGAAAAAAAGGAGGGTGGGAGCTAGAGCTCTCGTTCGGACAACGAATATGTGCTGGAACAACTCAGAACAAAGGGCCCGAGTCTTTTCGATAAAACAACTCGGCATTTTTAAAACCATCGGCCGGGATACAATAAACGGGGTAAGCCCGGCGGAGAAGGCAAGGGGAAATTAACTTGACCTCGTAGCGACAAAAAAGGGAAGGGGCTATACCAACAGAAGGGGGCCTTCTTCGCGAGTAACACATCGGGGCTAAAAAAAAGAAAGAAATCCTAAGAGGAGTAACACTAGAGGTGAGGATGCCCACAGGGGCGCAGAAAGAGAGTCTCCTGGCTACACACAGTCACCATTACCTTCAACATCTGATAACTGTCCGTGAAACCCTCCTTCAGCAGAGGGGTTCGGGGGGAGAGGGGAGGTGATTTTTTGGTCTTTCACTTCATTGAGTTCAACTAAACTGCAGGAGAAAAAAAAGGCATAAGCTCAACTGTATGAGGTCAAATTTCATGGATGGGAATGATTCATGACCAGGGACTATTTCAGAAGCTCGAGGGTGGAAACAGTGACGTGGGACGGAGTAAGGTACCAGGTGGAGGACTCGTAAACCGGGGGCGAGCTGAAGAGATTACATCCCTGAAAGCTAGCGTTAAAAAACTTTCTTCGTAAAGCGCGAGGAAAAAGTCAGCAAAGCTACGAGCGGTCTTCTTGAAGAAGTCTTTGCAGCATCGATTTCCTTTCAAAAACGGAAGGCCAGCTTGAAAGCTGAACAAGATTCGGCAGTCGTAGCCGGAATTCAGGTTATCTTTTGGGGACTACACGGCAGAACGAAGGAACGTGCTACGCGAAATGGGTAGAATGCCCCTCTTAAAGGCGGTACCGGGAAGTCAAGAAAATTTCTTTAAAAGCTGAAATGGGTCAGAGGAAATTGCCGCAGGGTTTCAGGTCCGGCCTGAGCTCTTTCCCTGCTATCGGAAGGACCATCCATCGGGGAAACAAGCCCCCTTTATTAATACCATTTAGAGAAAAGAGGAGCGGGAAACTATTCTGTGAACGGGGCAGCAAAAGATGGTAAAAAGGAAAAAACACAGTTCGAGGCCTGGTGAGAAAAACCCGAGCAGGGAAAGTCGGTTGGGGGAGTGGCGTAGATTCTCTGAGGGCCAAAGATCACAAAAAGAGACATTACTTGGGGAAACTACACGAAGGGGGACAGCGCCATCAAGGCCGTACTGATAGTCCTTACACTGAAGAAGGTCTATTAAAGGGAGAAAATCTTCTCGTTCCTGGAAAAAGATCTCGCGGATCTAAAACTGGGGGGGAGGGAGAGAACTAATACTGGAAGGGGGTAGAATCTCTCTCCGAAGATGGGGTCAAAAAGAATGCAAGGTGGTGGATACTACGGGGAGAGGAGGGGAAAAATCCGTCCAAGTCTAGACCGATTTATTCAACGGTCCGCTCGCGAGGGGGAAGCGTCTGGGTAAGATCGTTCAGGCGTCTGGAAACATTCTGGAAACAACTTGTTACGAGGGTATTCAAGTATGTTGCGAACTTTTGTGTAAACACATTCAGGGTATCTTCCTTTCAAGGTTGGGGGGTCGAAAACGTAAAGAGTAGCGTTAGGGCCGGACTTTTTGGGAATTGTCCAGGTAAGGCACGCACTTTCTTCTTGTTAGGGGGGGGAAAAACCCTCTCCACCAATATTTACGAAACCAGTCTGGTAGGAATGCGTAAAGGACGGGTGTAAGTCATAAGGCGCCGCCCTTACTACGAATCACCCCCGGCGAAATTAAAAAAGCGCTAAAGACGTTGAATAAGGGTATCAGAAAGACAAAAAGGTTTCTACACACCCAGGGGGCAGACTGACGTGACCAGCCAGAGCACACGCTCACCACGTCATTTCCCCTAACGGCACGCTAAGCAAAACAATGTCCTGAGGGTAAGTTAAGTCCTTAGAATCTATCGCAGCAAAAAGACCTATGAAGAAGGGAAAAAACAGAAAAAACAAAAAGAGGGGGGGGAGGCTACGAAAACCAAAAACATGAGCGCGCAAGGGAAATCAGGGGAAGACCGGGGAGGCTTAAACTCCACTAGCGCCATTGGGGAAAAAAGGGAATGGAATAGGGAAGGTCGGTAGCCGCAACGATGACAGTAAAGGCGCCGAAGCGGGGGCTGAATGGAGCGACAACAACAAAATATGGGGAGGAAAAAGGGGGCACCCCGTTAGACGGGGCGTCGAATGCGTCTGAAAAGGCGAGACAGTCGGAGCCGAAAAAGAACACCATGCGATGAATCAATGGGCGAACAGGTCTTAGAGGCCAGTGTTTCCCAAATAATTTGGCTTCTAGACATAAGTGGTTCGAGTGATCTCGGGGGGGGAGGGTCAAAAACGAGTGCGGAATTATGAAATTCCGGCGGACCGTGAACTATTGCGTGTGTTGAGCGAAGCTTGCCGAGTATGCTTGGGAAAAGTCGCTAAGGGGGGTCGAGGCAAGGAAAGGCGCAAACATCAAGCACAGGGCTTTGAAAAAGACACGCTAACGTAAAGGGGAAGGGGGCCTGCCAAACGGCCGGTGGCAACACGTCCTAAGACCAGCATACATATCCATTGCTGGCAAAGAAAGCGCAAAAACCGAACCTATAAATAGGGATACATAATTGGTACTCAAAGCCAAAAAAAAAAGTCTAGGGGAGCAAGGGGCCCACACAAAGGGAACTGAACTATCTAGGTGCCACTACCAAAAACAGGGAACCGCTCTTCCGAAGGAGACGGCCAACAGACTAAGCTACATCTTGGGAGAGAGGGCAAAAAACGAAAAAAAGCCAGTCAAAACTTGGTACTCCTCCTTTCGGGGCAAGCAATATGCTAGGCTATGGATAGACAAGCATTCTTCTCTAATTTATGGCTTAAAGAAGGACTCTGGATACAAAACACCATGGTTTTGAAAAGGAAACTTTGGATACGATCTGCAATAAAGGCCAAAAATCCTTTCATGCAAAAAGACACAAGCAGACCAATATGCGCATACGTAAAGATCATCCGCAGGGGTCGGGAGGCAAATGATCTCCTAGTCTAGAGGGACCTCACGACCAAGCCTGTGCCTTTCGCCCAAGGTAGTAGGACCAAAAGGGGAAGTTATGCTTTGAAAAGAGAGGGATGCTGGGGGCCATTTCCAAGGGTCACAAGCTATTGAAAACTCCCTCGGGTTGAAAAAGAGGGGGCTGGGGATCAAAGCCTCGACGGTTTGTAAAGGAAAGTCAAAAAAAAACAAATCCCGGAAACCGTAGACAGAACTCAAGCTCTCGCTCGTAGAAAGAAACATTGAACTGGATAGAGGATCGGACTACCAAACGCGGAACCTAAAATAAAGTTAGTCCTCTTCAAGCTCCAATCCAGAACGCAATGTTATATAAAAGCAGCAAGGAGCACTTGGCAACGAAGCAGAGTTCCAAAGCACTGCGAGCTCGTACTAAGACCGGCTAGTTCTCCTAAGGTGAAGAGTCAAGTTCGCGGGGACCAGCGGGAGCAAGGGCGAAGGAAAAATAAGAGCACGGCAGGTTTTCCATCGTGGGAGGAGAACTGGTCCGTGTTGAAAGCGATCTGTTCAGCAAGGAAAAAAAAGAGAAAAAAAATCGGTTAGCGCCTTGGGCAATCCTAACTGAGTTAACGGAGGAGTGGGGGGTAAAAATCGAAGGGGACTAAAACCAGAAAATGTGCTAAGCGCCAAGGAGGAATACCGGCAATTAAAAAAGGGAAGCCCGTTAAAAGTGGAACTGTAACCTCGCGAAACGCAAAACAAGGTGCACCCAGCTCAGTTAGGCAGGGCCCGGGCGAAAGTTTCTCTCATAAGGGGGGACTCCGGGACCAAACGGCACGGATCTGAAGCACACGGAAGAAAAAAAGGGGGGACGTCTAACTGCAGGGACTCCGAGGGAAGGGGGGCATTTTGTGCGAAGGAGGAATATCAGAAACTGCCCGGAAAAATTCGTCTGGCAAAAGTTAAGGGCGCCCCGCATAGTGGTCCAGGTGAACGGATTATCATGCCATCGGAGAGGCAGGGGTGTATAAAGGGGTCCGACTGAAGATTGTCCAAAGAACAACCCACCCAAAAGAGGCCGAGAACGGGAGGGAATTGCTTGTTAGCGGGAGCGGAAATGGTTAAAAAAAGGGGCCCTAGAAGGGAAAAAAGAGTTGATCAAAAACGTAAAAGGGTTCTCTGAACCCAAGATGGGCGCGTCAACGTGACAGAGTAGGGAGGAATAAAAAAATGACTCGGATCAAAAAAGGCAAATGGGGGAGTCCGCACCGGAAACGCGAGGCGGGGGACTTAAACGCGGATCAACAACTCAGTGGTCAAAGCGAAAGGGGTGCTTGGGAATGGAGGTCGGCACGGAAACCCTGGCCGCGGAGAAAGGGGAGCTTTCCTGACGTACGCCAATCAAAACCGGCAGGCGGAAATCTCTCGGAAAAGTAGTAGAACAGGAAGCGAAAGACCAAAAAGGCGTACCAGGACAGAAAAACACAAATCACTGGGGCTCTGAACGAGCTCTTCGATCAACTGAGACTCGTTTCTGAAGCTTCTCACGCAAGGGTGCCCGGCCCTCAGCGTCGGCAAAAGGGAGAGTGGGCGGAATAAAAGAAAAACAATGTGGGGGGGGGTCACCTGCGTGCCCGCTCTCGAACAAAAAAAGGAAGTGAAAGGAGAGGATGGGACACGAAAAAACATCTGTGGATTGGGGACGGAGATCAACTCCACCCTGCGTTGCTCGAGAAGGCGATTGAGAAATAACCGAAAGAGGCTCAGCTTCAAATAACCCGCCGACGTTGCAAGAAAATCGCTCGGGTCCGCAAAAAGTTGCGTGTGTCCTCATCCGCCTGCGGGCGGCAAGGAGACGAAAGGCAGCCGATTGGAAAAAAAAAAAAGTGATAATGATTAAGGGTCAACCCTGGACAGGCTGTAAAACGCGTTGTCCAGGCGGGGCGGACGAATACCTTGCACAAGCAAGGGAGGAAAGGGGGGAAAAGCTGTAGAAGAGAAGCGCAACTAGAACGAGCAGAGGAGAGGGAGAACACGCCGCACCGATGCAAAGAACGGGGAACCAGGCGCAAAATGAGGGCTATTGGTTGACTCGCCATCGGGCCAAGGAGAAAAAAGGGGGACGGTTTTGATCACAACGAAAAAAAGTTAAACAAGGAACTGGTGAAAGAAGCGCGCGAGCAAAGAAATCCAATTGAAGGCAGCAGGGCCGTTCGTCTCATCAAAAAGGGGTCTATAAAGAGCCGGGGAGGAGACAAACTAAAGCGGTTGCCGGACAAGAGGCGGAACTTCACCGGCGTCAAAAAAGTCGGCTAGGAACGTGTCGAGGACATGGCCGACGTGCACCCGTCCGAGAATAAAGGCTACAAATGCTGTGTGCAATCGGCTGCTGCGTGTCAACGACGCAGTGACCTAAGGAAGGAGGAATATAAAAAAAAAGGGTTTAGGAGAGAGGTTACCAAAACGTCCAACACATCTCTATTCTTTGTGCGGGGAAGCCGATTACCTGTTTCAAAAGGGGGGAGATTGGAGAACTCCGCAAAGCGGAGACTAAAATTAGTCTGGGGGACATACTCGTGAATTCCCTAACTGCAAAAGAAGTCTAATTAACCTTCAGGGCCAAGCAAATCACAGAGCAGGCTGCTGGCACGGCGTTATCAATTCGATTGAAACTTCAAGGGAAAAAAAACGGGGAAAACAATATTCATAAAAGGTTGATGCTACAGGCGAAGTGGAGCTTGAAAGAATAAACACTACTTAAGGGGTCTATCACTCACGGGGCCTTGAGGAGAGCAGGAAAAAAAAAAAAGTCTAAAAGAAGTGCTCTGGGACTCTGGCTACCCCAAGGTGTGCTAAAAAAAGGCGGGAGGACCCAGGGCCTCATAGTACAAGGCCGCCGGATCTGAGGTAAAAGAAGTATCAGGGGTCGAAAGGCCTGAAAATGCAACCCAGGGAGAACCTGGATCGCTATTCAAGAGGGAGATGACAAATCAAAGGATGGGTGTTCCGACTGGACCAAAAAGGAAGGGCAAAGTAGGATAAAAACCGGGAACAAGCTAGTCACTCGGACTGGGACGCATCCGAGTTGCGCATGATCAGCTTACAGATAAAAAAAAGACAATAACCGAAAACATATAAAATGACGGTAAGTAAACTAAACTCCGCTTCATGTGGGAAAGGGGTGCGGTAGTCAGGTAATCATTCTATAATAGGGTCCTGACAATGAAGCGGATGGGCGCACTCTCACGGATGCTGGGGGGGAGGAGGTGCATTACGGCTCTGCACGGGGTGTATAAAAAACATTCGTTCGTTAACACCCGAAGGTGCGTGGGTGTGGTCCTACGGGAGGAAGAGGGAAGCGCAGAAAAAATGGGGATACCTGTGGGAAAGGGTAAAATCTCAAAAAGAGTACGCTCTTGTGAACTCTCAAAGGGGGAAGTCTAATGCCAGTAGCGCTAATGGATTCTAAAAGGAGATGGCTTGGAATAAGCTTTTTGTTGCAAAATCCCAGCGAGAGGTGAGGGCAGGGGGGGGGGGGGGGAATTTCATCGATAGTTTCGCACTGAACTGGTTGGACCTGGGCAGTCCGAACCGGAAAGGAGTTGCAAAGGGATTTGAGGGAAAAATTCGGAAAGAAAAGAAGAAAAAAAACCCGATGTATTGCATGCGGGGGAATGCATGAATGCGGGAAGGACGCCGACAGGGGGGAAAGCAACTAAGGCTGGGGAAAGTAAAGCTCAGAAAAACTTTAATAAAGATAAAGCAATAAGCCTAGTGAGACGGGGCTCCAAGCCTCGACAAAGGACAAACTGAATCCGATTAAAGGAGAGCCAACCACCGAAGGATGTTAAAAGGGGGGAGAATAGCATGAAGACCTGCTCCCTGGAGCTCAAAGTCATCAAGCCTGATGAGAATCAAAACCCAATCGGTGCAAAAAAAAAGTCGCTCAGGGCGTACTCGATCAGAGGATAAGTCTGGTTCTGGAGAGTCCTGAGGACCTGAGGGGAAGGCGGCGCAAGACTATGCGAGCCTTCGGCCACTGAACTTTGGGTCACTGGGGAGGCTCAAATCTAGATGAGAAAGGTATTCATCACCATGGGCGGGAGACTAACTCGCAGCTGAACTTCGAGAGACGAAAAAAAACTGAAACTCCTTAAAGGGGGATGGAAACCATGAAGGGGTTAAGCTTATCCCGTAAAGCATCTCTACTGATAGCCCAAATTTGTCCTCGCAGATGTAGCAAGGGGTCGGGAAATCGAAATAAATGCGCGAGACAAGGAGCATAATTGAGGAAGGGTCCTTCATGATCTAAGGGGTGGGTTTCTTAGGAGGGACCGAGTTATTCCTTTGTTGGCGAGATGAAAAAGCAGGAAAGGAAAAACACGACGAAACATCGGCAGGTTGTCCTAAGGACTTCAGTCGCTCTTGGCATGAAGCTCGAGGGGTACGGGGGGAGGGGGGAAAAAAAGGGGGCGGAGAACCCGAAGGACCTATCCCAAGAAGAAGCCAGTACCCGAAGGAGAAGGGGGGTGGATAGGGGTAGACGCAGGTTAAATCAAAATCCAGGACATTAAGACTATCCGGCACCCTGACCAAAAAAAAAGGGGGTCGGGACCGATCTAGTCGGGAACCCCCCCCCCTCAAAAGGGCTCGTAAGGGCTGTCCAACGAAACGGGAGAAGAGATTCCGAATCTGACCAAAAGAAGGGAAAAAGCGCTGGGAATATGTAAGGGAACTGCTTCGCCGCGTCCATCTTTCACGACGTTCAGGCGGGCTTGATTGAAGGGAAAGACATCTGCTCTGAGGAAGGTCTTGGAAAAGGGGCACAAAGGTCCGGGAAAAAACAACAGGGGAAGAGGGTTGGACGGTACTTTGGCAGAGCAGCTGTCTCGTGGGGGGAAAGCCGCTTCAACCGTCAAAGAAAAAAAGAAGGCTAGATGAGAACTCGCACGATAAAAAACAAATTTATCAGGCATTCTGCCTCTAGGCGAGCGGGGTACTCATGAGGAGACCCCAGGGGAAAAGTGCGCCTTGCCCCGGTATTCGTCGGCAAAAAGGGGTCACAGTGAGCGTGGAGAGTTGATCTTGTTGTGGGCGGTCCTGCCGAGCTTCAAGCGACGCAGCGGATGGCCGCCAAAATTAGAGAGGGCGTGAGCAGATCCGAGCTAAGGGGGGGTCAAGGGGCACAAAAATGGGGGAAAATCAGGAAGGTAAACACATGCACGCGAATCGAGATGAAGGGATTACCCAGTGTCTTGCGAGCGGGACTCGTTAGGCCGGTAAAGAGAGAGGCGGGGATCTGGAAACTGGGGGGGGGGAAAAACCCCAAACAACCAACACCGCAGGAGGAAGGTGAATCGCACGTCATCACTGCACGAGCAAGCCGGTGACAGCGGCCCGATAGGGGCATGCTCAAAGGAGCAGAGTGGGGGGAAAAAAAGGACATTGAAAAAGGGGGGGGAAGTTCGGCTCCTCTACACGGCGGCCTCGAAATCACGGGAATATTTTCATAGATTTGGGGAAAACATCGGATGCAAGGGGCGGTTTAATCTAAAAGGGCGGAAGGTGAAAGCGCCTTCTGGTTGCACGAATGTGGTGTCGAACTACGCCGATTCCGAGAGGGGTGAGGCAGGAAGAAAGGGGGAATCCAGAAGCCTGGGGTGGGATTGTCCTCAAATGCAAACTCTCTCATTAACTGAAGGCGAGGAAATAATAGTTCAGCGGGGAACGGTTAGGCGGAGGCCCAAATGTTTCCCAGAACGAGAGTCTGTTCGTGGGGGCAAGGGAAAAAATTACACTTGGGCTCTTCATCGGGGGGACCGCCGACTCGGTAGAACTTGGAAGTCAGGGGAAAAAAGGAAGGAGAAGGTAAATCTTGATAAAGGAATTCACCCGACCGATTGAGGAGGAAATTAGGGGGCCTCTGCTACGTCTCAAACTACCAAGCGGCTCTGATAGCCGGTGGAAGGAGCCGCCTCAGGGGTGCAGAATAGGGAGGGGAAAGACATTTCCTGCTATCCCGCGGGGGTGGGAAAGAGGGAGGACTCGGAACCGGGAGTTGGCGAGGAATGCGCTTCTGTTTCTTGTGCATTAAGCGAAAAGAAGGTCAACTAGAAGCTAAGTCAGTTATCAAAACAAAGACGGGAAAAAAAAAAAACCTTGAGGTCCGGCCGTGGGGGGGGGGGAGGAGGGAAACCTTCTTGGCGACTGGACCAGCATACTTGACATCGGAGAGGGGAGAGTCGTGAACATCCTCGAGATGACGGGTCTTCTCGTCGAGGGGGAGTAGAGAAAACACCGGCAGTGGCACTCGAAGTTCTTGGGTCAGTGCGAAGGCTGCCGCACTGGAAAGCTTAAGAAAAGAGAGGTCGGTGAGGACTCAGGAAAAACGAGCACAAGGATCCTTTAAATCGGGCGAAGGGGGAAGAGTTGCCCAATCATGGAGATGCCGGAAACCTCAACGCTTAGGTCTGAACCAATGGGGGTACGTCTGGAGAAGGGGGGTTTCAATTCGGAGGGGGGTGGGGCTTGCTGCATCAAAATAGGGAAAAAAAGCCGAAATAGAATCCTTGAGCTAGCACAGAAAAGGCTTTATTATCTTCGACAACACATGGTTTGAAAGGAAATGCGAAAATCTCTCTCAGAGGGAAGGGAAGAGATATATGGGCAAACTCATAAAAAATCAGGGAGGGGACGACTATAGTCCGTCCGACTCTGAAGAAGTGCGCTGGTCAGAGACTGAGGGGAGAAGAGTTCACTCAGCAAAGACCTCGACGTTCTCTCAAGAGGCTCGATAAACAGGTTCTTTGTCCGACAGAGAAAGATGGGAAGGTCCCTCGTGCATCGAAAAAACTTGGGCAGATCGATCTCTTTCCCGGAAGGACCTTGGGATATGGGGGTATGACGAGCGGTCTCCTGGAGTTAAAGGGAGGGGCGCGACGGTAAGACCTGCCATAAAATTCTGAGAAATTTTAGCTTATCAAAAACGCCGGCCACGATCTTCCGCTATTAGGTGCAATGAAGAACCAATGGAACGATATGGCTTTGCTTCGACAAGCGGAAAGGAAGGGTGGAGGGGGACTACGCGAATAGCAAGGTGAAAAATATCGGAAGTAAATTGTTGAGAAACCTTCTACTTCTCGGGGGCATCAGGGGACGAGATAAAAGATGGAAAAAATCAAACAGGAAAAAAGGAAGTTGCCATTCATCATGGACTTAGACGTATCAAGCCCGCGGAAGAGAAAAAAATGTTCGACTAAAGGGAATAACGAGTGAGGGGACAAAACCAAAACAACCTTCAAAAAACTGTTTGAGGAAGGGAAAGGATACAGAAGAAGAGGGAGTCGTGAGGTGGACTTCCTTCAAAGTGCAAAACTGTTCCTAGAAAGAAAAGGGCCTTTTGAGTAACCGGCCTACCTGCTGCGTGTGAGACAGCTATTTCATTATATAGAAACAAAGAAAAATGCGGTAACACAACCGGGGAAGATCAACGTGGGTCTCTTCATCTCCCCATAGAATTCTCGTAGCGGGGGGGGGAAAAAATTGTCTTTCCGGGAAGGACTTTTTCACTCTTAACTTTAGTTCGCCTACCTGCAATTGACGAAGGATCGGCGAGAGAATACCTTCTCTGGGGGCGTGCCCGGCCCCTTACTGAAAGAACTGGGGGGCGAATGAACAAGGGAAGAAAGTGTGGAAGTAGGGGAAAACGGCGGTCACCACTCTGATCTCCTTCTTAATGAAGTGAAGTATGTAAAAGCACCACGGGGAACCATCGGGTGAAAACACCTCACTTTCTGAACGTGAGGGGCGCCGGTCGATGTGAATAGATCAAGTAAAAACCTCTCCGGAGGGGAAAGGCGGAACTCGGCACTTCTTAGGATCTCATGCGCTCTCTTAGGAAGGGGGGGAGAACTCGTTAAAGAAAAAAATTAAATGGGGGATGTCCGGCTGCGGACAAGTGCGCGATTTGGAGGAAGAAGGCCTGACTAAAATTACGGAAAAGAAAAGGGCCTTTAGGCCCTCTGAAGCCCATCACCCTTTCTTGAAGACTGGCGAGGGACGTGCTATTCTTTACGAGAAAGGGGGTGTGTACGCAAGACACACAAGTAAGGGGGAAAATTCGGGATAAACAACCGGGGAAGAGGTCGGAACTTTATGCGCAATGTGGGGAAGCTCGAATCTGCCCAAAACGAGCACAAGCGCGTAACGTTGCCTGGAAGAAGGAGGGGAACCTCTTCAGTCTTCGCATTTTTCACTGGTGCTGCGGCAAAAAAGAGGAGCAGAAAGGGAATTAGCATTACGTCATTATGAAGAAAGTCCCGGGGTCTCATCGATGTTTAGGCTCGTCGTTCAGAAATCAGGCTGGGCCCGTTTTGTAGAAAGAGCGAGACAAAAATTTGGAAAAAGTAAAACAGTGAAAAGTGGGTGTGTTCCTAGAATGCAGCAGTCAGCCGGCATGAGAGCAGAAGTTAGGGAACTTTGAAAGAGTAGCCGAGGATCGAGAGGGACATGGGGGAAGAGGGGGGGGGCACTAGTCGAAAAAAAGACCTGCTATAGGGGGAGGAGGAGTCGGCTAGAGGATGGCGGTTGGGGGGGGACAAACAGCAATTCGCTTGCTATGGGTCGTGGAGAGGGGGTGGGTTAAGGCATAGGGTCACCTAATGTGGGGGGGTGCAGAGGGGTACCAAAAAACCTTGCAGGGAGGGGGAGTAACCTGAGTCTAAGACCTAGTCGCCAACAGGGCGGTATTCATTGCAGCCTTGATTATGGTGAGGCGGAGAAGGGGCAAGTCCAATAAAAAATGAGCTGTGAGTAGTCGCTAAAGGACCTTGTTAAACGTGGATCGGAAAAAGAAAAAGCGTGGTGCGCATGGTTGAACACGGCCACTCTCACTCACTGGAACCAAGGGATATAGAACAGAGAAGGCAACACCTGAAAAGAGGGGGGTGGGGGGTACAGTTCCATCAAGAAGGCCTCTCGCGAGGGGGGGTCGGCATATCAAGAAAGGAAAAAGCGGTACGGGAGGAAAACTCTTCACACCTGCATCTAGGCTGTGCGATTTCTGGGCAGCGATCCTCTTCTATCTCAGGGGGGCTGGAGAAGACAGGTCGGTCTTATCCGAGGAAGACGAGGCATCGCGTGAAATGCTCACCGCACTGGTGGGGAAAGGTAAGCTCGACTCTCTCCTCCAAAGAAAAGTGGAGGATACAGGCAGTCACCATTTCGTCTCCGATGAGCATAAGGGGAGGAGCGCGCTCTACCTAAAGAAAAATGCCTGGCAGAGAGATCCGCGGTTCCACTCCTCATCGAGGCCTACTTTTTGGGGGACCATTTGGCTTAGAATAGAGGGGGAAGAATGGCGTTTAAAGTCCAGCGAAAAAGAAATCTAAACATGTCAGCTTATGGAATAAAGTCCTTCAAAAGAAAAGAATGGGGTTGTGCCGCAGTGACGAGTACTGGGGGTTGCGTCTCGTGGGGCAAGAGGACCAAAAACAAAAAAAAGATTGCAGAGACTTAATTCAAAGGTGGAAATGGGGACGCAATGAGAGTCTTCCGGCTCGGGGAAGCGGGGGAAAACTGAATACCCGCATTAACAGAAAAGGAAAGGGGACTCTAGAATGGGGGGACTCCAGAAAGGGAGGGAACAGTATACGCAAAATCAAAATAAAAACGCCTCCCTCGTCCGGATGAGTAAAAGTGAAACACAACGGGGATCCGGAACCGGGGAGGGGGGAAGGTCCACAACAAAAAAGGAACGGGAAAAAAAAGAATTAATGGATGGGCTAAAAACCACCTCTCGGGGGGGACCAAAGGGATTCAAGGGCGTGCCCCCCAGAAACTCGGGGAACGAAGTGGGCAGGCGACGCCATCGCCGCGGAGAAAGGGGAAGCTACAAGAATCATTTAGATTAATAAATCTTCGTGCCGCTCTTTAACCAGGGGCTAGAAAACACCAAAGGGCAGCTGGGGACGGCCGACAGAGATCAGCTTCATACACCGTCAGCGTCAATGGTCAAGTTGGAAAAAAAAATCCAGTAAGAATTTCTCATGACTCGGGGAACGATCATCCGGAAGGTAGGCAGACGACCGTCATACGAAAACCGCTGGGGGTTGAAAAATCTAGACCCGGCGTCAAGCAATGCGGAAAAAAAATGTTCGATTCCACTCTGGATATGTGCGCTTTATCTGTTGGGGGAAGGGGATCATACTTAAAGGTACCTCGTATTACCAAAAAAAAAAGCAAAGCTTTGAAGACTCTGTCGGGTTGGGGTTATCAAAGTCCTAGAAATTGGTTCCGGGCTGCATCATTGCTGCCGCCTGCAAGATCGAAACGAGGAAGAGGGTCTAAAAAAATCGAAAAAAAAAATCGGAGGCAAGGAAAGCGTTACTACCGGATGGAAAAGGGAAGTCTCGTGAACTGAGAGTGGGGCCACCGGGGATCTTCCTCTTGGATCAAAACAGGGGGAGGGTTCACGCCTCTGGCCGACCGGGGGACATTCTCAGGAAAGGGGGGAGCAAGGGGAGAAGAGGCTTCTGTGCTCCTCCAAATTGTGGGCCGGGATTCAGCGGACTTAAATCGATAAAAAGGGGAGTGCCATCACGGAACGAAAATGGAGGGGTTTTCGACAAAAGGAACGGGCCGGGTAAACGAATGCGAAATACACGTGCAGCAAACCGGGAGGGATGACGAGTGGTCAAGACCCGATTGATTCTCGGTTTCGCGGAAGGAACGCGCCAGCGAAGAGGGTCCATAACTAACTCAAGTACTCAAAAAAGCGCATGAAAAGGAAGCAAGTAATCAGGGGGGGGGAAGGTCACTCGTGAAACCCCCTGACATTGCACGAGAAGAGGGGTGCAAAAATGTGGTGGGGGACCGGGTCTATGAAAGAAGCGGAGGGGGCCTCAGTCATATGGGTGGCCGCCGAATCTGGAGAACCCAAGTCGGCTAGCAAACGAAGGGAACGCTTCTGAAGGGCGAAATAGTGAAGTGCCGAGTCTGAGATGAACAGTGTGCCGTCGAACTCTCGAAAAAAGAAGCATCAGGCTGTCAAGCACGTTTTCTGCCCAAACGTGGGCAGAATGATTGCGATGCAAAAAAGCATTGACCTTGGGGAGCGGTGTGATCCGACGAAAGGGAAAATTAATCCGTAACGAAGCCGCTCAGGGATTTAGGGGGTTGAAACACGAGGAAAAAAATCGTGTTGCCTGTCACCAAGAGATGAGCCGGTGGGGAAACAACAATGACGTTTCAAAAGGGGCTGAACTTCCGATGGAGAAACACGAAACGTCATCTAGGAAAAAAGGGGGCCCGCAGGACGAGGCCTCGGCGGGCTGGATTAAAGACATCACCGAAAGCCGCAGGAGTGCGTCGACGTATAGGCGGATCAGACCCGCAGGGGTTAAACTTCTGACGGTGTAAAACAGTGGGGTAGAAGAGAAAACCTCCCTAACAGCAAAAAAAACTATTGGAAAAACCGGAAGTCACGAAAAGGCAGGACCGGAAAAGAGGACATTTAAAACGGGCCAGAGTTTATGCCGAGCCCCTGCTTCTGAGGAACGTACAACCATCAGCTGGGCGAAAAAGGAAAAAGACGAGGCTGGGAGACAGTCACTTGTGCGGAGCGTCACCGGCAGTCTTCAACAAGAAAATCGTCTAAGAAGAACATTATCGGAAAAAACAAAAATGTTTCAATTCCCGAGGGAAAAGAGA
>Ga0179591_1275278_pt1 | contig 24063 bp, 38 predicted proteins | sample CZOMad2_1_08_16f_FD_182891 | JGI IMG/M metagenome (GOLD analysis project Ga0179591, IMG submission 182891) | Vadose zone soil fungal communities from Angelo Coast Range Reserve, California, USA - CZOMad2_1_08_16fungal (PacBio error correction) | ecosystem: Environmental > Terrestrial > Soil >...
GGAGAGAGGAGGGGAAGGGGGTGGAGGGGCAGGGGTACAGAAGCGGGACTTTCTAACGTTTTACCACCGTGTGAAAAAACAACAAACAAAGTGACAGGGGAGTCCAGTCGTGGAAAGCATCGGAGGGGGTAAGCAACAAAGAAAACCGGGGGTGAAAAAGTTCGCAGGAGGTTGGGGGGGCTGAAGGGGGCTGTTTGCTTCCAGGTTGATAACGTAACTCCGGTTAACATAAGGGAATCGAGATCGGTCACAGAACACTAAATGTAAGTTCCTGCAGAACCCAGGGATCCGAGCAAAGGAAGAGAAGGGGACTGATAGCTGGGGAAGGAAAGGAGACCTCGGAAATCCAAGCCAACCCCTAAAAGGACCTTGTTGGAAAGGGGGGAGAGGATGCATCCCGTCAGGGAGGAACCGCAAATAAAACAGCAAAAACACCCAACGACTAAAAAAAAAAAAAGGGCGGCTCCGGAAAAAGATAAGAAAAAGTGCCAACGTCCGCCCCCCCAGGAACCGCCGAAACCCGCGGCAAAACGGAGCAACAGTGCCACCCATTCGACCGAAGCAGGGGAGACCCAATATCATGGTGTTTGGGGGACACGAGTTCGATGCTAAGCAAAAAAAAGAAGAGCGGGGAGAGACGAGCTCCAATGGCAAAGAATGGGAAGCCAAAAGCCTGGGGGGGGAACTGGAAAAAAACCAAACAAGAGGGTCTGGACAAACACATAACAAACCTAATAAAAACCGATTCCTATGCGATTCCGATCCCAAGGCCGAAGCAACCGTTGGAGACAAATCCAAACGACCAAAGCACAAACAAAAGGAGCCCACTTTGATGGAAGGGAAAAGGCAGGTGCTGTCTTTCTGGCTACCTAAAACGTTAAGCGACAGGAAAAGACCCTCACCACCCGCAAAAAGAAGAGCGCCTCCCCAGGCCAAGTCCCCCCCACAAACCGACCACACCACCGCCAGCTAACCCAAAAAGACGGTGGGCTTACGGCCTGCCGGAGAGGGCCCCGATGCCCAAAACATCCAACTCCAGGGGGTGCGCGATGCCCGCAATGGCCTAGTTGTTTCGAAACAGAATGACCCAGGCCCAGTGGGCGACGCAGGGGGGTTGATGGCCGGGGGCCACGCCCGCATAAAGAAACAGACCCTAACGCGGTTTGGTGGAAAGAAAAAGTGTGTGGGAGAACAACCATATGGCTCAGACCAGAAACAGTGGGGAAAGGGGAAAAAAAGCCAAATTTGAAGTTCTGGGGAGGGATTCAATCGGCCACAGCCCCAGAAAGGGGGTTTTGAGGACCAAACCCCAAATATTTGGTTTGATGGGAGGCGCTTCCACGGGAAAGGAGAAAAAAAAAAAAGCGCAGTGGAGGGAGGAGAGGGGGGAGACTCGGAGGCCAGTAGGATTTAGAACTTCAGAGAAAAGGACCCGGAAAGATCAAAGGAGGGGGCGATTAGACGCAAAAAAACGATCCAAGAAAGAAAAAAAGGAAAGGGGGACACGGAAGGGGGGGGGGTAAACGTCAAAAGGTGAGTCAGAACCTCGCCTTTTTTCATTTGAAAATGGGAAGCAAGGTCACCTGGAAGAATTGGGGCGGATTATTGAAAATGAAAAGGCTGACTTATTTGGGAGTAAAGAGGGGGAGGGGACGGGAAAAAGTGCGTAGGAGAAATTGCATAAAAAAGCGAAAAAAAGGGCATCCTCTCTCACCAACCACCTGGTTGGGGGGGGAGGTAAAGATGGAAACTTCTGAACAAAAAAAAGGAAAGGAGTATTTAAAACTGCCAAGCGGCCTAAAAAAAGGCGCACGGCGGCAAAAGGGTACAAAAAAAAAAGAATAGTCAAAGTCCACTGACTGAGAGTGGAAAAAATCGGGGTAGTGAAGGAGCCCGGAGGAGGTCAAAGAAAAAATGAAAAAGAGGCAGTCCGAACGGGAAAAAAAAGGAAGCCGTCAAGAAGGAAACAGAGAAAATTCGAGGGACTCGGTTTCTCGGCCGAATCGTCTCACCGGGGAATGGAAGAAGCAGGCCAGGGGGAAGCAACTTGGCAAAAAAGTGGGAAAAATTGGCTGAACTTAAATGGAAAAAGACGGGGATACGTTGAGGCCAGCGGAAGACTGTGGAGCAAAGCACGTTGGCCTGGGGGGGGGGGTGGACTGGTCCAGGGGCCGCTGATGCCAAGAAAAAAACAGAGGGTGGGGGAGGACACAGGGGGGGGGAGAAACCCCAGACCACCCAGGGAATGGCGAGATTATTGGGGGAAGAAGTGAATCAAAGGGAAATAAACCAAAAGTGTCTGGGTAGATCCACTTAGGAGGGGCGAGGTATTGGGGGTTGGCGCCAAAGGAAAGGAGTCGGCCAAAAAAAAAAGAAAAAGCGTAGCACACTTAGAAGGGGAAGTGGTTGGGCTTCTCAACCATCAATTAGTACCCAGGCCGGGGGCGCAAAAATAGGGAAATCAGTGAAAAAAAAAAAAAGAGTGAAAGGTGGTTCTAATCTTCAAAAACCGTAATTTTTTCACGGGGGGACTCGGTGCCGCAATTCAAAAAGAAAAGAAGGCAGAAGGGATCAGTGCCACCGGTCCGGGGCTCTTCTTGTCCGGAATAATTTGCTAAGGGAGACATAAAAGACGCGTACAGCCCTAAACAGACACAAGTGGGCGAGGGGTGGGAGGAAAAAGGGGGGTAAGAGGAGACCAAAAAGCCGCGAAAAAAGGTGTTATGAAGGAATCCTTGGAGATTCAACATCCGGGGATACAGAAGACTTGTCGGTGGTTAGAGGGGGGGTGGTATGTTAATAAGAAAATCCACCATGGTGGAGGGTGGAGGAAGAAGTGGGGCCCATCTTGGATCAAGCTTCTCCGTTGGGAAATTTGAAAAAACAATTACCCCGCCTTCCCTCTGATGACAGAGGGGGGCGGGGGGTCGAAAATCGAAACGGGTGTGCAATCTCTATTGGTGGGCCGAAACGCAAGATAAGAAGGCGGGGGCGGCAGAAAGGTACGAAGTTATTTCCTAATTTGGGGGGGGGGGGGGGAGGGGGATGGGCTTTTGAGAAGGTCGCCCTTCTTATTTGGGAAGAGAGAAAGACCTGGTTTTTTACAAAAGGGGAATTAACAAAACAACGGCTTTAATGAAAAAAAGGGAAAGAGAAGAAAACTCAAACCAAGAATTCGCTGGGGAGGGTGGTAGGGGTTAAGAGGGACTCTCAGGGGTGAGCAAATGATGGGAGGGGGGGGGCCGCTAAATTCGAAGCCCGGGTAAAAAAATTAATTGTGAGAGGAGACTCGGGGGTCCCTGGTAATGGTTCGGGGGGTGATTTTCTTCGGAGGGGAAAAAGAGATGGCCCGACAGAGGAAGGTGATGAATGGAACGGTCCCCAAAACTACGTTGGTTCAACAATGAGCAAAAAGAGTTAAGCCAAAGGGAATGGTGAATGTTGGGAAACCGAAAACGTGGGGGGAATTAACTTCGCGAGAAGGGGGAACAAAGGGGACCGAAAAAAAAAACACTCTGGAAGCTGGGAGTTTCCACAAAATTGGGGGGGGAAACTAGAGGGGAAATCCGAGCTGTAGGGGGAAACGGTTATGTTCAGTGGGGCCCCGTGCTACCGAGAAAGAGTAAAGCGTCAAAGTTAACCAGAAAGGAAAACGGCCCACAGGGGGGGTCCAAAAGGGGGGACAAGACCAACAGTCACAAAGCCGGAAAACACAAAGAAGAAGGGTCCAAATAAAGGGAGGAATAAAAGCGATCAAGGGGGCTTGTGAAGCTGGTGAGGGGGGTATGCAGTGGGAAACTTGTTTGGGAAGAGCAAAGGCTGGGAAAGGCGAAAAGTGTTGGGACAAATCTGGGGGCGGTGCAAGGGGGCCAAGGGCCACACCCGGGGCAAAAGAAAAAAGATTCAAGCAAGAATATGGGGGGCGTTGCCAATTCATGCCGACAGGGGGGGGTGTCCGGGTCAGGTGGGGGCGTCAAAAAGGTTCCTAAGTGGGGAAAACGGGTTGACGCAAATGACGCTCTTGGTGAGAGGGATGGAGTAAAGGGTGAAAGAAAAACATGTTAGGAGGGGGACCTGAGCGGTTTAAATGAAAGAAACAATATCCAACAGCTCGACTGAGGGAAAACCAGGACAAGAGCTTCACGTCTGGGGAAAGAATGAAAAAAAAAAAGAGGAGGTAGTAAGGGGAATTTTGGCTGGGAAATAGAGGTTTTGTGGTTTTTTGCCGGAAAGAGGTTGTGGGGGGCGGGTGAATGAAGGATTAGGTCCGAGGGGGGCGAGGATCCAGAATTTGAATCCGGAATGTGGATCGGATGCACTTACGCATGGAATTCAAAACACAAAAAAAACATTATCTGTGGTCAGAAAACCAGGACGCACGATGGGGGGATTGGGCCGGTGTAAAGACGTGGGCGGAAATGGGCCGCGGAAAGAAAAAAATGGGACGAAGAGCGAGAAACCACCGGCTCGGGGTTGAAACAGGAATGGACCTGCACCGACGGTGGGTACCTCTTGGATGGGGATGGGAACGAGTCAAGGTTGGGCAACATTTGGGTGGTTGGGGTACTAGGCTGGTGCTCAAGACTTTAAACGATCTTTCAGAATTTGTGGGGGGGGGGAGACGCTCGCAACAGGGGGGAAGGGGGTTCGCCAAACAATTTTTTTTGTTTAGCAACGGCGGTCTATTGTACTTTCGATCGTTGGGGGTGCAGACTGTAAAATCTAGTTCCAAAGAAAAAAAAAAATAACAGAACTTGTCTTTCCCGTCCAGGCACAAAGGGAAAAGAGTTGTCCTGTGAGATTTTCACTTGGTTGACAAAAGCTGTGTAACATGACCACGGTCCGACGCGGGATTGGCAAAAAAAAGCTCCCACAGCTAAGGGGGAGAACAATCAGGGAACGGGTTCAGAGAGGGAAAAAAATCCAAAGGGTGGCTGAAAGGGAGGCACAAAAAAAATTGTACAACCACAGTCAAGAACAGCAAAGGTGTTACACGGCTTCGTTTTCGGTTTTGGGAAAGCTGGGGGGGGCATTGGGGGGAGTGTGGGGTGAAGAAAAAAAAAGGCAGGAGGGGGAGGGGGTCAAAGCCAAAAAAAACGGCGCACTGGTATAGGGGTGGGGTTGGATAATCGGGACAGAGTGGCGGGTACTATCTAGTAGGAAAAAGAAGCTGTGGAACCGAAAAACCCGAAAGGACAGGGAAAAATCAAAATTTGTTGCGAGAATCAGGGGAGTTTGACGAAAGCCGAATGGAGTCTATTCAAAAGGAACAAAAAGAAGCCGATTGAAAAAAAATGCTTGATCGGCACCAGCCGACGGGTGAGTCGGCGGGAAATTCAACAATCCCGATAGGGGTGGAAAGAAAATGGGTGAGTTGGTTACGAGCGTTTGGGACCACTTCCAAGCGAGTGCCGCACGGGGGGCATGGGGGCAAGTCAAAAATGTAAAGGACCCTGGACCTACAAAATGGAGAGAAGGTTTTCTTAAATAAAGGATTTGATTTCATGGTTTCATATCAAAAAATGGAGGGGTTGGGGGGTTTTTGTACATCGCAACACAATGGGCGTGGGGCGGGGGCGAAAAAAAACTTGCAGGGGTTGCCTCAGCCCTCCTGGGAAGAGGCTGGGGGAAGGGGGGTCGGAATCAGTGGGGAGTTGTTTTTCCGGGGGAAAGACCAGGAGGGGGGCAAACAAAACCCCGTGGGGGGGAAATTGCGAAAATGGGGAAGCCCAAGCCGTGACGTTGGGTTTATGGGACTTGTTGGAAAAAACAAGGGGGGTTTTGAAAAAGGAAGCAAATGGGAAGAAAGCACGTGGGGGGGGACAAGGCAAACAATCGGGGGTCTCACCACTGGGGAGGGGCAAGGGCCTATCACCTTTGTTGTGCCGCGGGGAGACAGTTCAGAGTAAGAACGAAAAATGGGGGTTCATGGTGGGGCAGAAAAAAAAGGGACGGCAAAAAGTGAAAAGTTGAATCTGGGGGGTTGGAGGGTCACAAACGAAAAACCGATGGCTCGGAAGGGGGGCGAAATAAAAACCCGAAACGAAGGCGAAACCTGAAAAAAATTGATTGGTAGCAAAGAGCAAAGGGGGGGGGGGATCTCCGGGGAAGTGGTCGGGACTCTAGGGGGAAGAAAACCGAGGAAGAAAGTGGCTGAAGTCGCTTGAGGGTGGAGTTTGTTGTAGGCTTCAAAAAACCCGAGGCGTTTGGGGCAACGGCGGGTAAAACGGCTACTACAAAAAGGGGGGAGGAATGGGTAGGGCTCGGAGGGGTGGGGGAGATCCCTGCGGGGCCATGTCGGGATAACTAGGTGGGGCCACAATCGACAATGAGAGACCATAAAAAGGAAGCGGGGGGGGGGTATGGGATGTTCGGTGGGGGGGATACTGTGGCCCAGATTATCCTTTGGGGGACGTTGGGGAAGAAAAAAAGGCCAAACAGGAGGGGGCGAGCTGGCAGCACTCGGGAATAAGAAAGATTCCAGTCTGGCCTTTGTTTTGAAAAGGGGAAAGTCAGGTAAGACCGGTCACTGAATGCCTGGGGGATGGGTATAGTTTCAAAGGCCCTCTTTCAAAACTAGTTGAAAAGGAGGTGCCGCGACGGGCAAAGGGGGGATCGATCGACGAAGCAACGCCGGGCAAAAGGGAAAGAAGCTGACGCGGGGTTTTGTTGGGGGCCGGGCTGGCCCCTCGTTCCTGAAAAGAAAGTCTAGACAGGGTTGGGAGTGAGTTGTCTTTAGGCTGACAATAAAAACGAAGAGCAAAAAAAAGCGGGCTAGGCGGGTCAGCAACAGTTGGGAGGGTGGGCCGGCTGGAGTTGCACGGGACATCGCAGACCGGGGAGGAAATTGGGGAAGCGCTTGGTGGTCGACGCTCACACAAAAGATTACTTGGGGGGTTGTGGGTTTGCCGATCAACCGAGGAAAAAGGGTCGGTAAAGCAAACCCTAACCGTGTGAAAAGTGATCCAAGGAAATTTCAATCCACGTTACAAACAGGGAGGCCAAAGAAAAAAAAAAAACCAGCGAAGCCTGTGCGAAAACGGGGGGGAGGTGGAGGGCCCAATGGTGCCAAAGTTGCGCTTATCGAAGACCGTCATCTCGTCTCAAAAAAAAAAATCAGTGTCTAACGGTAGAAAGTTAAAATCAGGAAAAAAAAAAGAAGACGTGAAAAAATGGTCAAGGGCCAAACGAGAAAAAAACAGGAATAATTCTTGGGAATGGGGGGCAAAAAATATTTTGGTAAAAATTGGTGCGCTTTCGAGGGGTTCGTTATAGAGAGGCAAATGGAGAACCGGCCCAACGAGTTCCGGCAAAGGTCCCGCCTACACAAAGAGGAAGGGAAAGAGTAGCAGTATCAGGACGAGAGCATCACAACCCAAAGGTAGAGGAGTAAAAGGGGGAGAAAAGGAGGTTACGGAACGCCTGCTTCAGGATGGGTGGCCTAGCCGAAAACAAAGCCGAAACTAATGGGGGTTCGGTGGCCGCTCCCGGGGGAGAAAGGAAATAACAAAGAGAAAGCGGACAATTTGGGGGACAAAAGGAGAGTGCAAACCAAAAACCAAACCAAAAAAAAAAAAAAAACCGAAAAAAAAAACAAAAAACACCACAACAAAGGAAAGGAAGGCTTGAACTTGGGTGGAAAAAGAAGGGAACGCATGCCAGTGAAAGTTGGGAAGATCCTTTTGGGGGGTTGAAGGGAGGGGTTCAACGTGCCCGCGCGTAGGAAAAGTGGGGGAAGGAAGAAAAAAAGGCGCGGGATCAGCACAATTAAACAGAACAGCCGCAAGGGATTTTCTCGTTGGGGAAATGAAGAAAAAAAAAAAAAGGATTGGGGGGTAAAGGGTGGGTTATGGAGGGGTAGAAAGACAGGCCAATGGGATGAACAAAGTAAAATCAAACTCCGAAAAACAAAAACCCAAACAATAACGGGGCCAAGGCCGGCAAAAAAAGCCGACAAAATTACGGACTGCAGAAAGAAGAACAGCATCCCATCTAAAAAGGTTACAATCAAAGCAAAAGAACGAGTTTGGAAAATGAATAGAAAAACGACGGCACTTAAACAAACCAGTGAGGAGGGAGAGGAGGAAAAAAAAAGCCAGCAAGGCCACCCAACATGGGAAGACAGTCAAGTGGCTAAAAACAAACGTAGGGTGGAAAAGTGATAGGTGAAAGCAACAAGAAAAATATGAAAGAGGCAAGGTGGGGATCAGAGAAAGCAGATACGTTTAAAGCCCCCCGGAATGTCACGGAAAAAGAACCACATGAAATTTAATTGCCAGAGAGGGTCCAGCGCCCATAATTCTAATCGCCGGGGGGAAAGAAACAAAAGGACCAAAGGATATTGGACCAGGAAACGAAGACAAAAAGCTTTGCAAAGGAGCCTTGTCGATGTGAACCCCTAAATGAGAAAAGAAAAAACGGGGCCCGAAAGGGAAAAAGAAAAGGAAAGACTATAAAAAGTGGGTACCACGACCAATTGCAAAAAAGCGTGGAAAACACTCCAAAAGAACTACAGGACACAACTGAGGGGAAAGGGGAACCAGTCTGGGCCGATGCCGGCGCCAAAGGGGCAGGAAGAGCCGCGTTGCACTTTACAATCAAGGGGGGTTCGAGGCCGGGGACGCCGGGCTTTGGGTAGCTACAGTGGGCGTTAACAAAAAACACCAAGGAGGGAGGAAACATTCAAAAGAAGGGAGCCAACACCAGGGGAAAAAAAAGGGAGAGAAAGAAGAATAAAGGGAGACGAAGAAAGAGTAATTGAAAAGAAGACGAAAAAGTAAGACAGCGGGGGTGGGGAGAACCGCGTTGGCACAGAGTTTGTACCGAATCGGCAAGACAACGGGGGTGTGCTTTCTAAAAAGTAAAAAAAAAAGAAAAAAAAACAGCCCACTGAATGGAAGGCCGTTCGAAGAAAACCCCACGGGGGGGGTTTGGTTTGAGGAATAGGGGATAAATTCTATAGGACAAGAGAAAGCACAGCCTTTTGGGTCAGAGGATCCGGGAAGGGGATAATCAATAACCGCCAAAGAAATCAACGGAAAAGGGACTTAGACGAAAAAAAAAACCGCAAATGGATTATAAATTACGAAGTGGTTTCGGCCAGGGGGGGGGGGACCATTGAAAGTGAAACAAAAAAATCCAGAGGGGAAAGGAACTGGGGGTTTGCCGTACAATAATAACAAAACCAGACCGGCAATCAGATCGTGTAGCAACCAGCCACGCCGCCGAAAAAGTCGGCACGAATAACAAAGGTCAGGCGGCCGCCGGCCAAAAACAGGTGTAAAAATCGACCACCGGGAGAAGGGCGGGAAGAAGAAAGAGAAGACGAACCACCATTTTGGGACCAGTTGCGCGTAGGTCCAAAAAAAGCTACAACGAGTAAAAGAAAGGGGCATAGAGGTAAAAGTAGGCGGGACATGGGGCAAAAAACCAATGGGACTAGCAATAATCTCGATGATCGAAGTCCCACAAGGTAAAATGGGGGGGGGGTAACCCCAATCTCGAAGTACAAACGGAAAGAGCTGGAAACACCAGTGCCGCACTTAGCGGACAGTGGAAAGAAAAAGGGAATTCAGAAAAGAGGAAAAACTCCGGGGTGGGCGAGCACCGTAATAATATCCGTGGGGTCCTACGACAAAGCAACGGAGACTCAAGGGTGGATGGGCAAAGCAAGAATTGTCAAAAATGAAAAATATGTACCCAAAACTCCGGAAAGAACTCCTCCGGACCAGGAAAAACGCTACGGCCTTGAAAACGTCTTTTCCTTGTCCAAACCCGCAAAGGACCCGACGGCGAGCAGCAAATCTCGCGGGTTTTCGTAGGGAAAAAAATGCTAAGAAAACATACTTGAAGCGAGCGGCCGTTGCGGAAATCACGGCCAACGAAAAAGGTAAAGGGGCTACACGCTGGTAAATTAAAGAGAATTGAAAACAAGGGGTCTTGGGCCAAAGGGAACTACAAATAGGATTCCCGGGAAAAAAGAATAAGAAAAAGGTTGAAGGCAAAACGAGTGGTGGACGGGGGCCCAGAACACTTCCGGCGGATCGCCTCTCTACCCGTGCTAACATGGGGCCATGTCACTCACACTACCTAAAGCCACCCCCAGCACCATCTTGGGTGGGCTTGTGCCGCTCAGTCAGGGGGGTCAGGTATACCAATCTTAAACTCAAGTTCACTCCCCCCATTCTTTGCCGAGAAACCAATCATGAATAAAGTAAAACTGAGGGTGGTAGAAACCATGGGAAAACTCAAATTCCTCAAGGATTCATCCAGACTTAATTAAAGGCCCTACCCGCTTGAGGGTAAGTCAATTTTGACACAAAGGAAAAAAGAAAAAAGGCCGGTGGGTAAGGGTGTTGCCAAGGGGTCTGGGGTTGATTAAACGGGGTCACTCCTGGTGGGGGAAAATTTGAAAGACAAGAAAAAGGGAAAAAACAGTAAAAGACGGGGCGTTTCTTAACGCCCTTGCTCAAAGGGCCAAGGGGAGAACTGACCGTCCACAGCAACCCTGAAAAACCATTGAAGGTCAAAAAAATCATTGCCAAAAACCGTAATCTTCGGAAGCGCACGAACGCGAAACCAGCGTAGAACAAACCAGCCCCACTGAAAGAAACAAAGGGGGAGACAAAAGGTGCAAAGCCGGCACGATGGTTCTCAAGGCGGCTGGCATAAACGAACTAACAAACCACGAGATTAAAGCGGACCCAGAAGAGAACACGAAAAGAGGAAAGTTTTGGGAAAGGGAGCTTATGGGTGACTGTTGACGTCCGCGGAACACTCGGGGGGGTGACAACAATGCGACTCGGGAAAAAGAATGCCGTGATTGGACGAGGTAAACGTTCTGGACAAGCACGGGAGGAGAAATGAGAGAAATTAAGAAAGAAGCAGGACGACTAAGGTTTTACTTGAAACGAGCTGCAGCTTGGAGAGTGGAAAGATATTTCCATCTCTGAGGTTTTAGCACTATAATAAAACCAGGTAACAGGCGTAGAGTCATTGGCAACTGTCAGAATGTGGGAGGGACTTTACTATTGAAAAGGAATTACTGGAAAAGAAAGTATAGTTAAGAAGAAGTCGGGTAAAGCAAAGGGAGTACTGGTGGCACAGGGAGCCTGCAAGTCAAGAGGAAAGGAGAATGTTCGGCGAGAGAAGGGCCATGAAACAGCACTGCATTAAAAGGGAAAAGGGTACCCTCTCAATCCAAAAGCAGGCTAGAAAACCGCCCTTTGTTTTGTTGATTTTTGGGAGTGAGCAGGGCAAAAAGGTACCGCGGAACGAAAAAACTCGGGAAGAAAAAAGGAAAGCGTCAGCTGAAAAGAAGAAAATCTCCACGACAAACGCAAGGGCTCCCCCCCCCCACGGGAGACAGACCTTCAAAGGAAGCGACAAAAAAGAAATGAGCGTTGATAGCACAGAGAGGGGAGGTTCACGCCGTTGTGGAGCAGGCCGCAGTCGGAAGAGAGGGAAAGGAGACCGGCGGTACTTCCAAATGAAAAGCGGAAAAAGGCTTGGAAAATAGAAAAAAAAAAAAAAGACATTTTCTGAGAGTAAAAACTCTGGAAAAAGGGAACCCCTGTTTTCCGATTACGAAATGACGATGAGGCCGGAAAAACCTTTTATGTCTTACGGAGGAAGACGATACCAAATCAAGCCAACAAGGAAACTTGGGCGGAGGGACTTGCAGGGTTTTCTGGGTGAAAACCTGGGGCAAGCCACCCACCAGAAAGATTAACCCCAGAATTTAATAAGCTTCAAGGGTACTTGCCAAACTCGGATGAGCCAGAAATTCCACAAGTGGAAAAAACTCAGGGTGTGACTATGTGCAACACCGTTTAAGCGAAAAGGTAAGAGGGGGGAGAAAGATGGTTTGGGGGTGGCGACCCAGGGATTTGGGGGGGGCGACCGGAATGGGGGGAAATGGCAGGAAGGAAGGGGCCAGGGGTGAGCACGCCCCCCTGACACTTAAAACCAAAAAACAGGGGGACACTTGGTGGGGCAGAAACGACCTGGGCCCTTGCCGCGGGGCAGCAAGTGGGTCCTACAAGCACGAGGGCTTGGAAAAAAAAGGGGTAGGGAGGAACTGGGTAAATCAACTGGAGTAAAAAACCTCACCCGCCTGGGGTTAATCCCATTTAAACAAGACGACCAAAAAGAAAGGGGGGTTTTGAGGCCGGGGAAAGAGTCCCCATGGGACATTAAGACAACAGCGAAAAAGGCGGAAGCTTAGTCGCAGAAATTCCGTCGGGCCTAAAAAAAGGACCAATTATCGGATTTAATCAAAAGTAAAAGTAACAATGTAACACAGAGATTGACAAAAGATCGTAATAAACAACCGGGATCTCATAGAACCTAGCCGAGAAGAGTCGGGGGACTGCTTATTTTGTCGGGAGGTAATCGGGTAAAGGTCAGGGCTGTGGTTTACTTTGAAAAAATTGGGCCCGGAAAATTCACTAGGGCAAAATAGGAAGTGAAAGTTTAAAGAGGGGGGGGGAAAAAAAGAAGGACCTACATCTAGTCAAAATTGGGAGGGGGGGGCGGAGCAGGACATCATCACGCAAACCTGAGGGGAGAAAGGAAAAAAGGGAGTATGGCAACCGGGGCCAGCGCCCAACGGAAAAAAAAGGATGTTTGACATCAGGAAGGATACCACTGAAAATAAGTACAGTTACTCACAAAGGAAAAATGGGACAGGGCAAAAAGTATTAGTGGAAGGCAGGAAAAGTTGAGGGCAAGATGGAAGGGAACTAAACGCTAAGGGGGAACGGACCTACAACCCAAGAATAAAAAGAAAAGGGTCTAAAGGGAGACGGGGAGGGAAGGAGCTTATTCCTGAAATTATCCAGTGAGTACTCGGATGCCACCGGGGGGTCATTGGGCTTACTTAGAAGTAAGAGGTTGGAGGCCTCCTGGACGAGACCCAATCCACCGTGGGGTCTTGGGTTGGGTGTTTGGCGGAGGTTGCATTCCGAGGACGATAAAAAGAGGGTTGGGCGGCTTGGGGGTAATGGGAAGAAAACCAGGGGTGCGACTATTTGGGGGGGCAACGAGATAAGAATACAATGCTGGGATTCTCACCAGGGGCGGGTTGAAAAAGGGGGGGAGCTATAAAAATATTCATTAAAAATGAGTGATGCGGACTCGGCAAACAGGACATTAGACACAAAGGAAAGAAAATGAGTCCCCACTGGGGAACAGGGGGAGGGTGCAAAAAACTCTCCGTTGGCGTGTTAGGGGAAAAGGAGTTGGGGCGTGGCAGAGGGCGGAAGAAAAAAGCCTCCTGAAGGCGCCAGGTTAAAACGGGGGGGCAGGCGTTCCAGGGTCGGGACAGGAGTTTTGCGAGAAGGTAGAAAAAGAAAGCAAATGAAATAAGAAGCACAAGAAAAGAATAAAGTCTGGGTGAGGCTGTAAGAGGAAAGAATCCGGGCCCTCAATTTGCCTGTAGGCCTCGGCCATAGAAGCGATAAACACGGTGGCATGTTAAGAAAGGGTGGTGGATTGGGATAAGAAAAAGAGTGTTGGGCACATTTAAAACTTGGTTGATCAGAACTTGTCTCCTTTGGGAATGGGATCATTCCGACCAAGAGAATTAGAGCGGGGGGGGGAGAGGGAAAAGAGGGGAAACGGCGTAAAAATCGATAATGGTGGGCGAATAATATAAAAAAAATGGCGGGGGAGGGCCCTCGGGAGAAGATTGGAATGCCGGCTTGGGGGGGGGGGGAGGGGCGCAAACGAAAACAGGGGGATGACGCTTGGCGCGTTAGGATGGGGAGAACCTTTTTCGAGGGGTGGGGTGGGAAGAGGAACGGTGCAAGGGGAAAAGAAACTCAAACACAACCACAATTGAGTTTCAGAGTTTTTGAAGGTATTGGACGAGGGGGAAGAGACTTTCAAGAAAAGGGGAAAAAGGCGCGTAGGCCGCATCGCGGTGTTGCGAGGAGAAACGTTTAAGTACTATTTGAAAATTTTAGGTGGCGGGGAAAAACGTGGTTCCCAATGAGGAGGAAGTGAACAGTTACGTAGTTTCAATCAGTAAGGAAACTAATAAGAATTAGACACGGCGAGGGAAGGTGAAAAGGGCTATCGGTGAGAACTCGAGAGCATGAAAAAAAAATTGGGCTCTTCAAAGGAGCAGTGGCGTGTTGGGCCCCACTGGGGGGGGGGAAACAGGTGCGTCGATTCTGTCTTCATCGTAAAACGCGTTTAGTGGTTAAAAAATCAGGGCTCCGGGGCAGGAGTGGACAGGGGGAAACGGAAGAGAAATTTAGCGGAAGCCGGGGCCAGCGAGAGGGGGACAAAAAATAGTTGCACAAGCAAAAAGGAAAAAACGACAGGTCGACAATACAGAGAAAAAAAAAAAGTAACGGCCCTGATACAGATCGGGGGGGAAGCTTTTTCATGGTGGTTTTGGACAGTGAAAGGAAAGCTTTTGGGGAAAGGGGAAAAGGCCGTCCCCCGGGGAAGCAGGGCCCAAAAAAAAAAAAAAAAAAAAAAATTTGGGGGGTGCCGGGGGGGTGGGTAAAATCGGAAACTTCTGGAGGCGAAAAATAATTCCGGACAGGAGGGGGGTCTTTTTGGGACAGGGTGGAAGACAGGTTTACCGGTCGGGGTAAAGTCGCAACGGCAAACGACCACAGAAAAAGGGGGGGACTGGACGCCAAGAAAGGGTTCAAGATTTCCACAGCTCATTGCGGACGTGGTTCAGAGGGGGGTAAAAGTGGACCGGACCCCGTAACAACAAGAAGCAATAGCCCCGCAAGAACTTGACTGGAGGGAAATTTGAGGGGGACATGGGGAAGGGAAAGGGGGGACTATTCAGTTTTGACTGATGTGCGAAAGTGTCTGGATGGTTAGGCCTTGGTAAGGACTATACATAGAAGTGTGAGAACGGCAGGGGGGAACCGGAGGAAACTTCGAAGTAGCAGTATCAGCGTTCCCCGGGGAAATCGGGGGATTCCTGGGGGGTGGATAGGGGGATCTAAAGGAAGGGGAGAAGCAGGGAGAAGGAAAAGACAAGTAAGATCTGTTCTGGGGGAGTTTTGTTCGGCAGAAAGGGTTGGGAAGTCGGTTAAATTAAAAAAAAACGACAAAAACGGGAAAAGGAGAAGGTCAAGTGGTTGTGGCACGTCCTTGAAACCATTTAATACTCGGGGCGGGGTGGTTCCAACGAAGTGGCCACAATTGGAAGGGAAAGGTCTCCTTGTGGTTAAGACTAACGGCGCGTGGTGGGCGAGGAATTTTTCCAGACCGGCAACGAGAAAGCCCTGGTCCGCGGTTCCGACATTACGGGCAATGTCGTCGGCGAGTGTTGATAAAAATGGCGGTTTCCATGAAAGACACAAGGGAGTCACTGTAGAGGAGAAGGTGACCGTAGATGCAGACAGAGTCAGCAAATCTGGGGGGCTTTTAAGGCCCTTTAGAAAAGGGGGGGGGGGCTTGTGAAGTTTCGAGGTAACAATCAGGATGATGCCACTGGACCTCTGTTCGTTTGGGACGGCGCTGGGCGACTTTGGAGGGGGCAAGAGCTCATCGACGAAAGAAAGGGCTGTCTAGAATTGTGGCATGGGGCGGTATCGGACTCGCTGCATTTAGTCTGGCGGAAAGAAGTGCCCGAAGAGAAAAGCAAAAAAATGGTGGCGAAAGAAGGTGGACGCGGCGCCCGCCGAGGGGGGGGGAGGGTCTATTAAAAAGGGCCGTGGCGGGATTGGAACTTATAGACACAACGAATGGTAAACCAAAGAGCTGGAGGATAGAATCAAGAAAAAGAGAGAAAAAAAGAGTGCCCGGAAGGGGTTGGTTTGAACTTTACGGTACGCCATTTTAACAGCAGGTGCTCCTTGGAGGGGGGGGGGAAGCCTGAGGAAAAAAGGGAACGAAATGACGAGTTTGAGATATTTACGCCTTTCAGAAGAATGTGAGGGGGTTTGGGGAAGGTTGGAAGAGGAAAAAAATGGGGGACGTTGTCGGGGTGTTTCCTGGGCTTCGTGTTTAATCAAAGACGTCCCTCGCTGGATGACGGGGGCTTGGAGGACAGTCGTTCCCAAAAATAGGACCAAAGGGGGGGGGGGGGGGGGAGCCGAATTACCCGCCAATGTGAGGGGACGGGGTTCCGGCTACAAAAGAAATTAGCGGGGGGAACGGGGGCAGAGAGTCAGAAAAGGGAGAGGGTTTTTATGCCGGGCACTAATACTTGCTAGGGTCGATGGTAGGATCTCGTGCAGAGAAAAATCCAAAAATGGTCAAGAGGCCGGCACCCAACACCGGGAAAATTTGTGGGTACGACGATCGGGTGGGGGGCACCTTTGGCACAAGACAAGATTGCTCGAAACAGGGACGCGGAATCGTCAGCTCCCCCCCCCTGGGACAAATGAAAAAAAGGGGAGCACTGCTTGATCTCAGGCAAAAGGGGGGGGGCCGCCTAGGCGAAAAGAGATGGTTCCTGGAAAACGAAAGGGCTCGGAGATTGAGGGGGAGTGTTTGGGGGTAGAAGGTGGGCACCCCGAGGTGTGGAGAGGCCACTCTACTACCGGGCGAATTCGTGCACGGGGCCCGTTCGCACGGGGGGAGGGGGGAAGGGCTCTAAAAGGGGGCCAACACAAGCGGCCCTGGAGGCCTTCTGGGGTCTCTGGTGTGAAAAATGGGCAACCGTTTTTCCGGGTTCGGGCATGAATGGTAATCTCTCACCAGGGGTGGGAGAAATATATTAAAAATGGGGAAGAGTCATCGTTGGATTTGTTAACGGGAAAGTTCCAATGGGCCCCACAGTTCAACAGGGGGAATGGGAATTGTATAAAAAATGGAAATCCTCAGTACAAAACTAGAGTATGTCAAAACGGGGCTCACAAACGAAGCTGGAAAGAAGACAAAAGAAAGTTAAGGCTGCCAGGAAAGGAGAAAGGAATGGCTTGGCCCGGTGGGGGTGGCGCCATGGGGGTAGGGGTCCCTTCAAACGGAGAGACAGGTGGTGTGAAAAGTCGGAGTGTCGTAACAACAGACATCATGGAACAACACTACCTGTGCGGAGGAAGACCTTTAGAGGGGCGGGTCAGTGGGGGGCAGGAGGGGTGTGTCCGGTCATTTGGCGCAGCTAATTGAATTGTACGGGGACGAATAAGGAGAAAGGCAGGGGAAAAAGGGGGGGGGGGTGGGGGGGGAGGCATGAAGGGGGGAGTTTAAGCACAGGACGGTGAAGACTGGGGGAGAAAAAAAACTAACAATCACAAATTAAACTCCCCCTATCCGGACTCCCAAAAGCATTGGAGTTTACGGGAAAATTGGATGTTGGTCCAACTGGGAAAAAAGGGGTCATCTTCTTCTACTGTTTCGACCTCATGAGTCTCGCGTATTACCACGACAGGGTAGTGGGAAAAAAGACCACCGAACACACAATTATATTGGACCTTGAGGGGACTGTCATTTGGTCTCCAAGTAAATTACCAAATTGAAAAATGACAACGGTATAGGGGGGGGACTCACCTCCATTTGGTAAAAATGTAGAGGGGAAGCGTCGCCGTTGGTTCATAGGGGAAGCAAGAGAACGGAAATTAGGACTTCCTATCAAAAAAAGAAGGAGAGATAGACCGGTGAACCAGCAGGATCTCAACACACGGTTTGAGGATGAAATAATGTTTAAATTACAAGTCGGCTCTCTGCCACCCGAGTCTTTATTGGAATCACAATTGACAGATGAAAAAGCGAAGCTTACAATTGGGGGTTGGGTGGTACAAAAATGGGGAGGAGTGGGGGACCAGAAATTACAAAAAAGCCATTTCAATGGGGGGGGGGGGGGAGGGGAGGCAGTAACTGGAAACCAAAGGGGGCCAGGAGGTATAGCCAGTGTCCCGGGATGGGCGAGGGGGTAAGGGCTACTGAGGAAAACAGAAGTAGCATGGAAAAAGAAGGGGAAAAATCAGGCAAATTGGGGACAAATGAAAAACCTCAACTTCCCGGACGGGCGGAGGGTCTGATTTTTAAACGGGGGAGGGAGGTGAGGTGGGAGAATTGAAAAAAAAAAGGGGGGGGGGAGGACGAAAAATTCGAGGGGGCTGAGCAGAACCAAAAAAACATAATCGTTCACAGTAGAAGCTCAAAAATTAAATGAGGATTCAGTAAGTTGAAAGGACGAAAATCCAGCGCCGCACAGACGAACGGAGGAACCGAGATCACCGTCCTATTGGAGAGCGTGTGTTAAAATATAACAGGGAAAAACTCAGTATCGAGGTGATTAGTAAAGAGGACAAGAAATTACCCTCCCACAACCAAAAAGTTATGGTCATCTCATGTAAAGGTCTGACTTTATGAAGGTTCCAAAAAGTGCGAGGGGGCAAAGGAAAGAAGAAGGGTGAAAAGAGTCCCATTGGGAATACGGTGAATCAATCAGAACACTTTATTACCGGAATGGGAGTTGCAAACAGGTCCATATAAAGAGTGAGAATAGAAGGTTACAAAGGGAGAGGAAGAAAATTGCTCGAAGGGGAAAAAGACAGAGGGGCAAGTTAAAAAAACTAATACGAAGCCATGTGTCAAGGTAAATTTGTACAAACAGACGGGAATGACACGAAATGATAAAACCACAGAGCCAATAAGGAAAGACAAGGTGGAGCACCAAGAACTCCTTGGGTAAGAAGCCGGGGAAGCGACAAAATAAGAGAAGACCACACTTCGTTGCAGGAAAAAGAGCAGTGGGCAATAAAGAGAGAGACAACTCCGGAGAGTCGGCCACTGACTGCTACACTAATTTCAGCCGCTCCCCCGGGAAGGAGAATGGGTTCTCCCGGCACAACTTATTTTGACAGGGAACAACGAAACCAAGAGCGTAGAAAAGGGGAAAGAAGGGGCCGCCCCTCACACCAAAGGAAAAATGGGCACGCCGAAATAAAATTAGGGGGTACAAAAAAGGAGACATTATCAGTCCAGGGAGGGGAAGGTTGACCCGAGGAGCATCCAATTTGAGGGAGGAGAAAAAAAAGTAACACGAAAACAAGAACGCCCGGGGGGCGGCCCGAATGTCGGCGGAAACAGGAAAGTAGGGAGGGATTAAATCGAAAAAAAAAGAATCGAAACATACAAGAGAAAGGGGGACATCACGCCTGAGGAAAACGAAACCGCAGGCCATTGTGGCGAGGGCCTGACCAAACAATGTAAAATTAAGAGTAGAAAGAAAACAGAAGAGTTCGTTCCAGGGGGGGGAATAGGGGATGCCAGCCCGCGAAAATCGATGGGTGGGAATTCCTGCAGCTATAAACTCCAAACTTAAGGGGAAATAGAAAGTCTGGATTGACCGGGGACCAACTCTACCAAGAATACGGGGGATTTTCCAAAGGAATACCGGCACAAGCCCCGGCCACGCTGTTGGGGAAAAACAACTCATACGCGGCGAACGAATGACATCCCAGACCAAAAGGGTTTTCTTGGCCGAGACAACGGATAAAATAAAAAAAGAGGAAGAATTCTAGTCCGAAAAAAGAAGCACCGATGGCCCCTACATGGGGAGTCCCCCGCCTGATCAAATGAGAGAGGGCCAACATGTTAAAAAGGAGACCATCTCAGGTGCAAAACCGAAAAATCCAAGCATTTGGCGAATGATTTGGAGAGAACTGAAAAAAGAACCCAAGGGAGGTCAAAACTCCCAATGTGCACGACGGGGGAAACGCTGTCGCATTCGGCGGAACCTTGGGGCGGGAATGAAAGCATTTTCTAAGGAAAATGAAACGAAGAAGAACCAAGAAACAGGAGGGAGCGCGGAGACTCGACCATGAAAGGAGTGATAGACGGCCTGATTGTCCCCAGACCAAAACGCCCGGAGAGATAAAGAAAAAAAATATAATGAAAACCAAAGGGGAGAAAGGGGCACGCCGCCAAAAACTGATCCCCTTTCGTAAATGGCACAACCCTTGAGGGCAAAAAACAGGAAAATTACGGGAAAAAAGAGAAGCAAAAAGGAAAAAAAGTGAGGACCTGAAATGTTTCAATGACCAGACCCCTATCAGGGTACCTGTCGGCATAGGAGGGCAATTCTAAAGACGGCAAAGTAACCAGGAAAAAAAGTGAACCAATCACCATCGTGGGAGAAGTTGGCAACGAACATAGTGGGAGAATCATAAGGAAAGGGGCGAAGTGAAGACTATTCAAAAAATGGGGAAGGAGGGAGTAAAATCCCTTGAATCATCGAAAGAATGACCTTGACAGCAACACAGAGACAACGCCTGGAAAAAAAAAAGAGATACGTAAATAACCCCATCATGGGCCATCAATGCTCCACAGGTATGGGGGTGGCCGCTGATAATGGGCGGTTATTAAACGGGGGAAAGAAGAAACGGTGGTGTAAATTGAAGAAGGGAAAAAGGAAACAATCGTGAAATTTTGAATGTGAATCAAAGCCATCGGCATTTAATGAAAAAATGAAAAAGGGAAGGCGATGCATGGAAAAGAAAAGAGACATAGGTTTGAGAAGACACGAAGGTTCCTGCTGATGGGCGAAAAAAAAAAAAAAAAACGGGGAGGGGCGCCCTCTTTTCCCCAACACGCTCTTGAACCTGAGGGAGGAAAAGCAGAACCTAACGAACAATAAGAAAGATGCAAGGAGAGCACCTCATCAGTAAGTTGGGGACAGGGCTTTTCGGCGAGTCTGTTTGAACGAGTGCGAAGGAGGTGGTTTGCCCAATTCGGGCCCGTGGAAAGTGTTTGAGCCTTAAGGTCACCAATAGCAAGAGAAAGAAAAAACGAAAGAGTAAGAAAAGAAAAAAGAAAGAGTCTTGGGTAACACATTGAGACACGCCCAGCCTGGGACGGCGTCGGGAAGAAGCACTTTAGGTGAAAGGATACCTCCGGTTAGAAAACACCAGGACAACAAAACCAGGTAATTTGCTTAAGGGGGCTGGGAAGGTACGGGAAGATGATTAAAGTGAAGTTGAACAGGAATTTAAGAGGGAGGGGAAGGGATCGTTCACCGGAAACGGGGAATCAAAAAAGGAGGGACCCCACCCCCCAAAAGTAAAAGAACAATGCAGGCGGAAGGAGAAATTTCTTAAGTGGAAAAGAGTCCGAGAAAAAAGCCCCACAGCAGCCTTTGGGGGGGTGGGGGAGTTTCTTGCACAGGCAAAGCCCGCCGTACTAAGGAAAAAGGAGGAGACCGTAAACAAGAAAGAGAGAATCATTAAGAAAAAAAGCAAGCGCACCCCAAAAGAAGAAGAACAATACAGAGCCGCCCATCGCCCTAGAGTTGCGAATAACAACCAGAGGGTGCCCTCCCCCAGGTTGCAGAGTCAGTCCTCGGAAAGAAGGAGGAGGGGAAAAAATGAATGCCAGATGTCCATGGAAAAAAAAAAGATGGGACCAAAATCCCACAGACATTCTGAAGGCAAAAAATCCTCGAAAATGAAAAAAGAGGGTTTCGAGGGTAGGAAGAAAGGGACAGGGGACGAAGCAATCCGGGGGAAGGGGAGATGAAGAAGGAAACACAACAGCCCTTTTGGGGGGAGGGCTAGTAGAGGGAGGGTTCTTAAAGTCGAAAAGGGGAAAGAGAAACAAAAGGAAAAAAGGAGGGACACCGGGAAAACGAGGTACCGGCTGCACTGAGGGAGGAGTGGGGCCGGCCAAGTGCCAGGAAAAAACTCCGGGTGAGGAGTAACCGCCCAATGCGGGGGGGCAGAAAAAGCTGGGAGGCCAAAGGCAAGGTGGTAATGTGTGTTCTAGGCAAAGGGTTGGATACGGCCGCTAAGGACCCGGACGAGGGGGGGGGGGGGAAGAAATTTTGAAAAGTGGAAAAAACACAAACCCATAGGGAGGAAGGTATGGATTCGACAGGAGGGGGGGGGGGGTAGGATTTCTTCTTTAAAATCTCCAATAGGGCCAAAAGGGCAGGGGGGGGGTGATTCCATGGAAAAAAAAAAGAAGGAAAAACGATTGTTTGGGGAGTGGAAGCGAAAGGCCAAGAAAACACCAATCTGAGGCGGCGCAGGAACTTTAAAAAGGAAGCTTACCAGTGAAAAAGTGAAAAGAAAAAGGGGACCAGCTGGAAAAAAAAGAAAAGGGGAAAGCGTAGCGGATTAAGTCAGAAAAAAGAAGAAACAGAGAAAATAACTCTTGGCGGGATGGGGGTGGAAAAAAATCGTTAGTCTCACGATGTTGTGGACTATTAAAGCAATGGGAAGAAGGCAACGGGGGAAGTTTGGGGGAGCAAAAATGAGGGGTTCTATCGGGGAAAGTGTTGGATAATATTTTGGTGTTTCCGTGAGTCGACCTAAAAAAGGCTGGGGAGAAGGGAATCATCTCTCCAAAAAAAAAAAAGAGAGTAATTAAAAAAGAAAAGGGAGGGAAGGATACCGGGGCGCCCACCGGATCTGGGTTCTATCTACAGAAAGGGCGTGGGCATGTTTAAAATATGAAAAAACAACCTAGGAAAGGAACTGAAAGGGGGGGGGGGGGACAGAATGGGGCGCAAAAAAAAAAAAGTCTTCAGTGGCCCGGCCTCAACATGGCAGGTAATACGAGTCCCGACTAACAACGGGAGGGAAGAAGAAAAAACACACAAGCAAGGAAGCGAATTTCCTTTCTGCGTCGGCCGTTAGACCATAGGGAAGGAAATAATCGCTCCATATGCTGGAGGGGTCAGACTGAGGGGGGGAAAAGGGGCTGACTATGAAAAAGGGGAAAACAGAAATTGGCAGAGCAGCTCCTAATTGGAGAGACCGTTCCGGGGAACGCCCTGCACTTGAGTTGGCCTTGGTGTTTTTCGTAATTCTGGGGGGCCCATGGGTCCGCACACTGGACTCCCCAACAACAAATGGTCGGGTAGTTGTCATGGGGAGATACGCCATGCAAGGGGTCGACCTAGGGTACGAATTGGAAAGCAAGCCAATACTACCCATTCGGCGGACCAGCCACGTAAAGCTGATGATGCTTTCAGTCAAGGGGGGCGACTTAAAAAGGCAAACTTGGCTGGTACAAACAAGCGGAGAAAGAGAACTGCTTGGCAAAGGGGTGGGGACAGTGCAGCAAATCAAATGATCGGCCCAACACTGGACTGAAAAAAAAAGAGGGTCTTCACCAATGTTGGGTCGAGGGAAATCTCTGCAAAACGTTGGGAGAGACTTACCGAAACAATTAGACAGACCAGGGCGACAGGGGGGAAGAGCTTATCTTGGGGCGAGGGGAGGGACAGTTGCACATTTAGCCCATTACAAAAATGAGAAAGCAAGAAAAAAAAGTGGTCAGACAGGGGGGAGGAGGTTTTTATCGGGGTAAGAAGAGAAGACAAGGGGTTCTTGCCTACGGTGGAATCGGAGATAATCTAAGCGGGGGTATTTAGGAAGGGTGGGAGGGGGTAAGAAAGAAAAAAAAAAGAGGGGGTTGTTTTTTATCAGGAGAGGTAGCACGGCTTCCTGATGGGACATCAGTCAGCCGACAGCACTCGGGAGGGAAGGAACGATGTTGGCAAAAGCGCCGAAAATGGTTCTGGAGAAAAGGGACAATGGAGGGGGGGCGAAACAGCCGGTCGAGGTTCAAGATGTCTGCGGTTGGGGGTTCTCGACTTGGCTTTGGGGGGAGATTAGTGGGGACCTTAAATGGGACCGGAGGGAGAAGACTCACTTTTTTCGTAGAACGGAACGGCATGCCTTGAGCATCAAAAAAAAAACCCAAGGAAAGACATCTTTTGGATGGGGAGGGTGCGAGGTAAAGAGACAGGGGGAAAAGGCGCGGAGGTCGACGAAAACAGGGACAAAATTCTGAATGTGCGGAAGGAGAACTGGGTAAATTCATTGGTGATCTGAAAGGGGTAGCCCAGGGATTCCTCGTGATGGGTTGAGACCGGGTTTAATAGGAAGTACAGAAACAAAGAAAAGAAAAAGTAAGCCAAAAAAAGTAAGAATGGGGGCTGAGAGCAGGGGACTTATCGTTGAAACAAAATCTAAAAGGCAACACGTAATCTAATCCAGAAGGCAAGCAGTGGGGCAAACAGTGGACGATCGAAAGGAATGGGAAAAAATAAACTCTTTGGAAGGTTAGTAGGGAAGGTGTTCTCGTGAAAAGATGGCAGGGTGGGCGGCAACCAGTACCCTTTCAGGG
>Ga0179591_1353761_pt1 | contig 24035 bp, 18 predicted proteins | sample CZOMad2_1_08_16f_FD_182891 | JGI IMG/M metagenome (GOLD analysis project Ga0179591, IMG submission 182891) | Vadose zone soil fungal communities from Angelo Coast Range Reserve, California, USA - CZOMad2_1_08_16fungal (PacBio error correction) | ecosystem: Environmental > Terrestrial > Soil >...
TAAGCATCTGATCCATGCCTGGCTAAGCAGTGTTTACCACCAACCACGGCCACCACACAAATAGGACTTTCCAGCGATATTAATCTGGCAATCGATCTTTGGTCTTGGGAGAGCATATTTTCAAGGAATTGCCATTTCAAGTCGCTTGTAAATGCGACCTCGGGGGGAAGTATCGGGCAACTAAAGTTTGGAAATGCAAGCCAAGCCGGGCGAAGCGGGGTCACCAGCAATCACTGAAGAAGTCACTCCTGAAGGGGTCAGGGCATTTTTACAATAACACCGTGTAAAATTAAAAATCACAGGAGGGGCTAACTGAGGAAGGGCTCTTTGGGGGGCGCCTGGGTGCGCACGGGTGAAGGGGGGACAAGAGGAGAAAACCTAATTACGAACTACTTAGTAGGGGCCTTCTCTCCGACGCGATAGGGGGTAGAGGAGTGAGCACCTTACTTAAGGGACGCTCAGCGATCGGAAGTCATGGGAAAAAGGGCAAGAAAAAGTTAGCCAGGGGGAGCAAGGAGTACTTGTCGTTGATCGGTATGGGGCACGATCCGCTTCAAAAAACGAGGAGCTGCTCTTATTCCTGATCTCACGGACGGGCGAAAACGGCTGTCGGCGCGGTGGGGCGTGGATAGAGGCTTAGACTCTACGAGTGCGGGGAGCCGATCTTCGACTTGAAAACATTAAAACTTGCATGTCCCGGGTATTAGGATAGAGCGTCTATTGGGGGCGGATGGGTATAAGCTGGCCGAGGAATGGGCGACCAATAAGGAAAGCTGGGGCCAGCCTTATCACGGGCCAAAGAATAGGTTCGAGAACTTCTGACGCGACACCGAAGGCCCGGCGTTCTGCGCGTGGGATGCTGTGTACTACCTCAAAGACATTTATGAAAAATTCGCCACTTGCTCGGTCAGTATGGGGTTTTGATGAGAGAAAAAAAAAGATAGTACTATAATGCGGACAGTATAAATGGCCTCAGGACAAACCAGGGTCAGGCGCGACCGAAACACGAGTGGTCAATCCAGAAATAAAGAAAAGACCGCTCTCGACCAACTTCTACAAACACGCTACGACTATATTGAAAAGCAGTGGAGCACGTGAAGACGGGGTACCTAATAACCAGCTTCGGCGAAGTCAAGGGAATCACTATTGACATGAGGGAGTCCTTATCAGAATTGGGTACGATTTTTTGCAAAATTCTAGTACAAGAAAAAAATCAGTGACTCCCCATTGCGAGACAAAGACCCAGAAGGTGAAAGGAACGGGCAGGGAATGGAAGGGGAAACTCAATCCTTTATACTGGGAAGAAAATATTCGGGAACCAGAGCTATTTGGGTTGCGGGAGGGGTAGAAAACAATTTCCGAGGGGGACGGGGGGGGGGTGGGGGAGATAAAGGGCATTTTCTGCGGAATGGGACGACCCCGAAATGTCAGTGGTTCTGAAAAACTCATGGGAAATCTGTTTGGTCAAGGGGCAAAGATCCGCCCCGGCCCGGAACCGCCGTTCGGGGTTAAAAGATTCAAGGTCCAAGCCTTTCCATGTGGCAAAAAATTCTCCTGAAGGAAAATGCTCGGCGGGGCCTCCGATCTTCGGAAAAGCGTCGCTAGAGAAGAAGGGAGGACCTGGGTCGGTAAAGGCGCTAAAAGGGGATTGTAAAACCAAGGGACGCTCGGGCAGGACACAAATGGCGTGCAGTTACCCAGGGATGGAAAGAACAGGAGTGTCTGAACAAAAGTGAGACCTTGCTGCCTAAGATCAAGACTCTCCAAATTCATGGGAGACCTGAGAGGGGGAGGAGATAGAGAGTTTAAATAGACAAATAAAAAAGAGAGGAGCCAGGGCATGGGTCTAAGGGGGGCGAATTTTATTTATCATGCGTAAAAAAGCACAGGGACCTCAAAACTTCGGAAGGGAAGGATATTGCTCTTGAGGCAGGAGCGCTGACGCATCTGGAAGGGGGCTAAAAGGTTTAAGTGCACCATCGCAGTTAAAACGTCACAGGGAAAGAGAGAAGGGAAATTAAAGAGCCGATGCCCTTTCGAAACGACGAGAAAGGGGGGGAATCTAACGTGAAACGTGGGAGGTAACTTCTGGAAAAGTACTGAAGGGTCCCCATTGGTCATCAAGGCTTTCAGATAATTGAATCAGGGGAGGAGAGGGAAGAAAGCATAGAAAATGATTCTTTCGAAAACATTAAGCGAAGGAAAAAAGGCGTGGGGTGACTGTGAGACAGGTGAATCATAGTTTTTAGCAAGAAGGAACTGGACGACCGAACCTGGCCATGGGGCTCATTTGGGGTTCAGTAACGCGATCGGACTTTGCGGGGAAGGAGAGGGAGGGCGAAGGTGTAGAGGCAGTGTTGAGGAACAGTCGATCTACCAGGAAATAAAAGAGGTTGGGGGGGAGATAACAACAAAAACAAAGGGGAAGTGGAGGGAAACGGTAGATCACATTCAAGGTTCTGTGCTGCCGGATCGACGGAAAAAAAGAGGGAGAGAGAAACCAGGAGCCAGAACTCGCCGGCCAAAACGCAAGAAAAGCGATCGAAGTAAGGAACCACACATGGAGAATGGGCGGACCCGAATTGCATGAGCATAACACAAAGAAAAAAAAAGGATTCCAAACGCATGCCGGATATGGAAAGAAGGTCCAGGTTGAGAGACAAGTCGAGGCTTTGCTCCGGAATGGCTTTTTTTCAAATGATCATTCCAGCTTGAAGGGGGACAGAGGGTAGCAAGAAAAAAGGTAAAGCAAAGGGTCCGCGATGGGGGCGGCAGCAACGGCGGAAGATATAGCTCTGCCGCGTAATCCGGAGTGGGAAATGTCTTTGTTCGTCGGGGGGGGGGAGGAACCGGGAAAAGTCGCAAAGCGCTGTCAAGCAAGCGCCGGGAACCGAACGGTCGCAAACGCTACTACACATGACGAAAAGGGGTTACACCATGCGGTAACAGGGGAGTTACGACAGGGCAAAGAGGAACCTGAAGAAAGGGCGCCCAAGACACCGATCGGGGGTGGGGGAGGTGGAGAGGTAAAAACGAGGAATCAATCCTGAAGGACCCTTTGTGGTAGGGGGTGGCGGAAAGCAGCACGGGAGGAAGGAGGCTCAAGCTTCTGGTGAGTGACTGCTTGGGGGGGACATCAAAAGAGTGTGAGCGCATAAAGAGATGTCCGTTAAAGACCGAATTCGCGCCGTGCGAAACGGGTGCCAGAGTAAACTAAAAAGAAAGAGGAGCTTTCCCGATTACCCTTATTCACGCCGAGAAGGATGCACTCAAAAGGCGATGCGTGGAAACAGGTTACCACGGCTGGATTCGGTCCATCAAGATTTTAATGTATCTACACAAAAAAACAGAGAAAGAATTCATCCTACAACACTGTAAACTTATCAGGGGTCAAAGAAAAAAAAAACCAAAAAACGGGAACGGAATGGTAAATCGATCGGCTGCATACAAATGGTGGTCGCTCCAAAATCAAAGCCAAAAGCCTTCTCTTCGCTCAAAGCCGAAGAAGGGGGATTGGGAAAAAGAATTTGACGAAAGAAGACAGGGGCGTGAGACAACCCGGCTAGCCTAGTCCTTCCTGCAGAGAGGGAGGGGTCTCGCATGGGCGGGAATGGGTCATTTTGGTGAACTAACAAGGAATTTATGATCCTCCATAAAAAGCGACATCCGGCTACAGGACGGAAAAAAAAACTCGGGATCGTGCTCAGGAATTGGAACGTAAGGGCGTTGTTATCAGCGGAAACGCGTCGGAGAGATACTGGTTGAAATATCTGGTTCTCGTGGTCCCGGGGGATCGGGGCGGGGCGTTGGAGGCGGAGATTTTACAGGGCCATTTGGGGGGATAGATAAAACTGTATTTCAGCTGGGGAGCGCTTCCCTCGCGCGGAAGGAAAAAGAGAGGCCGAGCTGGTAGGGCGGGGGGGCCGACACAAACCTCACAAGGAAGTCTGGGTGGAGAGCGGGGTTTTCGCTTCTGGAAAGGGGGCTCATCAGCAAAGAACACCGCCGCAAAAGTGGGGAAGCTGTGGAGACTGAGGCGAAGGGCAAAAAGACAGTGCCGCGCTCGCCTGTCGTTTATCCTGAACCTTCCGGGAGAATGAGGGCGCGGGTGCGGCCGAGAAGAGAATAGTCGGCGACTTCAATAAGACGGACCATTCCATGTAATGTAAAAAAAAAGAGCGGAAGGTCCGGAAGAATAGTAGAGGAATATGCCGAAAGGCGGCAGAAACATCAGTACTGTCCTCTAGCCTCTGTTCACTCTCCGCGCAAGGGCCGTCCCTAGATGGGGAAGGATAGGGATCAGGATTCATCCGCCAGGTCGCGGAAATAAGCCACCTTCCTTCGACCAAAAAAAAGCGAGGAGGTAAGGGCAGGAGGAAATAATCGAAGGCGCGTACAAAAAAAACGCGGTTTCGAAAGCCCAGGCATTGACCCCTGAAGACGCGCGCGGAGACAACATGAGAAGAAAATGTCGGCGAATACTGATAAAAAGGGCAGATTTAATCTCTGGGCTGAACTCAAAAATGCCAACCCGTTAGCGGGGGCACCCAGCTAAAAGAAGGAATGCGCCCCTAAATCTCAACCGACTATCGGAGAAGTCCTTGACAGGGGACCTGTTTAAGCGCAGAAAACCAGCGCCACACGATCCTACTTGATTGAGCCTTGGCAAACGGCTGAGAAAATGGGAAGCTGGAGAAAGCAATAGTGAGGATAAATTGCTAGGTCAAATTGGCCAACCATAGGTCATCGGACGCTAAGAGAAGAAAGATCTTAGGACAGCGGCATAGCTTAACCGGGAAAGAGGAGGGACCAGTCACAGAGGACTACTAGAATGAGTGGAGGATTCTTAACGGCTACTTTGGATCCTAAAAGTGTGGGTAACCAATTACAGTTCTCACCTAATGCCTGCCAGGTCGTGAAGAAAAGTCTGGAATAAAGGTACATTGAGGACAAGTCAAAAAACGAAAAGCAACCACCGCTGAAAAACCTGGGACCTCGACAAAAGTCCAGAAGGTCTGCTGGGTAAAGGTCATCTGCCACTACAAACTGTAGGTCTTCGCGAGCCTATGGGAGACTAGAAGATCCAGTCTAAAACTCGACCGTCGTGGGCAAGCAGTTTGGGGGGAACCCTGGTAGAAAAAACCATCTGAGGCAAACCTTGGATAAGACCGGATTTCAAAAAACGATCCACACCCTCAGGGCACAGGAGAGAGTGGGAATCGAAGCAGCTGCAGGGGATCGGGAATCGACCAACATGGAATAACCTCTATTTGTAATAAATGGAACTTTATTTTGGCAAAGAAAAATAAATCTCGATGAGAACGATGGGGGGAGCGTTCTTCTAAGCTCCTTAGTTCAGAGACAGAATGAATGGAGGGGGAGAGAGCCCGAAGAGGGGGGAAAATGCCAGACGATACGAGGAAGTTTTGGTGGCTTTATCGGGTTGCGAAGCCGCAATCTCGGATCGTATTACGGTAGGGGCGCGAAAAGAACTTCGCTGGCATGGAGAATTAGTTCAGCCTATAATAGGAAAATTAGCCAAGGGATGATCAGGGTCTCAGAGAGTTGGGTATCGAGAAGGTAGGCACACGTCATTCATGCGGGGGACTATTTGCAACACGAGTACTCCACGGATGTTGACTGTGGCTGGGAAAACAAAGACAAGCGCTCTACAATGGTGGAGAAATGCCCAGGAAAACTGTGCTTTTTCTCAGTCTCAAAAAGTCCAAGCCACTCGGCAGGCAGTCGCGGGGCGAGAGCAAAGTCCTGAATCCTAAGTCCTACGAAGTTTAGAAATGCGCACACATCGGGTGGATCACGAAACATCACCGGGCGACGCAACTGTGGAGAAATACTGACGGAAACTTAATGAGTGGACGAGGAAGTACATATTAAGGTCGTGGTGGTGGGACAGCGTTTAGTAGGAAAGAGGGTGCCATATTTAAACCAGGACAAATCGAGACAGAGGCCACTTTTTTAGGGGTAGGCCTGCAGATAAAACGATCTACCAATGGAGGCTACTCCGAAGGCTGGGCGGAGTGGACGTGTGGGGGGGGGATGATTGTGGGTGCTGGACATGAAAAGATGGGCGTGCCACAATTGGATGTAGGAAAAAAGTAGGAAAAAGAGAGCCGGGGAATCACGCGGATCTCTCGGGCGGTTGGTTCCAGATATCGGGAGTCATTCAAACAAATTAGTCAGGGCCCCAACAGGAAGGAAGGCCGTCGCGAGTGAAGCGGATGAACCAGCGCAGACCGGGCAGCAATGTCGGTCGGTTCTGCTAGGATGAAAGGCGGGGAAGCGGTGACGGTAGCCCAACTAAAAAGCTGGAAATTTTGCGCCTGAAATGTTAACGACAGGGGGGGCGGGGAGCTTGCGCCATAGAGCTGAGCGCCGCGGCTCCAATGTCGAATCCGCATCGAGAACGGGGAGCGAAAGGTCGATCTCATAAGGACTGGGATCCATCGTCACTCTCGGTTTAGATTACTTGTAGGGGTATGTTAAAGGTTCCTTAGTGTCGACCGCGTGGACCCGAGAGATCAGCGGTTTGCGCGGGGGCGATAACCGGACGGTGCAAATTCGAGCAAGGTTGAAGATGTCTGTGAACGAGTGCAATGTGTCCTATAGTGTTGAGGACAGACACCGGCGGGAAATCAGGAACTCGTCATTGCAGAATGAGGTTGTCTCCGTTCACTACGGCCCAGACCCTTGAGAATAAAATCAGAACCTCATCTTCTGATAGGTAACCAGTTATAATCTCGACTGCTCGCCCGGGCAGTTTTTGTGGGGGGTCGGGCAGAGGTCGTGAAAGTAAAAGGAGTTGAATAATGGGGTGGGGTGGGGTGTGGGGGGGGGGGGGACCATGCGTTGGGAAAAGAGGTGAAGCTCTAACGAAGCCTGAAAGTGGTAATTCTTAGTGGTTGTTAAAGATGGGGAGAAAAAGGAAAAGTTGACGGGCCAAGGAAAGGTGGCGGGAGAAACCTTACAACCGGGGGGCAACGGGAAAGTAGATCGAGGTATGAGTGGTGGAGAAGTCGAGCAATCTGTCGAGAGCCCTAGTAAAACTAAAAATGGGCCACTGCGTAAAGAAAAGGCGAAAGACGGACGGGAAAGGAGGCAAGGGTTATGCAATCACTACCACGGGAACACAGTAACGCCCTGCAAAGGTCTTGGGACATAATAGGAGGGGGGGCAGCCCGAGTCTCAACCGAAAATACGCAGCTTGCCACTGCCGATAACGGCAGCAAGGAGGGAGCAAGGAAAATCCGTCGTCAGTCTGGTTAAGAACTCAGCAAAAATCAAAAAAAAAAAAAAACGCAGCTACAAAAAATCAAACACACAAAAAAAGGAGAGAGGAGTCCCCTCAAAACCAACTCTATACTTCAAAACATGAGTAGATGGAAATAAGAAAAAAAACCTGCCCTCCATACGGGGGAAGGTCCCGGGTTCAGCGCTGCGGAAGTATAGGCGTGGCAGGAACGGGCGGAGGTCTTTTCGGATTCTGAACGGCGCGAGAGGAGGTCAAAAACCGCCGGGCGCTACGGGGACCGCCGGGAGGATGCTTGACAAGCCAAAACAGCGAGGATCTTGACAAAACTTCGGCGCTATTACTAATGACGATTCGGCTGGAGAAGAGGTACGCAACTCCTCTCACAAGAAGACCGGACGGACATGGCGGAATGGGGGTCGAGGGTCTAAGGGATATCCAGGGCACACTATCTAAGGCGCAAAGGTCCGTTATAACAGAAACAACGTCGACTCACCGGCGGGAAGGCGGTAGAAAAAGGTAGGGGTAGAGGCAGCATCAGGTTCAGTCGCGGTACACGCATACTTGACGCCTCGAGCCAGAAACAAAATAAGGAAAAAAAGCACCGGAGCATTAGGCTCAAATCCAACGAATCCTAAGATGTGGGAGGGAAAAGGGTCTGGGGGGGAATAGGGGCGTGCGTCAACCCATCTTCAAAAAAATGAGAAAAGACGTGTGACGGATAGCTAGAAAGAGGAGGGAAAAAAGAATACAGACAAACCCGTCCACCAGCGAGGGGTGACTGGTCGGTAATTCGAACTCTCGGAAAAAAACGCTTCCGAACGCAGCAACTCAAAATACGGACTCCTGAACATCCCCAAAGGTACAGAGATACTTAAGAAGGAAAGGATGCCGCTGTGGACGGCTACTTGCGGGTCTAATCAAAACGAAATCTGCGCCAGGAATCAGGTAAAAAACTAATAACCCGCGTGAGATTCTGGATAACAAAAGAAGATGCCGCAATCTCCGGGGTTGTGAAGCATAGCCTTAGGGCCGGTCTGAACAGGAACTGAAAAGAGTATAAAGAAAAATAGCCCAAGCCGGACGGCGCTATTCACGAAGCACAAAGAGAGGAAGTAAAGAACTTATGTTGGGGTGCCCTACCTGAATACTTTCTTAAGCGGGGGTGGACGTTGTTGCGATTTATTGTTAGTAAAAACTAAACGAAATCGGCCTGGCTCGAGTATGGAAAGCCTTGGGGAATACGAAAATCTTTCAAGACAACCAGAACTTGGCATGGTCACAATCTCAGCATCAACGCAACTCTATCTAGAAAAGTTAAGGGACGGTCGAAGCAGAGGAAAGTTGGTCAGAGCGCTTCTAAGTCTCACAAATCGAAATCTGCTCGATCTGGCAGTCTGAACTCAGGGATTCCAGAAAGTACAGGACTCATCGCCTTGTGAAAAACAAAGGGCCATCACGGGGACGGACCTCGGCCGAGCGTCGAAGAGAGTAGTCCAAAAGTGATGTCCTTCGCAACAGCGTGATGAGGTCGTTCTACTACTCTTGGGGCGGGAACGTCCTTCGATTGAAGGACGTGCTCTCATCATCATCTAAAACGGGCGCTGCGGAGGGGATAGATTCTTACAATTACTCGGGGAGCTCGTAGGTATATGATGTGCGCCAAAAACGGGATAGAGCGGGCAGGGTGGAACCATCATCAACTGGCAATAAATCTTCAAAAAGCAGTGCGAGATCTGGGAAGTGAAGTCGGACAGAAATTCCTGAGCCAACCTATTCACTGAAATCCCTGGCGAATTGGTCCGTATACTTAAGAGGAGGAAAGCACATGAAGCTAATGACTCGCATCGATGCCTCGCTCTACCTTTCAACCCCTGATAAACTTGGCCAAAAGAAAGCCAAAACAATTTTTGCAGACTGTCTCGCGCCATCGGCCTAAGAAGTCGGCCTTGCTCGGATGACAGGGGAATTCTGTCGTACAGCAAGCAGAACACTAGGCAGTCGATCGAAGGCGCGAGGGGCATGCTGAAAAACAGAAGTTCCATGCGATCGTCGCCGGCTGAAAATTGCCCAAAGTTCAAGGAAAAGATGGGCTAACTCTACAGTGCACGGGGATCTAATCCATTCTGTCAAGGAAGAGGATCTGGAAAAACATACAGGAGGGGGACCAACTGCTTGACGAAGCATAGCTTGAGCTCTAGCTTCTTAGGCATCCTAACGGAAGACATGCATTGAAGTGTAAGCACGAGACGCGGAATGATGGAGGGGGAGAAGAATGTTTTTCATCGTGAGGTGGGGAAAACGGGATGTGAAATAGACGGCTAAAAAAGTGAATGGACAAAAACTCGCGGGAAGTACCCGAATGGCACGCGTCTGTTTGGAAAAAAAATCCAGGGTCCAAGTTTCCGGGAGCAATACGGGCAGAAAAGGGGCACAAGTCGACGGGGGCTGATCTAAGCAGTGGAAATCGCGGAAGGATTTATACTATGAGCGGGGACATAGAAAGATGAGGAAAAGCTTAGGGAAAGCGAAGGTTGCTTTGGCCAAGGGTGACCCTGTTCAAATGGTATCGCCACGAAAGATACGGGGACCCAGACCGAGAAAAAAGTCCTTGCAGGCCAGAAGAGAAATATAGGGCATGCCTAATATTGAACCGGAAGGGGGGGCGAGAAAACGGATTTAACTGAAGGGGCCATGATATCCCGGAGTTGGGGGCAGGAAAAGGAGTAGGGGATGAAATACTTCTTGGCGCCATCTGTGTCGGGAAATCTAAATCCTCTAATCGCGACGTGGCAGGACCTGGAAAGAGGACGGGAGCTCACCGGGGAATCTTAGAGATGGGGTATGCGGGCGTTCTACCACCCTTCAGGGGGCCGTTCTCGCGGGTTACGGTGTCATGTCGAAGGTTAATAAGCATAAGAGGCTAAGTTTGGTCTTTGCCTCAGGGAAGGAAGGGAGTATAAAAAGAAGGAGGGGGCGGGAGCTATCAGCTTCCAAAGAGATTTCTACTCTCATATCCGAGATACGCGAAGAACCGGGGGGATGGACGTGGCGATTTTTCTAATTCCTACTGAATCGACGAGGGAGGGGAAGGGATCGCCGCTCTCAGAGACTTGAACATTACAGGTGGGAAGGGCACTGAGATCGCCTTCCGCTAGAGTCTCAGCGAGCTCATGGAGTTCGAAAAAGGGCAAGCTTGCGATCACGCCAGGGACGAAGGGTCTTGTCGAACGTGCCTCCTGGGAAAGAGGAACGTCAGGGGGGCGGCGGCGAGGTCTTTTACTACCTCAATACACTCTGTGTAAGCGCAAACGCGCAGGGGGGAGCGTTGAAGAAGATTTTTAGAAAGACGCGAGAAGTCGAGGAGGATGGGATCTCCGCCGAAAGGAACTCCAGTGGGAAATAAGGCAGGGCCCGAACAAACGGAGTGGTAAATCCATATCAAACTCTCAAACACTAAGCCTAGAAGAAAAAAAGTGATAAATCGCCGACGAGTCAGCCTCGAGAAAAAACTAAAAACGATCGCCGCGACAAATGCCGATCACTATTTAAAGGTATCGGAGCGGGGGAGTTTGGCGGGGAAGGAACCAGATTAGAGTTAAAAGCAAAATTACTCCCAGGCGAGCAACCCGCAGGACATGGGAAGGCCGGACGTGGTGCGGTATTGAGGGGGAAAAATCAGCCGAAGTTCATCAATCTTCAAGAAACCAGCATATGCTTTGGGGAAAATAGAAGGAGGCGATGTGGATGGATGTGAGGAGAAAACAGGGGCCGCGTTGGACAAAGAGAGTGACAATGCATTGCTTGAGGGAGGTGGAAAACACAAGACTCGAAGGTGGGGCACCTGCTGTCTTGTCAATGCTGTTTTTAAGCACGCAACAAAAGCCGTAAACTAAAGCTGTCCTATTAAGCCTCAGGGGAAAACCTGGGTGGCCCACGATGCGGTTCAAGGGATAATTACTCTGGCTCAATAAAGTCTGACTTGAGGGTGATGAGTCCGCGCCGCAGGGCAATGCCATGGTGGGGAACTGGGGACATGAGAGATTATAGTACCGGGAAAGCTCGGGGTTAGTACTCGCGGCCCAGAAGTTGCGGTGCTGCTTTCAAAAGCGGGAAAAGGACATTAGGAAGAAAGCTTTCGACCTGGGGCGCAATCATCAAATCGCTCAAACTGGCAGCATGGCAAGGGACGCTTGGGATGCAGAAGAAAGCAGGAAATCCAAAAGGAAGTCCTCATCCAGAGAAATTGCTCTGGGAAAGATTTGAGACAGATTGGGTAAGAATTAGAGGCGGAGAAGGGTCTCACAGGAGGGGGTTGAAATTGGGGGGCGCTCCGGCTAAATCGTATGAAAACAAATGGAGACGGGTATGCAAGAAGGGCTGAAACAGTCAACGGAACCAGGAAATATCTGGAGGGATCTTCCGAGCTCGACTTAGTCAGGTGGGACTGTAAAGCTAACCATCTGGACCTTGGGAAGAGTCTGTAAAAAACCGTTTCCAGTCCAGGAGGGGCAGCAGAAATATCCTTTTGGGGGGGGGCAGCCCGTAGCGGGGTATATTACTAACAAGTCTCAAATATGAACCAACTGACGGTTTTGGATACTGGGTGTGAGAGGGTCGCATAGGGGGTTAAAAAAAAAAAAGGGAGCAAATTTCAGGGAAACCTAAAAAAAAATTTGCCTTGTCGTTGGGGAATGATTCACAGTCGGATGCTTGTCGCGATTGCAGGGGGGCACGACTTTGGCGCATGCCGGGTACTGAAAGGCGATCTGGCCCGCCAGAAAACGGACCTTTGTTGGGGAGAGAAAAACAACAACCAAGGGAGAAAAGAGAGAGGAACACAAGAGGTTTTTGCGGGCCATGACAAGGAATTAGGATAAAAAAAATCGCCAAGAAACAGAGACGTACCCCCCATATAGAAGGGAAGACATGAACCACAAGATGTCTCAAAGGGGCCCGTCGGTCTTAACACCAATTCATCTCGCTCAACACCTACAAGAAAAAAGGGAAAAGTGGGCTGGGAAGATGGGATGGAACATGGGGAAAGATCAGTGAGAGGCTTGGCTAAGAAGAAGCCAAACGGCTGTTTCAACGGATCACCAGCCGGGGGAAAAAAAAAGTTGTTTACATACACAATTTCACTATTGTGGAGGGATGAGATCGGAAAAATTCTCCAGAGGGGGGAGAGGGTGGAAAAGGCCGAGTCCGGGGGGTAATTTCACCATTCTTTCGTCTGTTCGGCAGAGTGCAACAAAAAAGTACAAAAAGGCAGAGGCTCAGGACGAAGCCGAATCCAAACGAGAAGAAAGACAGAACGGTTCAGCCGTAGGAAAGAACCGGCTTCACATGTACCCTGCTTTAACCTGAGGGCAGGAACAAGACTTGGGAAGAGTTGGTAAAGGGGGGGGGGGGGGGGGGTCTCTTTAACCTCAGATCCTAGAAAATCTCGCACAGACGTGTTGGAGGATGTTAATGTATGACAAGTTCACGGGAGAACGGGAAGAAAAAGCTGGCTAACATTCCTTCTTGTAGCAATGAAAATTGCGACACTCCATCACAAGGACTTGGCCGCCGAACCTAGGGAACGTTGAAACCTAATTCCTCGAGAAGTGAAACGAAGGAAAATTGACCTGCTGAAAAATCCACGCCTAATCTTTCCATACCTTTGGCCTTCCTTCCGAGAGCGGGAAAAATGGGGACCATTGGGGAGGAAAAGAGGCACAAACGAGGGACGCCGGCGCTTCCTACATCTTCCAATCAGCTAGGGCACGAAAAATGGAAGTCGGGGGGGGAGAAAATTAAAACGAACTGTGGGTGACAATCTCTGAGGAAAAGGGGACTTCAGGGGGGGCTACGGAAAACAGACAATAAAATAAATTTAAGGAAAAAAGCAGGAGGTATTTAAGGGGGATTTTAAGACCACTAAAGAAGAAAGAAGTTGTTCCGGACCAGGAAGAACTAAACATACGAAGAACTTCAAGACGGGGTCTTCGATGGCGTAGTTGGTCTTGTGGGGGGCGGGAGATGAGGAGAAAATCGTCAAAAGTCCACAACGCGCATTCGTGCTCGGAAACGCGAGTAAGGGGAGGGTTAGCGGGGCTTAACCGTCGCAGGACAAGGGGGGACAATAGAGGGAGGGTCAGCGTGGTCGCCGTGATCCGGCGTCGGAGGGGGGGGCAAGTATTCCGCGGGGGCGAGAAAGCGTTAGGTGAGGGGGAGGGGGGGAGCGACAGAGAGATGCCGAAGGGATCTTAGGAGCTTTTCGGTTATCCCCAAACAGCAAGGATACCTCTGGAAGGGGAATGCCGTGGCTCTTAAGAACTGCGCAGAGGGGGGGATTTAGTTAAAAACAGTCTCCGGACCCAAAACAAGTTCACGCGGAGAGGAGGGCTACTTAACATGACAATACTCGATCGCTCTGGAGTGATATGAAAGTAGTTAATAGGTTACGGAGGGAAGGTATCCAAAGAGAATCCTCATCGAATCAGGGACGGTAGAGAGCGAATAGGCCAGGAAAGGGTAAGGTTCAAGCTCTCTGCTTTATCCTTCCTCCACTTCGTCATTATCATACATCTCAGAAAAGTCTCGACATCACGTTTCTGTACGACAAAGAGAAGATCTTCGAAAATCCGCGCCCTCTAAAACTTTATACTCGGGGTTCACATAGGGGGGGGGGAGTCATAAAACTAGGACCAGGGATGAGGCAAGACTCAATTCATGAGACCCTGCTATAGGAGGATTCGCAAAGTTAACCCTATCAGAGCGGCCTAAGCAGAAGGTGTCTAACTCCCTGAAGTACCCCTACTCAGAGCTCTGTAGAAAAAACGAATCAGCGGGAGAACATCGTGAGGGGGAGGTTTGGAATCGGAGCAAAACCGGGTCACAAGGTAGAGAAAATGCGAAATGACTAAGGTCAAATCCCAATCTAACGTCATCTCAAAAAAACTGGGACGGGGGGGGGCGGAATTAAATAGTAAAAAGAAGTTTTAGAGAGTCACCAAAGAGGGGAGGGGGAGAAAACCTCTATCCGTGCCTAGAGTGGGGGGAACTTGTGTCATAAATGGACGGAGGGGAGTCGGGAGGAGAATCCGAGTGCGATAGAATTTACCGACACATTGACAAGGAAGCGGGAAGGAAATCGAGCCTCGATGTGCCCGCTGAAATAAGCTCTACAAGGGGGGGTCCAGTGGCCGCGGTAGAAACCAGATACTCTTCTCTCAGTCGGGCCTATCTCGGGGAAGAAAGTCTTCAAAAAATTCTTGATCAAAGAAAAGTGGAAGGAACCCTGGGGTGCCGCCAACCGCCTTGGCGAGCTTCACAAAGAGGGACAGGTCAGAACTTGCAAAAAAGGAGCAGGTCAGCCGACCCACCTAAAAGCGGAAAAGGGGCCGCAGTCCTCGAAGAAATGACAGACATCGTAGTCGCATCCACAAGGGGGAGTGTAGTTAGGAGGGGAAAAGACGAAGAGAGCACGCGAGTGATGAGGTCTTTCAAGCGGGGTGGAACTCCTTTCTGGCAAAGGAATACTGCTCAAAACGGGCAGGAAGAATCCGGGATTTCTGTCCCCCCCCTTGGACAAAATGAGAGTGGCTCATGGGGATCAATACAGGACTCTTCGGCTTCCCATTTAATCATTCTACTTCAAAAATCCGCTGAAGGGTACTGTGCGGAGAAAGTTTGTGGGCAGCCAACATTCAAGCTCATGTGCGCTACTTCCGGTTTTTTAGGGAGGAGTCGCGCCTACAGTCAGAAGAAACCGACGGGGGAGGCGTGGTAACAAAGAATTCCCAGGCGGACTTCCACGAAAAGACACCAGCTTGCAAATTTGTGGCGGATCGTTTCGAAGAGCTAAAAGAGAGTATAGATCTCGGCAAGGGGGACTGTCGAGAAAATACGATGGGAGTATCCTCCGCGCTAAGGCGAGGACGCCAATAACAAAGTCAAGGTCGAAGGAAGTTGGCAGCATCGAAAGAAATTGAGAAGCCTAGGACCAAGCTTTTGCGGGACTATTTGCGAAACAAGAGGACAACCAGTATTGGGAGCTGGTACCACCCTAGGGGGGACAGTCCAAATTTTTCCGCAATGACCGAACCATCGGGGAAGAGAACGGGTCGAAAAGGAAAATCAAACGAAAACAATCCAACTTTTCGGCTGGGGAACGGGAAAACACGGTGTGAAAAAAAGGCCGTCCTCGCCGTCGATCAGAAAAGAGGCTCAGGCGACGAGACCGAAGACGCAAGGGGGGGTGTTCGGATAAAAAGGAAAAAGAGCGCTACTAATCTTTTCGGAAGGGATTGTGGGGGCATGAGAATTTCCTGCCAGAGGATTATTAAAAGTTTTGGGGGGTTTTTCGGGCATGAAGGGGAAACTGTGGAAAAAGGTAGTCACGAGTGGGAGAAAGTTCAGGAGCAAAGCCGAAAGGGGGAGGGGGGGGAGTTGTGCGAAGGAGCGACAAAGCGCTGGCTTGGAATCCATAAAACTCTGGGGGATCTTTTATTCAATGAAGGGAAAACAAGACCAGGGAAACTATGGGCTTTGGGACTTGACAAGAAGTGGGTCGTAAAAGCTTTCAGACGAGGCGGTATCAAAAAGGGTAAGAAGGCAATGGCTGTTGGACCTGTTAACCATCCAATTCTCAGGAAGAAGTCTTGACCAAACAAAGGGATGCACTTTACGATTTTGGCTCGACAAGCTCAGCAAGGCGGTAGTCTTGTGGAGGGTTCGGGGACTACGAGGAAGTGATGATCTGACCGCGCCCGCTTCCCAACTCCGTCATTGGGGGGGCGCGGGAGAGTGGAAGCCACATTGGCGAGGAAAAAATTGAGCCTCTGTTAAAGTCAAAAAAAGACGCTCATCCTGTCCAGTGAGGGGGTCGACCAGATATAATTGTGAAGAGCAGCCGTTACGAAATCTGATAAGAATTGGCGCACCAGCCAGAAACAGAGATTGATCTGAGTACTTGTAGTGGGTATTTGTCCATACTTCGGGCCAGTTTTTATCAAATTCGGATATGGAAGGGAAGGGGAGTTTCAGATAAAACCGGACGTGGACGAGGGCGCGCCACGGAAAATATGGTGATTGACTGAATCTCATGGTTCATCCAATGCCTGATCAAGGGGAAAAAAGTAGGGACGAAATACTTAAAAAAGGGAGAGAAGGGGACTCGGGGAAGGGGGACGCCGCCTCCCTTGAGTAAAAAAAATAAAGAAAACGAGAAGCGGATACAATTGGCGTAAGGAATCGGGAAAAGATCAGAAAAGGGATCCTCCAGGATGTAACATTAGTGTTGTATGGCTATAGGGGGGGGGACGGGTGAACAATAGAATTCACGCCGACTGACAAACCAAGGGTTTTCAAGATGCAGGAAAGATCCGCAGGGGGGGGAGGATGTTAGGGTGGAAGGGGAGAACGGGGTGTCGCCTGTAGTTAAAGGTTAAGAACTTGGCTTTCAAAAAGGGTGACAAGGACTCGTCGGGTTGAGGTGTGGAGAAAGTAATTTGCACGAAAAGCCTTACGCCCCCTAGCGTCACCACTTTACTCCCGGATAGCGAAGAAGGGCTTACCGTCGGCAAGCTGGGAAAAGGGTCGCATCCTCCAGAGGGAAAAGGGTAAACCGCCCTCTTGGGGAATAGGCGGCCGCAAAAGAAAGGGGAAAAAGAAGACCCGGGAGTGCCAAGGGGCCCGGAAAAGCCGCAGCTACCTAATCCAGGCGGTAATGGGGAACAGACAACAACACGATAAGCCAAGATGATCAACACCAAACTTAATAGAGAGAGATGAGGAGAAAGGTTGCTAAAAATAAAAAAACCGAAGGAGTGTACTTTGTCAATCTATTGGCGGCCGTAGAGGGGGAATGTCCTAGGCGGGGGGACTCAGGAAAGAGGAGGGTTCACGCTTTATGGACAAAAGACGCCGGATGCTACTTTCCTCTTGATGATACTTCCAGAAAACTCTATTCGCGGGAATCCGTTTGAGATATTACTAATTGGAAAATTTGTCATCCGGGCCTCAAGGGGTAACGTAGGGACCAAAACTTGAAAAAAAGAAACAATAAGAAGCGCGACAGACTCCTCGTCGGTGGGAACTTAGAAAGGTCTCCACAACTATAGAGGAGGAAGGGAAGTGATAAAAACTCCTCCATGCTACAAAGGCACGGGAGAGGGGGGATCGGGGGGAAGTAATAGTCAACAAGGGTGTCAACAGATTGACATCGCAGGAGGGACGAACCTCGAAAAAAAAAAAAAAACAAACAAGCCAACCTCACATGGCAATCAGTTCTATTTGCTCAAAAAAAAGTGAAGAATAAGAGCAATGTCTTGGGCATCGGACCGGGGAAAGAGCAAGGAGCGTCATGAAAAGGGCCTAAAGGCCCGACGTGTGAAGCACTCGCAATCTCTCTGACGACGCGAAAGGGAAGAAAACAAGCTTTAACGGGAGAATCGATCAAGTGAAAAGGGGGGGAGTGTCGGCAACGATAGAACGCCGGGTCATCTCAACGGCTCCCTGCATACGCAAGACTAAATAAAACCCAAATTACAGAGATAATAGAGGGCTGCTCGCTGGGTCTTCAAGGGGGGGCGTTAAAATCGAACGGCGGCGATCACCATTTATCTAGCCCAAGTCCGCAGGAGGAGGATGTCTCAGCAAGAAGGGGCTTGGAAAAGTCCATCAAATGTGAGGGACCAATTCATGCGACAAAAAAAAAGCCGGTTTTGGAACATCTTACCAGTTCACGAGAATCCTCCCACGAACTACGGTCCGGATAAGAGGGGAGGAAAAGTATGACTGCCGTGCATTGCGGGGGGTTTTTGTCAGAAAGGAGTCAGGGAAAATTAGACGTTGGACTATGGGGAGGGGTCGTCAGAACCGCAAAACCGAAAAGAGCGACGTATACATGATGGCGTCGTGGACGCGACAGAAAACACTTCGGAACTCAAAAAGAAATCGTGATGGGGATAGATGTCAAAGCCACAGCAACATGTCAGAGAAACAAAGTTCAGGCCGAAAAAAAAAAAGGCTGGTCAGAGAGCGAAAGGGCAGAACAAAGGAGTCATTTCTCGATCAGTGCCACAGAGAGGGGAAACTCGTCGGAAAGAAACGGCCCCATGCCTACGGCCGCAGTTGCCAAAACAATACGAACGAGAAATAGAATCTGGTCACGAATTGACTGGGACCGACACTCGACTTCCTCGGTCTTGCGTAGAAGCCGATTATGGGGGGGGAAGAAAAAAAGAGATTGTGGGCGCACGGAGAAAGTTCTATTATAGGTGTGCAGTCAGGGCTCTCAAGCTATACAGAAAAACGTTGCAGGGCTTTGAGATGCACGATTCTCAGTGGAAATCGATCACTGGGCGATGAAATTGGGGAACACCCAGGAGAGGCTTGCTGCTGGTGAAAATGAAAAAAACTCCGTGCTTCAACACTGTGTCACAAGAAGAGGCGAGAGAGGACGGATAAGGAATAAAGCTACGTAGAGCCCTCTTCTACCTCTCATGGTCTACTGGGGGGGGGGAGTCCGTCAAAGATAGGGGCGAAGCAATACGGAAGAAAAGTCGATAACGCGACATGCTCTCTCTCTCTAAACACGAGCCGCGGGGGCGCAGGTGGGAAAAGACTAGCAATAAAACCAATTGCCGCTGGTCTCGGCTGCAAGCGGGCCAATATTTCGGTGCGAAAAGCTCACTGTGGGTGTTCATCCTTAATGTCTTCTCTCAGAAGAAAAGAGGGAAGTTGAAGAGGACGAGGACAGATGAAAAATCCCGTGAAAGGGAATCAAATCGCTTCGCCATTTTCTTTCAATGACTGCGAGGAAACTGGACAGAGGAGGGTGAACTGTGTGATCCTAATGGGTATATCCGCATCGTGTTTACGTATAGGGGGAAGGGAAAAATGAACTTCTGGGAAACCAAAGGCTTTGGAACGCCTGGAAGATAGGGCGCTCTAAAAGGTTCTTCTCTGCACAGGAAGAAGGGGCACCAAGGGTAAGGTTTATAGTGCTAGTACAAGAGAAATGCTGGCATTGTCTCGGGTGGGAAGTTCATTGGCAAAACATTTTGGGGATGACGGGGAGTTGAAAGTCTCCACAAACTGGTGCACGAAAAATCGGAGGAATCAAAGAATTTCCGCTAATTGCCAGGGCAAGTTGTCAAAGTGTCAAACGGCATCATACTTTGAGCAGTGCCATAGGAGACGGCGAGAGCGGAAGAGGGGGCGAGAGGACTCGGATACGGGAAATATTGAAGCGGGCAACTATCTTCCTGAAGATGAGGTGCCGCTGGCCAAGTGGAAGGGGAGGTGGTGGGGGGGAGACCGAGGTGCAGGTGGTACCCCTCGGCTTTCTCATGCAGTCGTAGACGGGAGGGGGGGACACAAAAAAAGCACTATAGAAGTCCTCAAGACTGGGTCAGCCGGGTATGTTGGGTAACTCACCTGCTTTACTACTTCCGCCAAAATTGGGGGAGGGGGTGGGGGAATAGTAGAGGATGAGAGAGGTTTTATTTCACATGCCAAACTTGGAAGTTGGAATAAAAAACTCCCGAAGGGGGGCTAGAAAACTGGGAGGGGGGGGCAGGAAAAATATAGACTGGTATCAGATAGCGGCCACTAGGGTGGTCCGTGAAAGTGCGACAAACCTTAAGCTTTCGGATAGGAAAGTACGAAGGGGGATGTCAGGAGTAGATCAGAGATCGCCGGGCAGAAGGAGTGTTCTGGAGGTACGAATTTACTGGCAGGATGTCCTCTGACAAAGTAGAGAGGGAGGGAGGATTTCGTCTTAGGCTAGAGTAGAGCGCGGAGACGGATCCGGAGAGGGGGAGAGCTGGCGTCGCTACGGGCTCTAAGATGGCGCCTGCTAACCTCTCTCGAACGGTTAGGGTCATCCGGGAAGGATATACACACAAAATCAGGAGAAATAAGGGGAGCGCGATGTCCGATCGAGACGAAGACAAAATCATTCATATCAGAAGTAAACTACTTCATCGATTGGGTCTTTGGATCCTGTATAGGGGAGATAACCAGTAAGCGGTTGAGGCGGCGGAGATGCTGGGGGGGGACTACCTCAAGAGAGGGTCTGAATCGCTCCACAGAGAAATGATCTGTCAAAAAAGGTGGGGGGGAGCAAAAAAAGTAAACATTGGAAATTTCCGAAGAAACGTAGGACGCGCGATGTATCGGAAGGAAAGCTGTGATCCAGATTGCTCTCCACAAAATCTGGTAAAGGCCAGATCAAAAAAACAGAGCAAGGAACGTCTACTCAACGCTAATCCAAGATAGTTAAACAATGGTCCCTCAGCATACGAGTTAGCCGCGATAAACCTCCACTATCTCTACAGACGAGGTAAAATGGGGGATCGCGCACGGGGGTTAAGTTTGAGAGGGAAGGAATAAAGCTCTGGATACCAAAAGCCGCGATTACTTTTCTATACCGCCCCTATCTTACTAGTGGAGAGGGACGTGTAAAAACAAGACAGGGTGAGGCTTCAAAAGGAGGAGGAAATACAGCTGAGGAAGTGGTCGCATAGAAGTCTTCACTGGATTGATGGGGGGAGGAAAAAAGGACGGATTGACACAGCTAGTAAAAGAAAAAGAGGGGGGGAATGTTTGGAACCCGGTCTGGAAGTTTCAAAGGTGGGCGCGCGATACTTTCAGTTTGTCACGAAAACGGCGTACCCGACGTTCGTTCAGGATCTGACTAAGGGAAGGCTACCGGGGCCCACAGAATGGAGCCGGCAAAGACTAGGGAGGGCGGCCTCACGGATCTTATCGAAGCTTATAGCTCAGGGAAAGGAAGGTCAAAGGCCTGGGGCTGACAAGGCGGGGGGGATTAGGGTTCAAAACTGAAGACGAGGTTCGGCACACGGAAACGAAGCGTTTTCAGGAGCTGGGAACACGCACCGTCATGCATATTATTTGCTGATCAGTTGCCTTTGCGGCAGGGGAGAAGCCCTTAAGAAAACGGTCTCAGAAGGGGACTCAGGAAGAGAGAATGAAAAAAGGAGAAAAATATCAACGTCATAGGGACATTCGCAGATGGTGCCGTCTTAGGTTATCAGTTCTAAACGGTCCGTGATGGAAGGGCAAAGAAGGGAGTTATTCAACCGGTCATCATGACTGGTAGGAAGAGGTTGGGAGGGGCTGAGGGGAGGAAGACATAGGACTTTTTGGAGGAAAGGGGGGACGCTTTTCGACTAAAGAACATTTCAATAACAGTAATCTCCGGACCCACTAGACAAGGTAGCCTGGGGAGAAGCGCAGGGAAACACATCGCTGAAGTCTGGAAGGGGGCGCAATGTCAACGGATTGGTTCATTTAAAGAGGGACATGCGTGAAAACTCGTTTCTGGAGCTGGGTAAACATCTGTTCCTCAGGGAAGAGCAAAAGCAGAATTCGGGGGGGTAGTACTTGGGGAGCTGTAACGCAGGGTGGAAAAAAAAAAAAAAGGAGAGGAAATTCGGTGGGGACGACAGGGGGACCGGGCAATGGCATTGTTTCATTTTACTTCGATAATCTGTGGGTTGTAGAGATTCGGTGAGACGGTTATAGGAAGGACGTTAGGGGAGAGGGGGCGCCAAAAGAAGAAGGTTTTTTTGGAGATCTCACACACAAGAGAGAGGGTCAAATTTTTCTTCCAGACGGGGCAACGAGGGTCAGTCTACACCGAGGCAAAGGTAAAGAACGGAAACGAAATCAGAGATAGCAGTCAGACAGAACCCCGACAATGGGGCTGCAAAAGGGGCCCGAGGGCCGGAAAATATTTCTCATTCTCACCCTATACAAAATAAAAGAGTGAAGTTTGGCAGATGAATGGGGGGAGAAAAGTCATGCTGGAGAGAAGAAGCCACCTTCCTATGTGTTCAACAAGAGAGGCCAGCCGGGGACAAGAAAAGGTGACAACAACTACCAATTCACTCCTCTATGGGTAAGTTTAATGCTAGAAAAAGGCTAATCAAGGAGGCTGAGCAAAACGACGGTAAGAGAGGGGGGAAAAAAGGTAGGGACTGTTCGGCAATTCGCACGCTACCATTCCGCCTCCTCTGAATAGCAGCAAAAAAAAAGAAGGCCAAAAACTAATTCCGGAGGTTCATAGAAGGCGGGCCCTGGGCAGGAGGAACGTGGCAAGTAAAAGGAAACCTGCGGCGCAGGCGCCCAGTCTCACTTGTTCAAACTTTTGGGGGGGGGGGGGGGGAAATGGGTACAGAGATATACTCCAATAGAAGAGACAGGTGACAGGGTAGGGAATTGTATAATATGCATGATCAAGGGACGAAATCAAGGGTCAACTAAGGTTCGGCTGTGAAAGCTCAGCAGACCATTCTTGAGAGAGGGAGGAACTATATGTTTTGAAGGAATAAAGTCTCGAGTGACAGACCATTAATGGGAAGTCGCAGACAAAAAAAACAATCTCTCAGATTCAAGATCCCGACGAAAAGGAGGAAAAAGGCAAGGCTCAGTATTTTGAAGTGAAAGGCGTATAAGAGGCAATCCTTAGGGGACTCCGGGGCGGAGCTTAAAGCAAAACCTCTTTTCAATAACATCCGCCGAAAAGTCTTTCGTTCCAAAAGTCGAACTGAAGGCAGGGTGTTCATCGAGTCTGGGTAAAATCAGGCCAGGGGTTGTCGAAACACACCCCAGATACTGGATAAACAAAAGATGGAGGTCGGATATTTGACAGAAACAAGAAACCGAGGGGTTAAGGAAATACCTCACAAGTAACTGCCTTAAAAAGGAGTCGTTGGGGGGAGGACAATGCTAATCTGCTTGATCGGGGGGGAAGAAAATCGGTGAATCAGAAAAGTCAAAACCAACCAGGAAGCTAAGGACGCAATATGACATCTGTTTTCTTCATTTTCTTCTCTAGTGTGGATCAGCGGAAATGAACATACTGAGGCATGAAGGTACACTTTCAATATCGGATAGAGTGGTCGCAGTGAGCTTAAAGGTGGAAGGGGCTCTGGGTACCACGCGGTGGTCGGCTATTACACTTTAATTGGCGGAGATAATCGATCTGACTAGAATCAAATACGCTTGTAGGACTCAACAAGCATTAGAACCGGAGGCCAGATGGCTTGCTCTTCCAACGTCTCGTGTCTGATTGAGCCAGAAAATATACTATAAGGCCAGCAAACGAAGGGGGCCTCGGGGGGATCGGTTTCCAGGGGAGGGACACACTCCAATAAGAAAAAACTCTCTTTATCCTGATTCTATTGGGGAGAGTGAAGAGGAATTCCAGATCCCTCAGGAGATAGATGGAGAGGTCAGGGATCCATCATAGGGAAAGGCCATTTGGTGTGCAAAAGCTCTAGCGTGTCTTCCGTCCTCCCTCCGTCAGAAGCGCATAGTCCCGACGACGGCTGAAAGAAGAAAGAACACTAGACCTCCGCGAGAATATCTGTCTGCCTCCAGGAGGCCGCCCACTTCCTAACTCCGGGTTTACAGCATTTAGAAAAACCAGTAATAGGAAAGGGGCTAACTCATGAAAGTCAACGCTGATACTATCTCTCCGGCTCATTACCCGAGGCTCAAGGAAGAGGGGGACTAAAATCTCATAAAAAGAGACTCTATCAAGACAAGGCTATCAGGTAGGAGAAAGTCTCGACCGGGAGGGGTCTGGGTCGGGAGGATCTTCTTACCCCCTAAAAAAGTTCTCTCTGCTCAAGTGAATAAAGAAAAATCTTAACGAAGAAGAGGGAAAAAGTCATAGAAGCCTTCAGGTAGTCGAAGTGTAGCGGAAACAACTCACCAAATTGAGGAAAGGGGACCTAGCTTGATT
>Ga0179591_1270138_pt1 | contig 24030 bp, 25 predicted proteins | sample CZOMad2_1_08_16f_FD_182891 | JGI IMG/M metagenome (GOLD analysis project Ga0179591, IMG submission 182891) | Vadose zone soil fungal communities from Angelo Coast Range Reserve, California, USA - CZOMad2_1_08_16fungal (PacBio error correction) | ecosystem: Environmental > Terrestrial > Soil >...
GAACCGGAAATGTCGGGTGGTATGGCGGACCCCTCAGAGACGCCCGATGAAAACCCTGACGGGGAAACAAAAGGGCACGCGCACGTGAGGGGAACGGGGTGGCACGGGCCGTAACAACGAAAGAGGTCAACCCGCCAGGGGGATGAGGGGTTCGGCATCGAACGCCTCACACATTACACACTCAGTGTCCGGGTGGGAGGGGTTCACCATTCATAAAACTGTTTAAAAACGTTCCTACCGCTCAAGTGCCACAGACATCATGGAAAAGGCCAAAAAGCCTAGGGGGGGGGTTGCGCTTTACCTATACCAGGGACGGGCCACCCTACATCCGGGGTGGAGGAAAGTGACGGAGGGAGTTCAGGCAGTTTGCAAAAAAAAGATGCTGTTGTGGGAAACACTTTGCATTTACACCCCATTAGGAAAAACCAAACACTGGACCATGGGGACCACGTACGTCAATTAGGGGGGGAAAAAATCGCGGTCAGCAAGAGAGGTGGCAGAACGGCAAGGATGGCCATTACTGGACTTCCTCCTCTGTAAGCCTTGGGAATTGCCCATCCCCACAATCGGAAAGAGAACTGAGGGGGGCAAACGTTCAACAAAAAATGGTCATCTTACATATCGACAGAGCGTCCGCCATGAAAAAAAAAAAAGACACCACGGACTGCTCACGACCTAAAACCATGGGATTCAGGAAAAAAAAGCCGAAGGCAAAAAGAAAACGGGCACGAAAAACTTCTTTATCAGCCACGAAAAGGGAGAGACCCGGACTGGGAACATGCATAGGGCAGGGGGGCTAGGTGGAAAACTGGCAGGCGTAAATAATGGGTGGAGGAAATTACCTCTTTGCAAACGAAAAAAGGAAAAGTTGACACGCAGTTTCCTGAAAGAATGAGTGGGGGAGGACGATGTGATCACGGCGGGATACAAAAAGAACAAAGGGGTTGGGACATGCTGGGGGGCGCCCTGGGAACAATAGGATAAACCAATGAGGGGGGGCGGACGGGGGGATTTCATCAAACCAGTACAAGAGCGTCGTCTGCAATTACTGGGTCAGGGGGAAGGCTCCAATGCCCCAAAGGGAGCCAGGAGTTGGGGGGTGTTGAGGGGGGGGGAGGACAACAAATAAGGAGGTCAACTCTTGAAAAAAGTCCAGAGGACAGGGCCATTTCTACATCTACCGACAGGTTAAGGGGGGGCACTACCCTCCGGATTGACGTGACAGAGGGGGACTTGGGTGGACCTCAAAAAAGGAAAGGGGAGGAGTTGGCCGGCCTGCAACTGACGAAGGCGAAAACAATCTTCAACAGGCCGCGGTGGGACTGACACGTGACAGGGTCCGGTCCTAAAAAAACATCGGAGGGACCCAGGAAAGGGGGGAAAGGAACAAGGGAGGTGGTTGTCCAGCAGTCTTCCACCGGCGAGCTCACTTTAACGGAAATGGCCGATCTGGGCCAAAATTAATTGGTCGGACGGCAGGCTCACGGCAAGGGGGGGGGGGCTGGGGGAGGACGGTTTGGGAGAGGCTTCTGCCCCCGCCGGAATACCAGGGGGGGACATGTTCATGCTCCATGTGTTTGATCTATGTGGAGAAGGCCGTGGCCAACAACCATTCCTTAGGGAACGGCCCGAACGGGCTGCAAAAAGGGTGGAAACTGTAATCCCTGGGTCACGCTGGGGTAAACTAGTAAAAAACATTACAAGGAGGTTCGTGGGCAAACGGACCAGAGAATGGGACCGAAGAGGGTGACAAGGAGGACCAATCGTGACGAAAGCACAAAACCTTCTCAGGGAAAAAAAATGCGCGCGGGTAAAAAGGAAAAAGGCGGAGCATGGGAGAGGGTTGGAGCCTTCAACGGGCTGAGGGGGCTCGCGTTTAAAAACATGGCCGCGGTGGAAGCAAGAAGCGGCTCAGGACCTCCGGTGATGGTGCATCGACAATTGTCCCCGGGGCGTGGCATGGAAAAAAAAGTTGGTGGTCAATGTACCTTCCCGCCGTCATCGGGGGGGGAGGGGTCCGGCAAAAATGGGAGTAAATGGTCCCGGCGCGCTGTCTATCCCTTCTGAAGGGAAAAAAGACCCGCGAATGGACTGAAGCGACTTCAAAGAAAAAGACCTTGCAGGGGATTCAGTAGTAAACGTTCACATCACCAGCTGATTGGGCGAGAGAAAAAAACGAGAAAAAGAGAGATATAAAGGAATACGAGGGAGGATCTCAAAAAAACCGATCAACACGGTCAGTGCGTCTAGCCCCGGAAGTTTGAAGGACAGGAAGGGAGAGGGTGTCTTTAGGGGGCGACGGGGGAATCAAGAAGCGTCTAAAAGGGGGGGGAAAAGGAAAAAAACTTGGTTTGGAGGGGCCCCGAAAAAACCAATAGGGGGGAAAAGAAAAAGTTGGAATTCAAGCCAAAGAAAAAGGGGACCGTCAAGATTACTCACCGAGGACGGCCGAAGATGAGGTCAGCGTAATCTCAATGAAAGAAAGGAAGTTATATCCCGAACGAATAAAAGGGGAAAGGTTCTTTAACCAGCGCCGCCCGAAAAATACTTGGACGGTGACGCTCCCACGAAGAGTGGGCGGGCCCTAGGCATCTGTCAAAATGGTTCACGCCCAGGAAAGGCATACAGAGATCACGTAAACCCACTGAACAAAAAACCAACGGTTAGCCAAACTCTGAGGAGAAAAAAGGGGGTGAAAGCACGAAGAGAAGATAAAAGGGGGTCAATCACTAAAAACCAAAACTTGGAAAAGACCTAAATGGTTGGTGGCCACGCTGGTCGGTCATCTGAACAAAAAAGGACAGGGCCAGTAGTCGTTGGGATAGAAAACTTGCTTTTAATCCAGACTACCATGAAACAACACAGGAAGGTCAAAAAAAAAACTCCTCAGGATCGGGACAGCAGGATGTGCCGGTTGCCGCAATCAATGACCTACTGAAAAGGCATGGAAACCCGTCCTGGACTTTAGGGAATTTTGAGGTAAACCACAAAAGGGGGGGGGTCGCACAGACAGGTTTATTCAAACCGTCGCCGATTATTGAAAAGGGAGGGTGGGGGTTAAACAGGGGAAGGACACCGGCTAAACGAAAGGGGTATACCCCAACAATATCACTGAATCCTCAGGCAGGGAGGGGGATATTGTCAAAGCAAAAGGAAAAGGTAAAAAAAAACCCAAGACGGCGGTGTCGAACAAGACACATTCGCAAGATTTTCACAGAGGCAAACAAGTGAAAAAAAAAGGAATCCCAAAGAGCTAAACGGTGGACGAATTGGAGGGAAGAAAATCTCGTCCTCCCAACCCTACATGTTTTATCACCTAAGGCCAAACCTGGGGAAAAAAGAGGTCGAACAAATACAGGAAAAAATAGGACAGATCGGAGAAGGGAACTGCGGGGAAAAAGGTGGGGGGAGGGTTGAAAAACGGTCAACATGGGGGAAATCACCAGGGGATGCCCGGGGCCACCGCCCAAACCAAAGCCAGCCCGGATGGCCCCATTCACCCATTTCGGAATTAACCAGGTCAGGGGGGGGGGACGATGCGCCATTGTTCTGGGCGAGGGGGGGGGATGAAAAGGTAATAGAAACAAAATAAAGCCACTTTGAACAAGACAGGGTGGGGGGGAGTAGACGGCAGGGTGGGAATTAGATGCAAGACCCCGGAAAAATGGAAAAAAAAAGATTGCGAGCGAAAAAAAAGGGGAAGCACTCAAGGCAGGGTCAAAACAGGTGACTGGGACACAAAGCTCAGTGATAAGTTGGGATAAAAAAAATTGCAGACCGGTCAAGGTCGTCAAGACTATGGGAAGGGCGGGGACACGGGGCCTAGACTAATGATAATTGGACAGACCAGCCTTGAACCAGGAACCTGAAAATTGGGGGCAAGGGTCAAAGAACGAATGTGATCGACACAAAAGCCAAAAAAAACAAAATGACAACAAAATTGTCCGGGGACAACTGGGTGGGTAAAGCAGACAACTAGAGAGGCCCGGTTCATGTAAGTCCAAAGGGAAGGACGGTTGGCACCCACTGGGTAAGTGGGGGGAAAACCCGAACCGAACAACTGATATGAGGCGGGGGGGGATTCCAACACTAAAAAACAATATTAAAAGTGTAAAAAAGTGGTTCAAGGATGTAGGGCCGCCGACGGTACAGCTGACCCCAACGGAAAAACAGACGGAAAAATGACAAACCGGGGGACATCACGCAATTAATGAGGCCGCCGAACATCCAGACTGAGGAATAAGAAGAAGGGGGAAAAAGTGACTCGGGGAGAGAACTTTATCGAACGCTCGGCAGGTGGGACAAACTGTTTGTAAAAAAGAACACAGGTTCAACGCAAAAAAAAAAAGAAAACCACAAGGACTTTATGGCACCAGAAGGAAAGAACATATTGGCACCGGACGGGTCTAATTCGTTCACGAGAACTCTTAAGGGAACCACGGCTCGTTTAAAGGGATGATGTACAAAAAGGGGGGGGTTTAACCTTGATGCAGCTTTGGAGCTAATCAATAGAGCGAACGGGTCCATTGAAAAGGGGACTGTCTGAAAAAATGGCTGTGCCCACAGGGGGATTAAGGGGTTGGGGGGCTCAAAAAGGGGGGGCGGGGGGTTTGAAAAACCTAGGAAGAAAGTAATTGTGGGGGTGTTGTAGGCCGAAACCCAGGGGGAATAGAGGTGGGCGCGAAAAAAGCCCCTGAGTAAAAGTAAAGTAAGGGGAAAATCGAAGAAGGAAAGTTAGGACCACGTAGCAGATTGGAAAAAAAAGTGGGTCCCCTCACAGGAAGCAAAGAAAAAGTTGGGAACAAGCTAGGAAAAGAAAAAAAAGGGTTGACACAAGGGGAAAAAAAGTTAACACCCTTGGATAAAACCGGAATGTCAACTTAGATTGGATTCGAGAAACGCAAGGAGTAATACATAATCCATCTTTGTCACGGCGAAAGGTGTGTTTTGGGAAAATGGCCCGGGTGGGAACATCGTGTAAATGGCACTTGGGGAAACTTGGGCGCAGAATGGAAAAGGAAAGGTGGGCCGACGCACCGCGGTAAGATACATTTTAACCCAGCAGGGTGAGAAAAGCAACCATCGGGTGCCATTAACGTGCTGAAAGTTACATTGGGAAGGAAAAAACTCAGAAAAGTAAAAGAAAAGGAAAAAGGGTGGGGGTGTTCAAAAGGAAGAAGGAAGGTTTCGGTGAGCAAGACAAATCGGCAACTGGACGGGTGGTACAGACGCCGGGTGGGGGAGAAGAGAATGCGGGGGGGGCAATAGCAAAGAAAATAAAGACTGACAAAATACACGACGTCAAAGAAAGAAAGATCATGAGAGTGAGGGGGAAGGAGGGACCGGAAAAAAGTCTAGAGGGGGGCAGGCCCAACTTGGTTTACCTCCTGGACAAGTCAATAAGTTGGGGGGGTCCACCAACTACCGGGGGGAGGGGGGGGTTTTGGACACCATTCATGCGGAGGATCAACAAAAAAACTAGAGGAAAGAAAAATGGCTCAAGAAGGGGGGAAGGACGGGGGTGCTAATGAAGTAATCGTCCAGAGGACGAAAAAGAAGAATCAACGAACGCTGTGCCGCCCGAAGATGAAAAGAGAGGGGAACAGAGTTGGGTCTAAAGGGGGGGGCCTCAGGGGAAACCAAGCTAGGGAAAGGTAAGGGAAAAAATGTCCAACCGGAACCCAATAGGGAAAAACAGGGGGAAAACAAGTGAATACAGGTAAAAGCAAACAGTTAATTCCTACTTGGAAGAAAAAAAAAATAACTCCGTCAGGGAAAGGGAAAAGAACTCCGAAGAATTTCTAGCGCTTATGGGAGGGCTCAGTGGGCCTAAAGGGGCTGGGTGGGAAATCTCCGCGGGAGACGGAAACTTCAACTACGAGTAAAGAGGAAATAGTGCCTGGTCACACAAAAGAGGGAAGAGGTCTACAAGATCCGAAACCAAAAAATACTCTGGGCTCCGAGGGAGAGAGTAGACCAATGAAACCAATCAGTGATATTCAAAGGGTTGACAACGTAGCAAGGGAATGGAAGAGAGGGCAGCATGCTGACACGTGTCCCTTATGACACGGATCTTAAAACAGAGTGGAAAAGGAAAAAAGTGTTAAACATGCCTCAAAGGGAAGGGGACTTGGATCGGTCAAGGAGAAAAAAAGTAAAGACGACCAATGAATCAGGCAAACACGAAGATATGGAAACAGGAAGGGGGGGGACATAAAATTTACCCAAAAAAAAGGGAACACTGAAGTTAAGACCTAACAGAACTATAAAACTAAATGTATGGAAGAGGAGAAACATGACAAAAGGGGGGAGTGAGGACAACTCCAAGGTCTTACACCATAACAGTCAAATGAAAGGAAAAGGGGAAAGGGTAACCTGGGTCCTGTCATAGGGTGGGGAAAGAAATTGCGCCGGGGGGAAGAAGGAGGCGGGGATCCTTACGTGGGTGGGAGGGGGGGATTCAAATATCTGTTGAGTACATGGGAAAAAAAAAAAACCTGGTTGGCATCGAAAGAAAAAGAAATGGGAACTCTAGGGGGACGAAATCAAGAAGCACTGGCAACAAACCGGGGAAGGGGGGGACAGGATGGACGGCTGGAATAGGGGAGGACTGAAAGTGAAAACAATAGTGTTACAAAAGAATAGGGTGAGGCAGACAACAAAAACACCGAAAGAAATGCAGGTTGGGAAAAAGGTTTCGACAACCATGCAATGGTGGTGGAACCAAAGTAAAAGACAACATCCGACGTGAAAGGGAAAAGCCACTTTGTCCGGAGGAAAAATCATCAAGGGGCAAAACAAACTGGTTTTTGGCTTGGAAAAGGGGGGGGGGTGGGGACGTGGGGAACGCGGAGGGTGAGGGGACTTTGGGGGTTTAATGGGGGGGGGGAGGTAACACAACCTGACTGCGGGTAAGGTGAACGAGGAAATTTAGCATCTGGAAAGAGGATGAATACCCTCTGCACAAAGAAACTTCATGGTCGGGGCAGCAAAACCACTGGATGCAGAAACCTTTGATGAAAACAACCCACGTGGGGGGAAAAATCAAGTTCAAACACAAGGGGCGAGCAGAGCCCATCTCTCCAAAATCGAGGGAAAAGGAAGCCCAGGCAAAAAACTAAGAAAAAAGGAAAAAGTGCATCCCCATAGGGGGGGAAGACGTATAGCCGCACAAAAAGGAACCCGAAAATCCCACCGGAAAAGCAAGATCACCAGGGGGAATGACACCTGGGTTAACTGGAGGGGACACGGATGCTTCCTTGGGGCCGGAGGAAAGGGAAATTTGGTATGACACGAGGGGGGGGAACTAAAACAAAGGGGGAGGAACACAGACCTATAGTGGGGTGCAGGGTGGTCTTGCTACGGAGGGCGCATCGAAGAGGGGGGGGGGAACCAGGTCTGAGGAAGTTGGGGGCCATAAGGGGGGGGTAACCACATTCTTCCATTCTGGAAGAAAAAAACATGAAGCCGTCGCACTTACCTGGGAATCACGGGGGAAGAGTTTAGCCCTTGGAAACTAAACTAAAGGGGGAAGAGGGGGTCGACAAAAAGAAGGGGGGGAGACTGGGTGGTCAGAAGGGGAAGGGTCACTACTTGAGAATCGTACTTGAGAGGGGGGAGTTAATGGCTCAAAAGAAAAAAAGGTCAAGGGAGGAACGCCGCAAAGGTCCCTTTAAAAGAATCAGGCCCAGACTACGGGGGGAATAAACGACGCACTGGGCAAAATCAGAGAAAAATTCCCAATTTGGAAAAAGGAAGTCTTTCGGGACGAGCATCCCCTCAAACCCTTCAAGTCAGAACAGGGCTGGTGGTTCGGGAGGAAGGCATACCAAGGGGGGTTACCAGGAAGGGGGGGGGGGTACAAACGTTCCCAACGGAGTCTTGACACGCAACTAATGACTGAAGACGTCGAAGGGACCAAAGAGGGGGACAAAAACAAACATTGGGGGGGGGTGAAAAAGGGCCTAAAGACGATTGCCCGGCAACGACCCCCTTTGGTGCCACAGCTTTCAAAACTCTCTAAGGGGGGGAAATATGTTCGTGTAAGCAAAGGAGTGAAAAAAGGTTTAGCCACAAAAAGAGGGGGAAAGAAAGGTGAGAGATCGCCGCGACGGGGGGGGCCCAGATGTGTACAGGTCCGCGAACCAAAGAAGAAGAGGCTGTCGGCCGAAACTGGCTAGGGGAGACTCAGTGTTGTCAAGAAAGTTAGAACGGCATAGGTAAAAAATAGTAAAGGGAATTATCCAACTCAAAATGCAAAGGTTCGTTGAGGTAAAAAAAAAAAAGGGAAAACTTTGTTACCTGAAAGGGAAGTCAGGGGGGGGGGGGGGGGCGGCCAGGGGGAGTAAAAAATGGTACGGCGAAAAAGTAAACCGACTTCCTCAGGGAAACTCTGCCTGCCCATCAAATTAGGAAAGAAGGGAGAATAAAACTTGTCCTCGGGGGGGAAGAGAGAAACCTGCTTAGTGCCAACACAAAAAAAAAAGAGAAAGGAAAAGGAGCGCACAAAAAGAAACAGTGAAAAAGGCCATTCTATGGAAGACAGGAGGGAAGGGGGGGGAATAATCAGTGGGGCAATCAAGTGAAAGAGGGCAAAAAAGGAACGCACAGGTGGCCCCCACGAATGAAAGGGGCAGGGGGAAGAAAAAAGTTAAACACGGTACAGAAAAAGGAAAAGGCTGAAAAACAATAAGGGAGGAAAATAGCAGGAGAAACTCCTGACCCGCCGTAGGAAAAAGAATCCGCAAACAACGTTTACGGTCATGACAGAAGAGAAGACTGAAAAAACTTGTTGACCAGATAGGATAAAAGCGGCAAAAAGAGAAGCGGAAATCAATAATAATGTGAAAAGACATCCACTCAAAAACAAAAAAATAGAGGGGCCTGATTACGAAAAATAATAAAAAACAGAAGAAATGGTTCCAAAGTTGAAACAACTTATTCCACCAAGGGAAGACGGTCCGGTTCAACCAAAAAAAAGGTTCTCTGGGGGAGAAGAAGAGGACTAGAGGTAAAATTAAAAACCACAGAGAAGGTCTGGTGGAGCCAAATCCGGAGGTGAATCCTCGACCGAAAAATGAGAAAAAATTGTGGAAGACGGACCAGCCGCCAGTCTGCAGAAGGAAATGGGCCGCGACTTCCAGACGGGACAGGGTAAGGACTTAAAAAAAAGAAATTTGGCGTGACCTTTGGGAGTTGAAAAGGGGTCTACGGAGCGTTTGGCACAAAGAAAAAAACGGCCGGGATGCGTAAGGGAGAAGTCCAGATTCATTACAAGGGTCCCCCAAACAAACAAAAGAGACTAGGGAACTTAAAAAATAAGAGGGGGAGTGAACATCTATGGTAGAAAAAAAATTCCAAATGAAACGATACACGGCAAGTGACTGGTTGCGGAACATCAGAAAAAAGTAAATTAAGTCTTCCCGGGAAGGAGAAAATCACCATTAATAATTAGGAAAAGAAAGAAAAGCGTGGGTACCTGGTTATGGGGAGAAAGAAGACCAACATCATGTGGTATAAAGAGACAAAATTAGCCAAAGAAAGGTGCCCCCACATAGGGGGAGGGGCCTAAAACGACGTGGCAACTATTGCGGTCTCAGTAAAAGGAAGGAAAAAAAGGTCGGGTGACCGCAAGGAAAAGGGAAAACCCCCAGAAGGGGGGGTACTGCAACATACGTAACTATGATCTCAGAACAGGCCCCATAAAAAGGGGAAAAAAGAAGGGCCCAGGGGCGGGAGCACCATCCTTCGGGATGTGAGGGGGGAGGTGCCCTTCTGGGGTGGGGATAAGAGAGAGGCTACTTGGGGGTTAGAGGGAACAAGGTGTGAGGGTGAGGATTTCGACAGTGCCTCTATGGGGAGAAATGGGGGGAGATCTGCGTGGCGCCATAAAGGAGAGGGTTGAAAAATTTGGGAGGGTCATCTTCAGTCGTTGTTCAATGTTTCAAGAAGAGGAGAAGGCATTGAAAAAAAAAAATGTAAACGAAAAGGAAAAGGCAGCGAGGGTTCTAGGGGATTCAGGAAGGGGAAGCCCGACCCTAAAGGAGGAGGGGAAATGACCTGACAAAAAAGGGAAGAAAACAAAACTAATAAAGGAAGAAGCAAAAACCCCCGACCAAAACAATTGGGAATGGCAAAAAAAACGGACTAGGGCCCTTTTTCTACAAAACCAAGACCACACCACCACACCACAACCCAATTTCAACGCAAAAAAGAGCACCGTAAAACATATGTGGGAGGAAGTAGGGAGGTTGATGAAGGTTGCACAAACCTACCTGGAAAAAAGTGAAACCAAAAAACGTCAAACTCAAGGAGGGGGCGTGGATTATTCAGAACACGGTATCGAGGAAAATATGTTTTGGAAAAAGGACGAAAAAAATACAACTTTTCCCTGATGTCTGGGGGAAGACCTAAAAAAACAAAAAAATTCCATCAACATGAAAAGACACTAATCGTAACGCCGAAATATACACCACGGGGAGTTAAGGGGAACTGTATTTAGACCCCAAGCTAGAAAGAGCAAAATGTTGCCAGACCAACAGGGGCGAACCACGAAATAGGGCACTCCGAACAGTAAAATGGGTAGGGACTTGCCACCCTGCGGGGGCCGAAAGACAGGAACGGACCATAACAGGTAGGGGGAAAACGGATGGCAAAAACCGGGACGGAGAAAGGAGAGGTCCTGTGAAATAAAAAAAAAGGGGTAAACAAAAGAAATCACTTTAACTTTTACCTAGGGGGAAAGATCAAAAAAAACGACCGAAACGCGTGAAGGGGGGATGGACGTTATAGCTGTGGGAGGGATTAACGTTGTACAACTGAAAGGTTGGGGAAAAAAGAAGGGGGGGAACCTGCCGGGATGGAAAAAAGTGGTTGTTTGTGTACTGAAACGGAAAGTTAAAGGAACGGTGAAGCAAGAAGGAAATCAACTTTCGTAGGGAAAATGCCAGTTCAACGCCTCAGAGTCACTACTGTTACGGACAAGGGGGAAAGGAAAACAACATGGGAAAGGAAGGGGAACGGACCCAAAAATTAACCTTGTGCCATAAATCATTAAACAGGGGGACCAGGGAAAGGTGTCTCCCCGGTCTGACCATTGGAAAAGAGGGGGGGACAAGGTTCAGGCTAGAATACTAAAGGAAAGGAGAATAAAAAACTAGAGAGTGGTTATCGCTGTGGGGTTGTGGAGGAAAAAAAAGTGGGCAACGGACTGGTGAAGCAGGGACCCAGAACCAGGGGATGCCAATCGACTAGAGCCTGCGGGTGGGGGCAGAAACAACAAGATGCTCAGTTCTGAAAAGGATAAAGGGGCCAAAAAAGATCGGACAATAAGTCAGTAAACTAGGTATTCGGTCGTGTATGAAGAAAAGGGAAGGGGAGGGGTTTGTAAAAAAGGCTCCACAGGGGGGAAAGGGGGGGGTCTAGAACAATAAAAAAAAAAAAGGGGGTGTTATTGTGTGCAGTTCAGGGTGGGAAAGAGAAGCAAAAAAATCGAAGGCTCGGGCCCTAAAAGAAACGCCAAAAAAGTGTCACTAAACTTAACACGCTATCGCGGAAGGGTCATTCGCGGGGGGTGGGTGGAACGGAAAACAATGCGTCGGCAAGGGATCAGAAAAGGGTGGACCCCAGGGAATCAGGGTAAATCTTTTGGTCAAAAGAAACAAGAACGAATGAGGGGAGAGACAAACATCCAGCGTGAAGACGAAAACAAAAAAAAAGGGGGGTATAAAAGATAAGAATGGATTAAAAACCCGGCGGAGGGGGTTGGGGTGGCAACTGTTTTCCCAAGAGGCAGGGAAAAGGGGAAAAAAAAGATGACCCCGGGGCGATCCTGCCGACTCGGTTGCCGGAAGCCGAAAACCGGGATAGACTGAAATCGCAGTCGGCATGTTAACTCGGGCCAAGATAGGAGAGGGGGGGGAACCTGTGCCACCCTGCACACAGGATGAATGAAAAACCAAAAAAAGTTGGTCCTAGTGTCGCCCGGACACAGGGACAGGAATCAGTTGGTTGTCACAAAAACAGAGGGAATGATTCTGGACCCATCACGCAAGCACCCAGGTACGAAATGGCAATAAGTTCTACTTAGGGGAAGATCGGGACGGGAAGACAAGGGCGGGTTATTACAACGGAGAATAAAAGGTGTGGTGGAAAAAGAATTCTGGGAAGGTCCGACGTGCAGAAGATGGGGCATGCCTTAAAAAGGAAAGGACTTTGTGACATCACCAACCCGAAAAAAAAACCTTAGCATGAGGACAGAAAGAGTCCATCACGTAGCGCAGCGATGGTAGTAGGTACAACCTCGACGCCCATAACCAAAGAAATTGGGAGGAACGAAATGAGGTGGACCAAACGCATAACGTGGAGACCAATTCTGTGAGACCAAAAAGCAAAGCTGACAAAAACGACAGGGGTAAAAAAAGTGAGAGGGAAAGAAAGGTACCAACCTCTCGGAGAAAGGGGAAGGAAACGGGTTTCGAATCTGGAGGGGGGGGGGGAGGGGGACAGTACTCTTAAAACAATCAGCCTACGAGGGCAAAAGATCGGTGAAAACTTCCCTGGGGGAGAAAGAACAAGGCTGCAAGAAAGGTGGCAACAAGCATACCAGGCATTGCCGTACGAGGTGACAGACTCGACGAGGTCAATCATTGCGCTCAAAAGCAATGCTCCTGCCAAGAAAAAGCCAACCGGGTCTCCAAATTATCAATGAGGGACGCAGGGTTCAACGGGGGCGGGAGAGGATTCTACGTCCGGAAGGCCGCGCCGCGGACACAGAGAAGTCCAGTACTGGGAGAGGGCACTTAAGATTGTGAAAAGGAACATTGGCACACTTAAGAAACACGGAAAGAGGGGTAGAGGGCCCGAAAAGAGATCAAAAAGGGGGAGAAGCCCTGAAAGGGGTGGCGAGGGGATCTGGGAGCAAAAGAAAGAAAGGCTAAATCACATCCGTGTACGGGGTCATGGAGTGCCACATGGGCCTTGCACGAAGGCCAGGGAAGGGGGGGGGGGGGGATATTCTGACAAGAGGGAAAACGGAGTAATCTGTTTGAAACGGCATGCACCGAATCCATTCAAGGGGGAAGGGGGGTCATTGGCGGGTGTGAAAGGTCGCGTGTCGGGGTGGAAAAAACCAACACCTTCCCTAAAAGGTCATTCATGGTGGACGGCCCGTCCAAGTTGTGAGGGGAGGACAAGATGTTCAAGAAAGGGGACCAGGGGCCTCAGAAGTTTTGCTTGCAAATGGGGGGGCATCTTGGGAAATTGTGAAACTTTCAGTGTTCTCACAGGTTGATGTTTTGAAAGTGGAAGGGAAAACACATCCTGCCGGCAACCGGGCCAGCATTGGCAGGGGATGATAAATAGGGAAATCAAAGTCCAGCCTCAGCGGGGGGGCACACAGAGGCTGCGGAAAGATGACGGAACTTTTCGTTACAGCCTTAAAGGAAAATTGAAAGCGCCCCCACGGGGTGAAAGGGCCTTATGGAAAAAAAAAAAAAGTTCGCTCGTCAAGAGAGCAAATCGACCGAGGGGCAACCGGAGAAAAATGCTCCTCATCACAAAAGTCCTAATAAAAGCAACACTTGGCAAATAGGAGGTACCAACACCTGAAACTCAGGAACCACCATCCGCCCTCAACTGAGGGGAAAAGCGCCACCGTACAAAGGGAACTCAAAAACTGGCCTGTGAAGAACCCTTTACAATATCGGCTGGCCGCGACCCAGAAAAATGGGGGGGAAGTGGGGAACAGTTACAGAGGTTCCACAAGACACTACTGGGCAGGGGGAAGTGGGTGAAAAGAATCTGGCCGTCGCGGGGAGAAAGAAGAGGGCAGCCTGATGATGGAAATCCAGGGTCTCGAAAACCAGACTGAGGTTGGCTGCGCCTTCTTCAAGCAGCCCAAATTCAAGAGTCAGGAGACGGGGGTAGGGGGGAAGACCGGGGGTTGAAGAGTTCTAGAAAAGAACTCAGGGCCTCAGTTGTCGGAGGGGGACCAGGAAAACACTGAAGGAGGTCCGAAGCGGTGAGCTGCAGAATTGCAGTTCTAAATCCAAAGAGACGTAAATCTACAAAAAACTCGGCCGGTGGGGAACAGGGAAATCCAGCGGCTGCCTCACAGGGGAGTAGAGTGGGGAACTGCCTTGTCAAATACTCAATCAGAGCATGCCAACAAAGGGCCCAATACACGGAAACAGTGAGTTCAGTCAAAAACCAAGATGACCCGCCCCGCGCCATTGAGGGGGCCAAGACATTGGGCGTAACCAGTCGAGGGAGCACTGGGAAAATGAAAACCCCTTCCTATACAGTGGGCAGGTGGGGAACGAACACTTGTCGGCCGGCCAGAACTCGGGGGGAAGTGTCGGCGGGAATTCATAAGGAAGGGAAGTAAAGGAAAACTCGACTAAACGGGCAAAAGGGGTCATTCTGTGTCGTACTGGAAAAAGAACCAAGACTGTCCACAAAAGGGGGAACAAACAGATGTGAACAGAAAAACTGGTTCTGGGAAAACCTGGGGCACTAAGACAAAGGTGGGGGAAAACTTGGTGCAACCTCTCGCCCGGGAAAGGCCAGGGGAGGGTGACTTGTTGGAAATCACGCAGGGCGATGGGGGTACTTTCTACGTGACACAGGGGAAGAGAGAAAAACTAACCCTAAAGCGCCACGCTGGCCGGAGGGAAGACCCAACGACAGGCCCCGGCTGCGGGAGAGGGGGGGAGAACTCACCAAATGGCCCCCTTGGAGATGCTCGCATTTTTAAAAAGACTGGGCGGCTGATCAAAAATCAAAAAAAGAGGGCGCAAAAGGGAAAGAGGGGTTGTCACCGCCTGGGACCACGGGGTCGGGGGAGGGGTAAACTTCAACGGTTCGTGGTACTTCAAACGCATCGGGTGGAACAACGGGGCAGGGCAACAGACAGGCGTAGTTTTCGGAAAGCCAACGCCTGCTCCGTAACCGAGGAAGGAAAGAGGGAAAATCCTTCAATTCGGACAAAACCAAAAAAAACTACCATCGACGACCAGTGGAATCGGAACTGTGGCCTCTAACCTCTGATTGCCTGTGTAATCTCTCATTCAACAACAAAGTGGAGAGATCCAAGAAGGGAAAAAAGACCAATATCCACACTGCCTTGAGTAAAAAGGGAAAGGGAGGAAAAACCGCAATTTGATGCAGGAATCGCGTGGGCCCGAGGAGAAGAAAGGGCACGGAAAGACGAAAAGTTTGTGCGGCACCAGCAAAAATGACGGCTGTTACGTTTAAAAAAGCGTTGTCGTGAAAAAAAGGTGGAACAGGAACGGAAACAACATCGCAAGGGACGTCTGTCCTCTGTGCCGGGCAATAAACCCATGAAAAAGAAAAAAGAAGGAAAGAAGCAACCCGGTGAATTTAAACACGACGAAGACCCGCCGTGCCAACCTCTTTTGTAAGAGGGGAAAAAGGAGGGAAAGAAAACAAATAGGTGGGAAAAAGATGCTGCTGAGCTATCGTCACGATGTGGACACCGAAAAAACCATACCGCAGAGAAAAGCTCTGACTGAATGGAGAAAAAGAAAACATCAACCCTGGTATCAACAAGGCGAGAGGTTGGTAACCAGAGGGGGAACCAAGGGCTTAGAAAAAAAGGACCCAAAAAAACAGCCCACGTCGGCCAGTAAACGCAGCCCTCACCTGTTTTGGGGGGAAACCTGTGACCGATTCCAAAGCGAATAAAAAAAAGAAAAAAGGAGGGGAAACCTGTACATCGTAGAGGGAAGCAGCCGCCTGGAGGGGGGGACAAAAGCAGCAACCAAGAGAAGTCCCGCACTCCAAAAAGAAAGGGGAAAAATTGAAAATAGGTCAAGCTGAAGGGGCCTTGCAACTCCAGAAGAAGGGGGGGGGACTTCGAAACCGCCCTGTCTGGAGGAGGGGGGGGGGGGACGGCAAAACTATGGGGGGGGGGAGAAAAACCGGCTACCTGTAGGCCCACGCGGCCCTGTATCTTATGCAGGGGCGGTGACCGGCGAAAAAACGCCTCGGAAAATTTCGAAAGGGGGAAGAAAACAAACGCAAAACACAATAAGTCAAAGGAAAGGGGGGGAGAATAAAAATTACCGTCAATAGAGTAGAACGTACCTGCGGACGGCTCACGAAACTACTCAGGGAGGGGTTGGCGACTCCGAACAAAAGACTGTCTGGCCCAACGGGGAAAAAAGGATCACATACCCAAAGACAAGGAGGGGACCAGACCGCCTTCGTTTAAGGGGGGAGAGAAGAAGTCCTCGCCACCATCACAAGTGGGGGGAGCCCGGAACGTTCGCCAAGAGCAATGGCCAACAGAGGGGTCGTCCGTCTCGTCAGACGACCAACCCGCACAGACGGCCAACAGGGAATCAAAAGGGAGGAACCTCGGTCGGGGACAGGGGGGGGAAAAGACGAAGTTCACGTTTCTCAGTATTAAAAAAAGCCCATTGCAAATGAACCAAAAAAAAGCATACTACTATACCAAAAGGCCAAGGGGGTGGCTATAAACCCGGTTCTGGGGGGGGGACCTTGGGAGGGGGACGAGGGGGGGTGGTCGGAAGCGAAAGTTGAAGAAAAAAAAGCCCACAGCGAAAAATGTTTCCAAAAAAGGACTGGGGGGGGACTGGAGCAGCAGTGGAATGAGGAGCATTAGACGGCCGCGAAGGATGGGGGGAAGGGGACTATGGAGAATGACTTAAACGGTGGTGGAAAAGAAAAAGAACCCGTCCGGATGGTGCAAGGACGTAGGGGACGCATTGGGGCCAGAGTTCAGGCTAGAATGTTTTGGCCGGGCCCGAAGGGGGGACCATCAGTCAGAGGCAAAAGTTACTTCCGATTGAGACCGTTACAACGAGGGTCACCTTACTCAGGCCGACAAAATCCCTTTGAACAAGGAGACGGACGATAAGTGGGTTGTAAAATGCCCGAACGGGGGAAAAACAAACGTAGACAAGGGAAATGTTTCAAACTAAACGAAGGAGCACGGCACCAGTGGACGGGGAAACAACGCTGTTAGCAGGAGGGGTTTAGGTAGGAGGGAAAAAAGCCGGTCTTCATTGGTCATAACCGGGAGTAGGCGAGGTGGTGTAGGCTTGGTTGGGACAAACAGGAAAAGGGGAGTTGTAACCCGGCAAAAGCACCGGAAAACGCCAACTATGGACTTGACAGGGGTTTTTGATTTGAGGTCCTCCAAGACATCAGACCACTGAGGGGGAACGGGCTTGTGTAAATGTGTGACCACTTCTAAACCGTCCGTACCCTCCTTGGGGGGGGGGGAACAGCCTGGACCCGACCCATCCTTACGGGGCTGATCCGCCCAAACTAGAGAAAAGCCAATATCCGACAGCACTGGTATAAAATGGACGGTCCTTAGCGGCCTCGAACGCCTACCAAGGTAAGGCGGGGGGTGGCCACTGGGTCTAAAGAACCGATAGGCAGAACGCACGGTCCCCAAAAGCATTTGCTTTGCCAAGGGAAAGAACAAGATGAAGAAGTGACCCGAGTGCGAAGTGAAAAAACAGGTCGGGGTTGCGACCCTGCGCGTGAAAAGTCCTTATGTCCGGGGGGGAAGGGGGCAAAACAGGCGAGGATTTTGGACCCCGGTGGTGCCGGAAGGGGGGAAGGAAAAGAGAGGGGAGGAAATACGTGACGGAGGAGGGGGCATTTACAGGGGTACGGGGGGGCAAAGTCTCAACAACTGTGAAAGGGAGGGGGGGAACCGAACGACGATGTCCAGAAGGGGGAAGGGGTTGTAGGTTCTGTGAAAGGGAAGGGACGACGGGGCTCGTGGAAGAAGAAGGGGGAGAACAAATCCCTACTGTGGTCATGTAAAAAAGAAGGTCACTAAAACGTTGTTACGGAAGGTGGGAAAAGCTGGCAACTGGTGTGTCCAACGACGGAAAGTTGTACGATCACCGGCCCTAAAAAAAAGGGGAAAAGATCCACTTCGGAATTAAGGGAGAAAAAGGGCTTGCAACCAAGGTCCAAACTCGGTGAATCCAAGACAACCTGGGGGGCAACGGCGAGGGAATCATAGGGACAAAAGAGAGGGGGGGGTAACGAGACGAGCAATTGGTAGAAAATGGGTTTTGGGTGGTGTAAATAACAGCCCAACCGATCAGGGGGGGGAAAGGGGACACGCACGTGGGTCGACGTGAGACTGCCTAAAGAATGAGTCATGCTAACAAACGACGGGCTCGAGAGGAGAAACCCGCCTTGTGGCGCACCAGAGCAAAAGAAAGCTGAGGAAGTTTACCTTTCTGTCGGGAAGGGGGGGCCAGTGAATCCGCACCCAGTGGAGGGGGTTTAGGGACAGGACGGAAAATGGGCACGGTTTGGGGCGCCGAACACGGCAAAAGGGGGGGGGGCCGTTTTCAAAAAAAGAACAACCAATCGGGGGCTGGGACAGCGGCACGATAAACAGAGCTGGGGGAAACGGAAAAAAGAAACCATCCCAAACCCCAGGAGGGGGGGGGGAGACTATCATCGTGAGAGCTTCCCAGGGGAAAAGCACTTAGGCCGTATCGAAAATTTTGGGGCCCTCCCTGGGAAGAAAGAGGCAGTATTGGGGGGACCAGGTCAAACGAAACGGCCGCCGGGTTGGGAAGAAAAAAGATCCAAAAAAAAAAAAGGAAGGAAATGGCGAGATAGATGGATGAAGAAGCGCCATGCAAAAGGGGGGAGGGAACCCCACGGAGCTGACAGGAAAAAGGGGTACACCCGTACAGACGAAAGGCGGGAAACTGCAACCAACACTCATAAATGAAAGAAGAGAAGCATTTACGGGAGGGAGACGGCACCCATCCTATGAAAAAAGGAGGAGGACTGCCGACTCCCCCTCCGGGAGTGAAAGGCCCAATTAATGAGGGAGGCGAACCCGAAAATACAGACTTAATCACAAAAAGGAAAGGCAGGGCGGGATAAGAAGACTACGAAAGGTCCAAGGGCCGGCCGATTGGGTCTAAAAATCTGGCGACAAGGAAGGGGGGGAGTCATGCGGAAACGGGGGTGTTCCTCAACAAAAGGCGAGAAGGACTAAAAACGGGTTAAACCACGCTGGGTACGGGATTCGGCTTAGGGGGACCATCGTCTAACAAAAAAGGTCGGCAACTCGACAAGAGAAAAAGGAGGTCAAGCATCGAGGGCTAGCGGGTAAGAAGACATGGGACCCTGGTTGTGGGGGGGATGCCGCTGCTGTGAGGTGCGATACAGGGACGGGGCGGAGGACACGTTTGGAAGTGGAGAGCCGCGCGGAGGGAAAAGGGCGAATGTAAAGTGTGCGGCGGCATCTGTGAAAAAAACAGAAGGGAGGCCAAAGGCAAACACCGGTTCGATCGCGCGGGGGAAAGGAAAAATACTCGAACGAGGAAAAGCATTACGCGCCACCGAGCGGAAAAGAAGATACCTAACCAAGGCCCCATGGAACGGAGTCACATGTGAACAAGCCAAAGCAGTGAGCACAGAACACGGTACTCAATGAAGGGCCAGGACGACCAAGAAAAGTCCAGTATACAAACCGCTAGGGAACGGTAGCTTCCACCAAAAAAGCAAGAAAAAAAAAGAAAAGAAAAAGGGGAGGTATGTCAACAAGGACAGAAATGGTAAAAAAAGAGACAGGTGGGCCTTCAAACTTTAAACGTGTAACTAAGGAAAAGTTTCGCATCCGGGAAGACACGGCAGATGTCTTCTGCAGATCCCGTAAGTGGGGAAGATGGCAAGTCCTAGGGGGAGACAAAAGTGAAAAACTCGGAACCGAAGCGGTTGTTTTACACAACGATTTACCGAGAAATACAGTCAAGGAATCAAAAGTTCACTCAGTCAGGGGAATAGGTACTCAATCAGGAAGGAGAAGAACGTGACCGGGGCCATAGTCAAAGGGAAACGGACACAAAGCGGGACAAGTAGGAGGAAAGGAAAGGGGGTAACGGGATGGACTGGGAGACCCGATCGGGTTTAAAAGAATCCGAACCGCAGGAAAAAGTCCTGTCTGTTGGCCAAACAGGGGGGAGGGTAAAGAACAACTTTCAGTTCAAATGGGGTGGGGGAAAAATTCAAAAATACAATCGAAGAAGGGGAAGGAAAAATCAGGCCGAAGCGTGTGGGGGGACTTAAAGCGGGCACCAGGGAAGGGGGGGAAAAAACCACCGGGGGGCTGCAAAAATGGGGGGGGAGGGGAACGACCGGGCGGGGTCGGGACAGGGTTCAGCCGTGCCTTGGTTTGTAAACCAAAATTCATTTGAAACAAAAAATGTTTCGAAGGAGTCACTGGACGCAGGCACAGGGGTTAGGGGAATTAGGATCGGGACTACAGGCGGTCCTCATAAAAAACGACAAGAAAAAAATACATTGCTGGCAAATAAGGAGGCGCCAACTTCTTCAACACGGAAGATTTGGGAAAAAAAACAAACTTCTGGGGGACAACATAGCCCGGGGAGGGCGGGAAACCCAGGGGGGTTCAGAGCGGAAGAATACGACAGATGGCCGGACGTCGCCAGTAGGAATCAGACACCTAACCTGAATCCGCACCAACAGCTGGGCAAAGGGGAACGCCACCTGGCTGAACAGAAAAAACTACTCGGGGAACTAAACAACTTGCAAGAGAGGCCACCGAACAGTGTCATCGGGAAAGGGGACAATGGAACCATCGACGGCGGGGCTATGAACAGGTAAAAGAAATGCCGGCAGACGGGGTATCTGGACCAAACTCTCAACCGACGGAGGGAAGGGATTACCGAATCCGTGTCGTCGCATTGGACAATACGCTGGAAGATCAAGACCCTAGGGGGCTGAGAAGGGGGGGAGCTTTATACCCTTGTGGCCAAAGGCAAAGAATAGAACCCAAGTAACAAGAAGCGTCGTAGCCTTGTGATCCTGTATCAGGAAGAATGGGGGAAAAAAAAGGGATCGTGGTCTGATGGAAAGCCCACCAAGCAGGAGGACGTGAGGGCATCAAGGAAGGGGAGCAATCTCGCGGTACTGGATCTACATCCTCGGGGTGGGGGGGGGAACGTATAGCGTGCAAAATGGGTAAACACCGGGCATTGGGGGCTGGCCGGCCGGGGGGAACTGCTCAATCAAGAAAGAGGGGAAAGGGGGGGAAACCGGGTTACACGAAAAGGAGCCCTCACCCTCGGCCCCAAAACGCAGCACAGCAAAAAGGAAAGGGGGGAAAACTCATTAATGGGCCCGGCGTCGCGGAAAAAAAGGGAAAAAGGCATCCGTAAGGGGGGGAGGGGCCAAGTTCGTTCGGGCTCTCCGCAGTAGGGTTTCAACAGGCACAACGGATAAAAAAAAACGTACAAAGAAAGTCTTGGCTAAAACCGATACGAGCCCAATGGACTGGATCACTTGTTCGAAAGAAGCGGCTAAAAAAGCTTGGCCCAACATGCAAACCAAGGGGGCCTTGGGGTGAAAGAAAACGGTTAAGCCCTGTGCAAAAAAAAAAAATGGGGAAATTGTCACACAGCCTGGTAACGAGAGAAGTTTGCGGCAGTGGCGTTTCGGGGATCACGGAACTCACTCAAATGTTGGGTATGACCATTACTTGGCTGATTTAACACGACGTGAACGATCGCAGAAAGAAAAATTACGCCCGCATGCCCGCCGCGGGACAAGACTATCTTGAGCCGGACCGCTTGAACGTCACAGTGATTTAACCGATGCTCGGCTTGTCGAACTTTGGCTTAAAGTGGATCGCCGAGCATAGCGGCCCGGCACGGTTCCCACCGTTGGTTTAGAGAAGAGGGGGGGGAAAAAGGGGGTCCTTGGCGGTGAAAGGCCGTTTCTTCACTCAACATTGACGAACGGGGTGGGCGGGCAAAAAACAAAACGGTCAATCTGGTCGGCCCCTCGGAAAATGAAGGCCCTTCCGCTTGCCTCGAGGCCCCGAGTACCGAAAAGACAGTCGCACTGAACGGGGCTCATCGACCTCACATGGATAATGAGGTAGGAGGAGAACAGTCTTGGTCTTTTAGACTCTCAAAAAACACCCTAAAAACGGAGGGGAGGAAAAGAGGGGGAATAAAATAGGGGCACCGAGGCAAAGACTACGAGCACAACTGAGGCCGTCGGATGAGCCGCGGGCCCGAGGGGCTGGAAAATGAGTCTTGCCTAAGAAGCTACTTGGGGCGACAAAAGCTCCGCCAAAAAAAGACAAACAGCATTTGTGCCGGAAAAAAACACCTGGGGTCGGGTGAATGAAGGAAAAACGTTTTCAGAGGTTAGCAAAAGAAGGGGGGGTTCCAAGCCAGAAACATCCAAAGACCACTTCCGCCTCTGATTCCGTCGGTAAGAAGTACCACAGGTCAGAACTAAAGCATCCGCCGCACTTGGAGGGGATTTAAACCAAGAAAAAAAAGTAATCCAGCCGGGCCCGAAAGGGGTCGAGGGGGGGGAATGAAACTCTCGCAGGGAGAAAGACGCAACATATCATCCCTATTGGGGTTAATCAAACTGAAATAAACAGCCAATACCCAAGAGAAGGGGGGTATGGCACCAAAGGAACCCACAACCGGCGGGAGGGGAAGGAGGTGGACATGGCTTAGCAGCACAAGATGCCCCCGTTCCAACCCGACGTGGGGGTGGCCAAAGGGGGAATATGATCCCCCCCTGGAAAAAAAAGAACAAACATGGGTCCGACGAGGTGCTAAAGGCCGACGACGTGGGGTGAGAAGCCCCGAAGCACCGCCGAGAAGGAAGTCAGACATCCCCCGCCGTCAAGAGGAGAGGGAAGCAACCGGGGGGCCAGGTGCGCGCCGACGGTTGGCTTGACGTACGGCTGCACCCTGGAAAAAAAAAAAAGGGTCTGCCTGGGCCGTCCCGAGGGGACCTCGTGTTAGGCCCCACAAAACCCTCGGGGAAGGAGGGAAGGCAGTTGCAGGGCGTGAGACCTATTCAGGGTGAGCCCCCAGCAAAAGAGAGAATCAACGGGAAGGGGGGAGGAAGTACAGTCGAGAAGGTAGAAATGCCAGGGAGAAGAGAAGAAATGCCGAAAGATAAACATCCTTGAGTGAAGGAAAACGACCAAACACTGCAACCCCGGGCCAGTACAAAATAAAACGTATCCACAAGTCGACGATCAAAGATGGGGGGGGGGGAGGGGGGGGGTGACGGCCGCCGCCACCCTACCCAGTGTCAAAGATTGACAGTGGGCCAATGGTGACCCATAGGCCCCAATCACCAGCAAACGGCCAAGAGGGGAGCCTTCATCCAACGGTCGTTTCTGTTGACGCGGTCCAGTGGGGCAGACCAGGAAGACCCGGGAGCCAAACCAAGGCCGCATAAGCCAAGAAAGGGGAAAAAAACCATCCAGGTCACTATAAAACAGGGTCGGTGGCGAGACAGTTGGCTGTGAGAGGTCGGGTCAGGGTGAGGGGGCGAGAAGAAGGTCCACCTACCAGCCTTGGGGGGGGGAGCAGCAGGTGGATGAGGAATGGCGACGTAATCTAATGGGCAGAGGGGGGAGAGCTGAAGGGGGTGAACGCCAGACAAAAGGTGAAAAAGGGGGGGGGTGGCTGGATCTTCAGGAGGTAGGAAGTTTTTTAGGGAAGCATAGGGAACAACAGGGAAAGGGGCGCCTGGCTTAACAGTGTGAGCACAGAATGAGGAGAACCTGTGGTGCACTTTGAAGGTCAGGAAAATCAACTCACCCGGTACGAAAGGGGGGGGGGGAGGAACTTTGGGAAACCAAGCGGAACAAGTAGTCCAAACTGGGAAGATCGCCTAAATAACATGACATCCACACCGTAAGGGGGCCAAAGGGGGTGAAATAATTAAGAGACAACCAAAAGTGATTTAGTAAAAAGGGAGTATTTCCCGCGTATTAGTTTGGGAGGGTGGTCACCCGATGAAGTGAAAAAACAAGAACTAAAACCAAGGAAGGTTTTGGTTGTTTATTCTAAAAAAAGAAAGTAGGCGTGACACCGATTCAAAGTGGCACACGTCCGTCTGAAACCGGTAAATTGAACGAACGGAAAAAAAGGACCAACTACGGCCCGCAACCGAATGAAAAAAAGACAGTCTAGTGCAATTAATCCG
>Ga0179591_1280054_pt1 | contig 24029 bp, 25 predicted proteins | sample CZOMad2_1_08_16f_FD_182891 | JGI IMG/M metagenome (GOLD analysis project Ga0179591, IMG submission 182891) | Vadose zone soil fungal communities from Angelo Coast Range Reserve, California, USA - CZOMad2_1_08_16fungal (PacBio error correction) | ecosystem: Environmental > Terrestrial > Soil >...
AAACTATCTCTAATAGTTTATTTGCAAAGAGGGTAAAAAGAAAATCTTAGGTCCTCTATTGCGTACGACCTGGATCTCACCGTCTAGGAGAAGATCGGGACGGAATCTGGTCTCAAACTCAGGTATGAAGAGTCTTATTCTACGAGGGGGCAAAAATTCCAAGGGGAAGAAACTTCTCGTCCTGTTTAGTCTGGAGAAACATAAATATCTGTAGGACAAAGGGGTGTGACCACTGATCGATCAGAGGTTTCCGGGAGGTTCAGTTTGGTATCGTGAACGAGGGATCGTGAATGTCAAAAAAAAAAAAAAAACCACTCGTCGAGCGGTACAAGGGATAGGCGATTCAACGTCAAACTTAGTGTGGGGTCGTCCCTCGTCTTCGGGTACACGAAAAAAAAACGAAATGAAAAGCCAACGCCGGCCGACGAAGCGTCAACCTTAAAAGGCCGGGAAGCGTCGGGAGCGCCGCCTGCCGCAGTACAGGAACCTCGTTTAAGGGCCAGGCCGTGTGGTCGATAATCGTGAAAACGCAGCTCATCACAGGGGCTATAGGAAAAAAAAGAAGATTCAAAAAAGTTACGGGCAGACGGGAATCTCTCCACGGTCAGACCATCGTCTTATCTTCCCCGGGAGACGCCAGAGGGAGGGGTAAAGGGGAAAAGAGCCAAGTTGTAATCGCCCCGTGACTTAATGGGGGAAAAAATCATATCCCGCCGGTCTTCGTGCGAGAGGCAGCGCGGGGGGCAATATCTCTGGGACACCAGAAACGGCGTCGCGATAAGGAGCGCGATAGAAAGCGAAGGCCGGATTATTGGTCGCGGGGGAATGGAGGAAGGAGGTCAGGACGTTGGGAGGGGGGGCTCAAGAGGAAAGAAAAAGGGGCGTACTGCTCCTATTGCGCTAAGAGGTAAGGAAGAAAGCCGAAAGACAGAGAACGTAATAGATGTAGAGAAGAAGTCCATGAAAGGGAATTGAATCACTACGTGTGAGGGGGGGGGGGGTCATTTGCAGAAGTTCTAAAGAGGTCAGGAAAGCGGAGAATCTTGAAAGTAGCTATGACGGCGGAACGGGGAGGTTCAAAAGAGGACAAGGTGGAGGTAATGTGGAAAAGTGAATCAAAAAGGAGAAGGGGCTTAGGGGAGGGAGGAAAAACTTACCGAGAAAAGGGGAAACTTTGGAAAGAGGGAGGAAAAATAAGTGCGGAATCATCTGAAAAGTCCTTAATTATCACTTAGCTTAAAAGCGAGAGAAGCGTGCGAATAGCTGGAGGGAGGGTATTGTTAAAAGGGGTCTAGGGAAAAAAGGAGGAAAACTTGGAGGGGCGAACCTCCACTACCAAAGTCTTCATAACGCAGCCGAAGGAAGGGGCAGGCAGATGTATCAGAGACCGCAGTACAGAGATAAGGAGCTTAGACGGGCAGTCTTGCTTCTCGAGGCCTCGGGAAGATCTGGAGAATGTTCTTACGGGACACTTGTTCAGCGTAAAGAGGGGGGTACAACCAAACACGAAGGAACGGAATCGCCTCGTTCCTGGACTAGGGAGGAAGCGGGGGTTAAGGTCCGATGTTGCCCGGGAGAAAACCGAAAAAGAGAAGGGCGAGGGAAATTCCTCTCATACTGTTACTAGAGGGAGACAGGTAAGGCGAGGACTGTTTCCCTATCTGAGAAAGGCCCAACACAAAAAAAAAAAAAAAAAAAAAAAAAAAAAAAAAACTCCCAAAAACCAACCCCCTCAAAACCACGAAAAAAAAAAAACCCACCAAACAACCCAAACCGCCCACCAACCAAACACCACCCCGCAACCACAAAAAAACACCCAACAACCAAAAAAAAAAAAAAGCCAAACTCCCCCGCGAAACACAAAAAAAAAAAAACCAAACTCTCCACCCCACCTAAAAAAAAAACCCCCCACAAACCCGCCCAAAACCCCCATCACCCAAAACTCCCCCCGGGAGGAAAGAAAAACAAACCCAACCCAACCAGCTTCCACCCCAAAGACACGAAAACCCACCAAGGGACCCCACAAACCACCAAACCCACCCCCCCAAAAAAAAAAAAAAAACACTCCCTGCCCCGACCCAAAACAAAAAAAAAAAACTCAAACCCCCCCCCCACCCACTCACCACAAACACATTCCCCACATAGAAATTCAAGCAGCTTCAGGCTGGGTGAAAGCTAAAATTCATAACCGATCGACGAAAAACTGCGCTCTCCATCTTAGTGATCTAAGGCTCGGAGTGCTGCAAGTTGCTGAGACTTAGAGGAGTCGCCACACCAATGCCCAAGCACTGCGGGATGCGAATCGGGTCGGAAAAAAAAAGCCGACTACTGGAAGCTGCTCGCACAGCACGTCTAAAAAAAAGATTAAAAGGAGTGAAGGATGAATCACGGCCTGCAAAGTCAGCCGAGCGTCGGCCGGCGCAGGCATTAGGAGGCGACCCGGACCGGAGCGCCAGGGACATCAGCAAAAAAGCAATGGGGAAGATCCAAAAAAACTAAAAGCCTCGGCAAGGGATCGGGATGGGCGCAGAAAGCTTCCGGCTCTCACGGATAGAAAATGCGCACGATCCGCCTTAGATCCGCCGCCGCCGCTCTAAGCTCCGGAGCTAGGGGGGACGCGAAGTCCCTCACTTAAAAATCGGAGCCGCCGAACAATGGGATCCGGCCGGAAGGAGCAGTCTCGAACGGAGGACAAACTTCAGGACTGTGGCTGCAGGAACGAGATAAAAAACCCACAGGAGGATGAAGCGAGAGATGGTGAACGGAACCAAAGGAAGCAGCGAAGGGGGTCAAAAGCGTGGAAAAGCGGAAAGAGAGAAGTAAAGTGAACGGCAGAAAGAGTGCGCCCCAGGCGAGACTCGTTTCCTAAAAGAGCCGGAGCTTGAAAGCGGCGGGCGGAGCAGGATTCAGGGAGCGGAAAAGTCATCCTCTTTCCCGACAAGAAAAAAACATCAAACACCAGAGCCTGCAAGAAGTAACGGAACTCAGAGGACCCCAAACCCGCACGCGGCGCCCAGCTGGACCGAGATGAGAAAATCCTCGCCTTAGGAAAGGCAACTAAAAAAAAAGAAAAGCGGAAAGATTCAGTGAGCAAAGGAAAGAAAGCAAGAAGAATCGGGCAAAAGCGAAGAACGAGAGAGGGGGAGGAGTCAGCAGGAGCCCCGGAAATTCAAGGGACGAGCAAACAGCAGCTAAGGTTGAAGGGTCCAGGGGGCTATTCTCCTCCCCAGGAACCAAGATCCAGCAAGCATTACCGGGAGACCAGCGTCCGAGAAAGGGATGAAGGGATTCGTTGTAGCCAAAGAGGAAGATGACGCTTGGCCGAGGCGGAAGACAGACTCAAGCCCGGAGCAAGGGCCAGGTCAGAATAATTTCCACGAAATCAAGTCTTCCAAGGTCTCGAAGGGGGAGCTTCTCCCGTAACGGAACGGTCAAAATAATTAACTATGCGACCGTCAGTTGGGGAGGGGGTTTGGGAGTGAAGGTACATCCAAACGCAGAGGTCCGGCTCCGAACAGTAGACGAGAAAGAAACGCAGCAGACGAGGACGGCGAGCCATTAAAGAAGAAGGAAACAGATGGGGGAACAGATTACGGACTCTGGGGCTGTAAAAGAAGGAAGGGCAGGCAGGAAGAGGGGACAGCTCTCTTATGCCCTGGAGTCTTGAGACCGTTTCGACCGAAAACAGAAGGTTAAAATACTAACGACTAGAAGAAACGGGGTGAGGGCCTAGGAAGATGTCGTCTTCGCCACGCCTGGACTTCGCTGAGATTCCGTTTCCGGCTTCGAGCCTACTGGCGCAGAGGAACTGGGGAAAAAGAGGTCGGTACCGCAAGAGGGGGGACCGAAAAGGAAGGGGACGCAAGGGGAATAAAATTCAATTCCTTAACTAAAACGGCTTGGTATCGCCAATCGTCAAGAAAAGAATAAAAGGGGCATGGGGGGGGAAGACCCGGACTTTAGAGAGTCGCAACATGAACCCCGCCAAAAGGAGGTCAAACTGGGCGGTGGACTCCCTCAGAGGGCAGAGCGGCCTCGAAGCAGCTTTACTGCCTCGCGCGTTAGGCGGCAGGGGAGTGGAAAGTGACTCTAACTCGTTCGCTTCAAAGTAACTGCGTCCTGGGGAGAGAAGCCCAAAGACGCTACGCAATCTAGGACAGTAGGAACGGACAAAGATTAAGAGGAAGAGAAGGCCAGACTGTCCCTCACGAAGGCACCGACGCCGTGGCATATAATAGGAAGATGGAGACTCTGACGAGGACGAGGGGAAAAAGGGAAACTACTCCTCTGGTGGAGATACTAGAGCTAAAGAGAAAAAAAAAGAGTTTGCTGAGCCAAAACAAAGAATAACGTCAGTTCGGTTAAAAGAGAAAATGGGGAAGGTTCAGCATCTGCCCTCGTCGTAGAGTGACTATAGTCCCGGGCCTCGGAAAATAAGAGTGAGGGGGTGCGAGATCCAAAAGGGGGGCGTATAGGGCTTCTCGGCATCCCCTAACCGGAGTGAAAACACTGGGTCGGGTGGCGGGCTTCACGAGGGATGCACCGTTTTGCTCGGGGCTTAACTCCACACTGGGTATGGTGAGATCTTCTTCGTGTTCATTGGAAAACAAAGGTGGTCGAAAGGAAAGGAGCCGCCGCCACGGCAAGCCGTCGTCCGGGAAGATCAACTCCCGACGAACAAGGATGCGACATTTCAGGCGAGCCGCGCGTGGGGTGGCGGGCGCAAAGAGAAAAGGACACCCCTGAAAGCAGGACGCCCATTCGGGGGGGGCATCCGTGGACCGACAAACACGTTGTCCATGCAAATCATCTGGTCCAGCTCACAGTGAAAAGATGAACAAAGAACTTCCAGGTCGGTAAAGTAGATTCTAATTTCCTAGATTTCCGTGGGCGAGCCATAATAATAAAAAAAGTATTACGTACTGTCCGCAAAGGGGCTTCTCGTAGGCACAAAACGAATCGGAGAGGATGAATGACAACCTAAAAATAGCCTTATCTCGGAAGGGAATAGAGCGGAGGCCCTTCGTGGAAATACCGGGGGCGGGATCCGTTGCTAAAGACTAGAAGCATTGGTTAAGGCAAGTCGACGTTCGCCCCTCGCCATCGACAACGTGTAACAAGCGAGGTTGGATGCCCGACCAGAAAAAAAAAATGCCAGGCGCGAGCATTAGAATAAAGAGGAACGGGGTTGTGTTCTTCCTTTAGAAAAATAAAAAAGGAGCATTGGGTTAAGACAATCGTTATTGCTCTGTCGAAGGTTGGGGACGACTCTATCTCAATCCAGGCGGGAGGAGGGAAAAAGAGTCGCCCGTCCCAACCAGAGGCGGCGCATGAAGCTTAATGATAGAGACTTATGAACTCACCAAATAGGCAAGAAGGGAACTGAAGAACCGCGATGCGCGAACCCGAAAAAAAAAAAAAAACAGAAAAGGCGGAAGCCGCGACAGTGCAAACCGGATCGGGACAAGCGACAGGGGGTACAGGGGATGGGGGAAAACCCCCCGAGTAGAGAAAGAACAAGGTAATTCCGGGCCGCCGAGGGCCGGTTGGTCTAGAAGTGGAATGGATTAGTTTGTGAATCTTTCGCGCAAAGAAATCCGATGAACGCCCAACCGACGAAATGCGAGGCAACATCAACTATGGGTCCGGGCCGAACGGCTTCGGTTATCAGGAGCGGGCTCCCGCCGATCGTCGGGTAGCGTTTCATAGAGCAACAACCAAAAAAGGAGTATGTATGGAGAGAGGATCGGGATCCATAATTGAGGGAGAAACGACGATCGCTACCCACAACGGGGGATGCATCAAACCACAAAACAAAAAAAAAAAAAAGACGCCAGCCAAAACCAACCCCACTCTCCAAACAACAAAAAAATCACCCAAAAAACCCCTCCCAAACTTCCAACCATGAGAAAACCCAAACCCTCCCAAAAAAAAACCCCAACCCCGCAAAAAAACCCAAAAACACAACAAAAAAGCCAAAAACCAACCCTCTATTGAAAGACATTCTCGCGGCACTATTTAGTGCGGTGTGGCGTATCATGAGCTTGACGGTCTCAGAAGGGCGATAACTTTCAATACGATCACGGTAAGGGGCCGGCCTGATTACAAAGGAGGGATCTCCTACACGAAGGAAGTTCGCGTAAGATAAAGGAGAAACCTGGTGTGATCGCTTCCTCGCCTTGATCTGCACGGAAGGCTAGAAGAGTCGAGGTAGACTTTCTGGTTCGGGTGTTGGGGCATCCGGGGAATACGTTAAACACGTCAGTAAGGGGGGGACCCTCCTTTCATATGGTCTAGACTGGGCATCCCTTGGAGCAGGCGGAGCACCGACAGGCTGCAGTAAGCAGAAGGTAGTGGAAACTGGAGGTTAAACTGTCTTCTACCAAGGCCACTTAAGGGGGGCCTTCGATGGGACCTCGGAACTCGGGGCCAGTGTGGGGGCGGACCTGAGACTGTCTGAGAACGTATGAGAGAAACCTCGTCAAAGGTCTCCGTCGACTTTCCTTTCCAACGATCTAGAAGGCGTCGTATCACTGGAGAGGAAGCAAAGGAAGGGAAGTGACTCGGAATATGCTCTATCCGGGACGAAAGCCTAATGCTCAATTATAGGTAAAGGGTAGGGCCTCCGGGGATGACTTCCGACCAAAATTACGACAGGGTCACTCTTATCACGAGGGAGATGATAAGGAGGAAAAACTCATATCTGACATGTACGACGCTACCGGGCCAATGATTGATGGGACCGGACGCAGAATAAAAAAAAAAGTCGGAAGCTGTCTTCTTACAAGGGGTTGGGGGCCACTTATCAATCTAGGGAGTCCGAGGGGGAGGTAATTCCGGGGGGGCTATCATCTGGGGGGATTCACCATCCCAAAAAGGAACGGGAAACTTCGGAGTGGGGTCGCACGACACGGCGGGATTATCTGAGGGAAAGGGGACGAGAGGGGGGGTTTCGTACTTGGGATGCGGGAAGACAACAGGGAAAAAGCTACAAACGAATTAGGAAAGGAAACAGAGGTGGAGGATTTACATACCATCATAACGTGAAAACGAATGATGACACAAGCCAAACGAGAACAGAGGAAAGCCTGGAGTTAATTCTCAGAATTGGCGGGAGGGTCGGGAAAAGAAAAGAGAAGAATAAAACCGCTTCTTCTACTAGGCCGGACTCTTAGAAACTGTGTAGGAAAGAGACAAGAGGAACATCAATTATGGCCAAACTTCTGTATCGTCCCACCTTCGAGGATTTAGGGGGGGGGAAACGGGAGGGATGAGCACTAGGGTTTCGCGCAGCGGCCCCTGCTAATAGACCGATGACGAGAAGGGTCAATGCGGAAAAAAAACGAAACTCTCGGCCGCTACGACTCCACGGGATGAAGGAGGGTGGAGAGCGAGCACTAGGCCATCCTGATTGGCCACGCGTGGAGATGAGAAAAGGGAAGCGGGCGGAAAAGTAAGACATAAGACGAAGAAGAAAGAACGAGTGAGGGACCGCCCCGGAAGGGCCGACCGACGATTCCGTACTAGATGGGGCGCCCGAGGCCGGGGGGGAGAGCAATCCGGGTGAGCAGAGGTGGTAGAGCTGTGTGCTAAGCTCAAAAATCATTCTCTTCTATCTGAATAGTTATAGGCGGTGAAGGGGGACGCGGGAGAAGTCAAAGGGGGGAAATGTTAAAAGTTCCTTTCTTGCGACCTTTCTTTCGGGAACCCTCTTGCGGACTACCTATCCTATATTCACGGTGAGCCGAGCTGAGCAAAGGTAGAGAAGGAATCGAATGCATTAGGAGGGCCAGGATTCAGAGACGGGGGGGAATCAAAAGTAGGTGACTCGGTCCTAGAAAAGTCTAATCTACGTTTCGTGGGACCGGCGGTGGTGCAGGTGAAACCGGTCTAAAAAATTCAGAGAAGCCACGAACTAAGCACTATCGAAGCGATGGCCTGAGCATTGGAAAAGAATGAAAAAGACGGCCGACAGAGGGCCGGAGAAGGGGAATGGCGTGGAGCTTGAAGCCTTCTCTGGTAACATCGTCGGCAGGCGCGAATCTCAGTGGGAAACTCCTGGTCGGAGCGGCCCATTGGCAGGGTAGACCGGGCAAGAGCGGGGTCCCCCTACAAGCACAAGAGAATAGGAAAAGGCGGCGTGAAAAACTTGTTTTCAAACGGGGGGTCCGGTCAGGGAAAAGAGACCCGGAGCATACTATTATCGGCACGAGGGAATATCCGATGGAAGGTCGAGTACTGCCCGCGAATTTCCCGATCTCGACTTTAAAAGGCTCAAAAAGCTTGAAAGAACACCAGAAACGCCTCCTAAGGCCTCGCACGCACCGAGAACGGCGCTATCCCAGTCGTCGGCTACTTTCGCTCTCGTATTCAAGGGGATCCGGAGGGAGAGATAGAACCCGACTAAACAATCTTCCAAGAGGGTTCTTGGAGGGGGGGGTCTTAAACCCATACAGCCGGCCATTGTGCTGATGCTCGGAACAAGGGCTTCTGCCTTACTAAGTACTGGGAGGGAACCTGAGGGAAAAAAAACGAGGATAGGTTCGAAGAGACTTGAAGGCCTCTCTCATTCCTGATGCTTACGGATCGCCATTCTCCATCAAGGTAGAGAAGAGGCGTTGGTCCATAGAGACGTCTCGTGACCTCATTTCGGCAGGCAGGGGTTGTACTAGGAGTGGGAGTGCGACTCCAACTGTATCTGGAAACATTTCTGGAACCCCGAATCAATTAGGCTCAGCAGCTCTACAAGCGAAAAGGAGCTTCCAAGGAACCCTTCCCGCACTTGTTGTCAGCACACTTCACTAAGGAAAAAAACAGGTGAAGGGGGAATTAGGGGGGGGGGGGGGGGGTTGTTTGGGGGTGGGGTGAAAGACTAAACGAATTGGGAACTTCCTGCTTACTGTCTGGAGCAGGCCTGCAACACAAAGGGTGAAAAGAGATATGGGATCAGGGCTTCATCCCAATCAAGGGGGGAGTCGGACGAAAAGCGCATCAAGTACTCGGTCACTTATACACAGTGCGGGTTACGAAGAACGGAGGGCAAGGCACAACCGTTTTAAACAAGAGAGCAAAAATAAAAACTTGAGAGCAACTTCACGCACGAGAAAACAGGGGACTAGAAGAAAGACAAAGAATCGGGGAGAACCTAACCTGATGTTGAACTCACCCGAGCGCGGCCGTGCAGCACGAAACACGTCAAAACGACTCCCTCCGTCCGAAGATTTTCCTTCTGCTGGCCTTAATATTCCTGAGAGCGCGCCGGCGGACGCCTCGACCACATTATCATCAGTAAGTAAACATAATATAAGAAACTATCTCCAGCGGTTCTCGAGAACATCAAAGACGGGGGGCCGACGACGAAATAAAAATGGGATTCTCCTTGTCGACTCAGTGACGCGAAGGGGATCCGCCCCAAGGGGCGGGAAAAAAAGACTAATCCATTCGAGCGCAGAAGAATCCGAGCAGGACTAAGTCTCCCAGTGCGTACGCTACGAGGAAGGTGGAAGGGAAATGCTTTTAGTTCACAAATGGGGAAAGGATTACGTTTGCCCGAGACAGATCGCTGAAAACGGGGGTGGGGGGGGGGGGTTGGGGGGGGGGTTTTTGGGGGGGGGGGGTTGGGGGGGGGGGGTGGGGGGGGGGGGGGGGTTGGTTGGGGGGGGGTGTGGGGGGGTTGTGAAACATCAAGGCCCAATAGAGGCATAAGATAAAAAAACCCAATATTAGGGGGGAGAGGAGGGGAATTTCCAGCTTAACAGTTAACACTAAAAGAAAGAACTAGCGAAAAGAGGAGGAGATTAGTGCGTGGTGGTGTTTTGTTCTAAGAGTTCTTTTCCATCCAGAAGGGGGGGATCTAAAAGGGGAGGAAAAAATGAGCAAGAGAGAGGACGGAGGCGATCAGAACAAGAGAACTCTCCAAAAGCCAGTCTTCCGTGGAACCTGTCAAGGGGGAGGGGAAAATAGGAAAGTAGGAAGAGGGGGAATCCGACTTTGGGGAGGGGTGGGCCAAAGCTCTACAGGCAACGCAGCGCAACTCAATAGAGGAACCTAATTCGCGTGTCGTCGGGGAGAATCTAGTTAACAAAACAGGAAGATGGGAAAGATTCAAGGTCCTACGGACCGGAGGGATTGAGAACTACGAATCAAGGGCTCGGCGCAACGGACTAGGGGGGATCCGCAAGGTCGAAAACAGAATGGGAGGAGGGTGATGAAAAAATGTTCCACAGCAATTGGTCGGGGAAATTCTCACAAGGAACGAAACCCACCCGCCGGCGATCGAGGAAGATCCCGGAACTATCAAAGTCCTCCAGGGCAAGGGAAAGTCAAAATTCAAGTTTGCTACCACGGGACGGTTATCTATTCTAGGAGAAGGGAGAGACACGATTACGGGCTCGCTGGGATGTCGGCGAACAATCTTCATCGGTCTGGCACAGGGGACTTTCTCACTTCGGGGGGAAGGATTAGGACGGCGATCAAACTCGCCACTGACTCTAGGAGTCTAGAAGGGCGGACAATCAGGAGCGTCCTGAAATCAAAATCGCGGCCCGCAGCCAACTCAGACAAGAGAAGAAATTAAGGTGGCGCGAGGTTGAATCGCGCACGGAAAGAGGAAGTGCAGCGACAGCCGTCGGAGCCTAGGCCGAGAGCGGCGAGAACCATTAGTTGGAACTCAAAAAACAAGAAAAAGAGGTCAGGGAGGGGGGGCGAGAATAGAGTTTTCGAGCATTCAGCCTCGTTCGGAGTGCGGAAAGGGGGCTCAAGGAATCGGGAACACCTGGGTGCTGGAGGAGCGCGAAATAAGAAAAAATAGCGCACAAAAGCGGAGGAGCCTGGAATCCCTACCATGAGTGAACTGGTCGGGCTTTGCGTCCAAGGCAGACTCAGAAAGGGGGGTCTTGTCCATCAAGATGTCACGGGAGGAGCTCTGAAGCTTGCTATCGGCCGTGTCGAAAGGTTGTAAAAGAGGGAAAAAAATCCTAGCAAAAATCACAAGACGTCCTTGAAGTCTTCGACTAGGGTTCTACCATTTCGAAGGGTTACAGGGGACGAGTTGGGGTTTAATACCACGTCGATTACACAAAAACGAGCTCAACCATAAAACGTCAGAGGAAGACGCTGATAGATCACAACCTTTTTCGGCAGAAAGAAGCTGAAAATCAAAAGGGCCTTCTTCGAATCCCTCCGGTGTGGTATGGTAGTATGAGATCTGCGTGGCGAGAGTCGCCAGACGATCCCGATGGCAGATCGCTACGGGGAGACATGGGAACTGCTTAGTGGAAAACTCCGTCGGGGGTTTACCCATCCAGAAACTTATCTATCATGTGGCCAAGGATTCTAAATGGGTGCTCGAGAGCTCTCTCGAGGGTTCGTGAGAACTCTAAGGAGAAGAAGATAGAAGACTTAGCCTAGCCGGCGAGGGGTTGTGGAACGGCAAGGAAAGTTCGCCTCCGAAGTGGGAAGCGACCATCCGGATAAAGGAAAGGACAAGGGGGGACTGCTGAAAAAAGCATAATTCAAAGGGCTGACAGAAAACGAGGGGGAAGACACTCGTCTAAGTGAAGATAAGAACTAAAGCTACAGAATATTCAGACGTACAGGTCGGCGAGCTCCAGCCACGAGATCTGGAACGGTCCTCACAAAAGAGTCGGAACGTACTAACCACCGTGACTCCGGTAACGGGGTCCAGGAAAGAAGCCACACCCGGTAAATGCTCCATGAACCGCATTCTAGAATTGAATCCAGGAGGTAGGAAGAGCGAATGTATGTCGCGTTCTCGGAAACTCTAGAACTTGTCGGGTCTGTATATACTACGTGGAGAAAAAAAAGGAGTAAACTGGGAGGGTGAAAGGACCGGTAATATCGATTGAAGAGGGTTTGGGCGGTCTCCCCGTCGAAAGAGATGGAGAACGCCACCCCGACGAGAGCAAAGGGTACGACTGAGGAAACCGGCGAACGTCCGTGTGGAATCAGAAGAGGTCGAACAGACTTGTAATAGAGGGGGGCGGGTGTGAAAGCTATAAAACAACAACGGAGGAGGAAGACTCTCGTTCACCCATAAGACGATATTGGAGGGGAACTCGGGGGAGAAAGGAGAGCTAAAAAAAAGGGAGGTCCCCGCGAGTCATCAGAGATCCAAGAGCCGTAGTCGTCGGGTTGGCCGGGGAAAGGGGGAAAGCTGAACCTACGGGTCTAGAACGCTGCAAATAAGAAGGAAAGAAGTATCACGGATAAAAAAGAACACAAAGGACGGAATACTAGTAAGGATCAAGACAAGGAACGCCCTTTACCTCGCCGGAGAGGCGACACCAGGGCCATCTCTAACCAGGAGGAATAAGGTTGTCTCGAAACTCGTTGTGGGGACTTTTTTTGGTTTGGGGTTTTTTTGTTGGTGGGGTCTTTTGTTTTTTTTGGGAGTGGGTTTTGGTTTTTTGGGGGTTTTTGTGTTGGGGGGGGGGGGGCACGTTCTACTTACTAGTGTGTGGAAGATAATACAGTACCAAGACTTATCATACGGTCGAATGGATATGAACGGGCGACGGGGCGTACCTGTTCTACCGATGGAATAGAGCAGGGGGGGCCAGACCTTTCTGTCAGAGTATCCGATCGGGGAGGGCGGAAAGCTTCTAGCTAAAAAAAAAACGGCCAGGGGTGTCAGAAGTTCCGGGCTCGGGCTCGGTCAGTTTTCTTATAGACTGTACGGTGTCCGCCCACATAAAAAACCCGGTAGGGAGGGGGGGGAGTTTAATGATGGGGTCGCAGAAGAAAAACTTGGAGGGGAGGTTGAGGAGGTGGTCGACCCAGTGAGGGGGGGGGGGAGGTCAAGGGGCGAGAAGGAAAAAATCAGATGGTGGGGGGGAGGTAGGTAATGAGGGTCCGTGGGGGGGGATGTGGGGGGATGGAGAAGAGTTCCTTCCCCGGGGGTGGGGAGGGTCCGGGGTGTGGGCACCCGCGGGAGAGTGGTGGTTGGAGAATGATGACGGTCCCCTCGTGAGGTAAAGAGGTGGGTGTGGGGGGGGGGGGAAGGGTATAGTGGAGGAGGGGGGACTGGGGATAGTGGAGGGTGGGGTGCGGACCGCCAAGGGGGGGGTGGTACTATGCAGGTAAGGACGGCCCTGGGCAGAAGGGGCACCGCCCCCCCGTTGGGGGGGGTGGGAGGAAGGGGTGGGAGGAGGGGGTGGGTGAGGGGGTGAAGAGAGGGTGGTGAAGGGAAGGGGGGGCGGGGGTGAGATGAAGAGGCGAGTGGAGGGGGGGGTGGGGGGGGGGGGGGGGAAAGAGGAGCCGGTGTGAGGGATGGATTGAGAAGAGATATTGTACGGAAGAGGGTGAGAAGGGAGAGGCGGGGGGGGTAGGTGACGATATGGTGGGGGGGTTGGGGGTGGGAGAAGGTGGATAGTGGAGCGAGGTGATGCGTGGATAGGCGTAAAACGGGGGAGGGCTTAAAGGGGAGGAAGATGGGGTCGCGGGGGTAGGAGTAGGTGGAGGCCGGGGGGGGTGTGTGGGGGGGGGGGGGGGAGAAGGATGAGATTTGAGAGATGGGTGGTTATGTGATGACCCTGTACGGGGGGGAGGATGGGGGTTGAGGTGTGATGAAGTGCGCGAGAAGGAGGAAGCAGTGGTGTGGGGGCGGGCGGATGCAGGAACCCCTGTGGTAGGCTGTCGCCTTGTCGTTTGGCCCGGGGGGGCTGCGTTTTCGGGCACGTCTCGCCTTGGCTCCACAGGCTCAAGCCAAAAGAGGGAGAGGGGGAGTCAGGCTATCAATCTTCTCAAGGACTCCTAAAGAGAAGCTGGAAATCTGCTATTCGCCAACCACTTCGCCTAATCAATCTAGGATGGGGACAAAAAAGGGGGGTAAAAGGGACCCGATTCTGGGGTGCCTCCCTGGAAAAAGGGAGACCACTCTGACGCCCTGGCGTGAACTTTCTGGATCGAAGCAATCGGGGTGCAAGAATGTTCTAATTTGGGGCCCGAAGGGGCGGCCTGGCGTTCTCAGTTTTCGGGAAAGGGGTTAACTTTGCGCTCAGCAGATCTAAAGGACAAGAAGAGGTGGGGAGTGGGTCGAAGTGTCTCAACCAGCCCCAAATTCCTAGGCGTAAGAAAGCAGTCGAACGAATCTCCAGGGGGGGAGTCAAGCACTACGTCGGTGGGCTCGCTGGCGCTCTCTTCGGGGACATTTGTGGTCACAAAAAAGGGGTGACGGATAAAAAGCCGCAAGAGAAGCTCATCGACACTGTTTCGTATTCTACGACGACACAAAGGTATTAGCCGCGGAGAAAAGAAAAAGAGTAACCATCGTTTATAGTTGAAAGGTTCTCCTCCTTAATATTGGGATTATCTCATCGCACTAGACCTATTCCCTTGTGAAGTGCCCCTTTTTACAAAGCGGTCTAGGAGGGACACTTGATCGCCCCCATCTGGAGGCAAGACTGACTACAATTTATAAAGGTCTGAAAGGGGCTCAAGGGGGGGTTGAAGAGGCAAAGAGTCTCCGAGAAAGAAAAGCGGGGGGCGTGTGCGAGTGCCGCGAGGATGAAGCAGCCGCGGGCGTCGCTTCTCTGCCGCGGAATGCAAGGTCACGCGCAGGGGGATACACGATTTGTGCGGTTGAGATAGAGAAAGAGCTGAGAGGGCAGGGCTCGCGAAGAGGTCCGGAAGTTGCTAAAAGCGCAGTATGAACTCTTCCCTCAGAAGAAGGAATAGAGAGGTAGATTTGAAGGTCCGAAGCGATCGCAAAGATTTAAAGAAGGGGGGTCGAAAGAAGGGGGGCGGGCATGGGATGCGAGAATGATAAGTTAAGGGATATAAGAAGAATTCGAGGGGAGATAGGAGGGGGTTCGGGTTACGCGGGTCTCGGAGAGAAAGCGGGGGAGGGGGGGAAGGGGAAAGAAAAAAGGAGCTCTTTGAGGAGTTCGGGAAACCTTAGTGACAGAAAAAACGGGGGGAGCAGGAAAGTGACCAAAATTTATTTCAGTAAAGAGAAGAACAAAAAGTAGGAGGAAAAAAGTGGGGGTGGACTCAATCGACAAGAGAAGATGAACGACACGGCTACTATCTTTTCCTCCGTAGTTAAAGACGGAAGGAGGTGTCACACCGGTCGAAGGCGTCAACCCACTGACCTCAAGGAGGAAGAAAAAATCGATGCAGACCGAAGAGTGGGGGCCTTCATAGGGATTCTACCGCCCCGTAAAGGGGGAGAGAGGCTTACTTGTCTGCCTCGCCGATCGTCGAGAAGAGAGACGAGACAGGAGGGAGGATACTTGCTAGGCCGCCCACGCGTTTCCTTGTGGCTTAGGAAAGGGTTCGAACCAAAAAACGAAAGAATAGCGCTGCTCGGGCTGGCAGGCTCCCGTAAGCCCGCGACCCCGAAGGCCGCCGAGAAACGGGATGACCAGTTGGAAGCGTCGTACTAGTCTTGCTCGATTCAGCGGAGCGAATGGCGAGGACAGAGGGTCATCCTGCCGAGTGGGGATCCACCAGACTCCTATTGGAGAAACCTAGAAACGAAAATGACTAGAATCCTTCATTATTCGGGCGCACTGGCTGTTGAGAGCCTGGGGCGGAGCCGTCGATACCGAGAAAGGAAAGGAAAAAAAAAAAATTCCAAAGCTCGAGGATTCTAGTCGTCAGGAACCATCAAGAAGGGGGACTAACTGGGGCTGAGGCTGCTGCGTCCTTCGCATCTGCGCAGACGGAATTCGGAGAGGAGAAAAAGCGCCTGTTTCAACCGAAAGCGTGGCGGAGAGAGAAAAGGCCTAGGAAGCGACACGACGACCCGGCCACTCAAGACTCTACTCGGAGGGGTTGGGAGGACATGAAGTCGGGAAACTGGCATTTCGGCCGGCTCGGGGTGACGAATTGAATAAGGGAGGAGCCCAAGTGCGGCCCAATAGAGATTTAGGGCTGCAACCAAGAGAAGGCCCAGAAGTCTCAATCTCATTAGTCAGAGCGCAAGGAGGGGGCGGCCAGCAAATGGTGGGTCACTCGAGATAATTTTATCGTCCTCTCTTGATGACGCTCTGAAAAGGGAGGGGCACCCTTAGAGGAGGTCGGGAAGGACTCGCCTGCACAAAAAGATCAACACAGGAGAGAAAAAAAGGGGGGGGAGAGGCCTCACCAAGTAAGAGAACCTATAAGAAGCGCATCACCGGAAGAGAAAATATTCGGTGCGGCGGCGGAGGAGTGAGGAAGGCACGAACGTTTCCTGGCGAAACCAAAGCTCCAGAGCGCGACGGGGTTGGCGATCCAAGCGGTCGGTCCGCATGAAGAACCCGAAGAGAATCCTTCTCCTTTCCACACCAGGCGAAAATGGAATTTCACGACAGCGAATTTGAGACCCCACCAGAAACGCGCCATCCTAAGCGCCTTTTCGCTTGAGGAAGTGGTCGGCAGAAGTAGCGCGCTTCGGGAACTCGGGAAGACAGTCCTAAAATGAGAAGCACGACTGCGGACAGTATCTCAGCTTTGGCAGCATCATCCCAATATCAAAGGAAGGGGGGGAAGATAAGGACAAAAAGAATATCGGTTTAGTTCTATCTCGGTCGCGGGGGGAGAGCGCAGATCCGAAGCCCAGATAACAGAAAAACGCAGGAACGGTCGCAGTTATGACGAACTAGTAATGTATGAAAGTAGGGGAGGATGTGGATGTTAAATAAGGGGGGGAAGGATCGGGGGGGCCGGAGGATAATCTTGGAAGACGCTGGGGAAGGAGCAATCCAGATCCTGCCTGATGAAAACGGGCACTAGGCGGATGTGGGTAGTCCCCTCTTAAATTAACAGAAACAGGAAATAGACCTACATGAGAGCGATGCCAGGAATGTGTTGGTCAATTATGAAAGGAATAAAATAAGGGGGGGAAGACGAACTTCTCGGAATACGAAGAGCGGGGCGATTCACGGCGGAGAACGGCCACGCTCAAGAGGGACAGCGGAATTCGAAAGGAAGAGGGTGGGCAATTCGGCCAGTAGCATCCGTTATGGAGGGGGAGGCCCTTGCCGGTGTCAGAACCGGGGTCACCGCAGCAACTGACGTCAAAGACTAAAGAGACCAGAAAGGTTTGGAGATTTCGCTGAGTCCACCGTCTTTCAGCTTAACCTCTGAAATTCCGCAGAAGGGGAGCCTTCAGGGATTGAAAGAAGGTGGGCGCTGCGTGCAGGCGCAAACTAAATCTGGGCCAAGGTCCTTAGGAAGAGAAAACGGGTCTCATGTTGGGGGGGGGAGTTCAAAGGGGACAAACTTTCAGGGGTTTGAAATCTCTACCGCTAAAAGAAGGCAAACTGGCACGGCGAGCTACAAACGTATCTAGAGCGAGAAGGGAAAGGGCATTGAAGGATGTCGCCACGTCTTAAAAGACGGGCGATCGGCACTACATTATAGGTTGAGAGATTTATGGCGGGGGGCGGTTAAGGGTACAGGGAGTACATCTTCGCGTAAAAGGCGCTTCCAAGAGACTTAGACGATTCTGCATTCGAGCAACGCCGGCCAGGGAGGAGCTAGGCGCCGCAACATGAAGGGCTCGATTGAAGCACCTCTAAACGGAATCGAAAGGGGGGGGGTGGCAGATTGAGGCCAGAGATTTAAGACGCGGAGAAGAGAAGGCGGCCGGCGTTACGGAAGGAAGGGGGGCTCGAGGAGGCGAAAATGGCTTTCATCTGCCAGAAAAAAATCAAAAGGGCGTCAGGGTTTTCCACACGATCATAAGGGGGGAGGAAACGTTTCCTCATAAGGCTAAGGAAGGGAGAGTTGAGTGGGCATCCAGATACGGGGATAGCACCGCGCTCATGAAAAATATCTCCCTCCCACGGCGGCGACCGGAAAGAAGAACAAAAGTGGAACCGCACTGTGGCTTGGGCGAAGAATGGGCGAACTTCCGGGAGGGGGCTGATCCGCAAAGGGGGTGTTCGAGTAGAGGAATGAGAACCGTTGGTAATACCGTGAAACAGAAGACGGAACCTCGAATACTATCACGACCAGGGAGGAAAAAAAAAAGGACTAAAATCCATCGGGCACTGGAGCGAAAAAGGTGAGAATGGGGGCGAGATCCGGGTGGGGGGGGGTTAGAAAAACAAAAGAGCAGGGGAAATCACCGGGGGTAGGAGAACGAGGAGAAGGGGAGTCAGGGCCCACTTTGCTGAAAAGCGTGCCATCAGCCAACTAAATTCCGGCCTTGGCAATAATCCAAGTAGTCGCAGGGTCAGAGACTGATGGGCGAAATCAGAATCCCACCAGAAGCGCTCAGCGTATGTCACGGGGGGTCAGGTGACAGGTCAAAAAAGACGACGGAGGTGGGCCCTAACGACCGGGGTCCAATGGCAGGATGCGCCGCTTCTAACTGGGAGATGGCAGAAAAACGGCGCGTGAGCATAGAGACGTTGCTCGCAATATATCCGAGGGAAGAAAAGGCTACGTGCACCTAATTTGAAAGAGCAGAGCTCAGGCTCGTCTACGAGGAAAAAAATCCACTCCCAACGTTTGATCGATCAGGAAACAAACCGGCGGTTTTGTGGTCAGACTTGAAGAATACGATCCCTTTAAACCTCTCGGGCTCCGACGCGAGGGTGGGAGATCGCTCATCAAGCGAGTAGAAGGGGGGAAGAAAAGAGAGGCCCGTCCCGACCCGATCATCGAGCTTCAGCGTTTGTAAGATTCCCCGGATGCTCCTAAAACGAATCTGGGAGAAAAAAAACAATTAAGACCTCGGGGAAAAGGACTCGCACCAGGGCACGACGGAAGAGCAGGGCAACCCGGGGTGCGCTACACCAAGTTACCGGTTCGTCAAAGGAGGTAGGAAGAGAAAACGGGGGGGAAATCGGCCACCGGACGGGACTTGTTCTTAAAAGAAAGAGGTGAAAGTCGTATTTTGGTTCTCGCCCGTCGAGAAACGTCAGCGAGTGTATATGAACGCAAACCACGAGAGGAGAGGCTACTCCACAGGAACTGAGAATAGCGCGACCGGGTGCCATAGAGAATAACGGGGGGGACAGGACTCGTCAAACTACCTGGACTTGAAGCGACTCGAGCTTGTTCATAAGCTCTCAAAAAAAACAACAACGAGGGGAATGTACACTCATATCTGCACCCAAGAAACGATTGTCGGGAAAAAAATAAACTACGTGTCTCTCTACGGGGGATTAACTCGAAGAATAGTGGTAAGAGCGGCGCCGAGGTGTCGTAGTTCATCATAGAGCAGGACCGACGTGCTAAACAGACAAGACTACTTGAGCGCTTAAGGGAAAAAGGAAGGCCGCAGGGAAGATGGAAGTAGTGAGAGCCAGGCGAAAAAGGACAGGGCACGTTCGCGGTTTCAGCTACCGGGTTGCTTGAAGAGTGCCGCCGGGAAAAGAGGGGGACCGGGGGTGCAACGACAGGGAATCCCGCGGCTAAGAATTCGAGTGGGTGGGGGAAAGACATCCGGGATCTTTCCAACAACGAGGCGAAAAGCAGAAGAGAGGTCTTGAGAGGGACTCGGGTTTGAGAAGGACAGGAGGTAGAGGAGGTAGCTTCGCCGCCGCGAGAATCCTGCTTGGATAAAGTGCTTGCTGAACGGAGAAACGGCCTGGAATTAAAGCGGTTCGAGCTCTCGCCCCGAGGCGTCAGGTCAGGGGGGCAGTAGGGAAGTGACTGCCCTTTCAGTTGACGGGGAGGTCGCCTCGTCGATCGAGGGAGACGGGACGGTCACAGAGCGTTCAGGCACGTCTACGGAGGGGGGGAAGCGAGGTTTCGGTCAAACCGAAGTCAGGGACCAGGTGCCCGGGAGCCTAAACTTAAATGTGAGGGGAGGGTAGTAAAACCCGGCCTGTTGACCGATTGTAGACAGGAAAATACGAGTAAAGAGGCCGAGAGGAAGACTTTCTACCTGAATCTGGGTCCGAATATGCTCGGAGAAAACGACTGGCACCAGCCTCCAGTCCGGGGTGGAGGGGAGGGGAAAGGAGCTTCGTCTTGAACATTGGGGTCCTCGAATAGCTTCCACTTGGCCTGGATCTTCGTCAGTATCGTGGGCCAAAAAGAGGGGGCCGTAATCTTCTAAAAATTGGGCGAAAAGAGGGCGAGGGATTCGTCAGTCCCGCGAAAAGAAAAGGTTTTTGGGGAATAGATTATGGGGCCTCGTTTTACACTGTCTCACACAAACGGGAGATGCGTAAAAACTAAGGAACTAAATCTAAGCAAAGAGGGTTGAGATAGTACAGCCCACCACACGGCGCCTCATGCGGAAAGGGGAAAAAATTACCAGGGAAAAGAGTAGGGAATGGTCTCCTCTGGGGTTCTTGAAAATATTCGTTAATTAAAGAGAGCGGCGGTACGTATACAGAGCCGGGAGGCTGGCTTCACTCTAACGAGGATACAGGAAAAAAGGGATCTGAAAAGAAAGAGGGACCAAAGACCGGACTGATCTGTTAAAGGGAGGGAGAAAAGACATGTTTCCAGATATCGAATATCCGCCCGTTGGGGGCGACCTAGTGGGAAGAGGAAGGAGGGATAGACTCGCATTCACGACTCAAAGGCTAAAACGGCAGGGAGATTGACCGTGACAGAGAGGCTCGAGAGTCTCTATGACGATTTTAGGGGGGGGGAGGTATTCTCAGTAATCAGTACTTTTTCAGGATTGTCGCGCAGAAGACCGGCCGAACGAGCCTATTGCTCTAGAAAGGACTCTGTAATCCGGAACCGGAAAAAAAAGACTAAAGGTACTATCGAGGCGCCGATTCTTCAAAAAATAGGGAGTCAATCAAGGGGGGGGGGGGGTCGACCGAGGTGTGTCATTTGGAGGATAAAGGTGGCCTGGTCGAAGCGCGGCTGAGCGGTGCAGTCTTGAATAGCGAGATTTCCACAGCTGCACAATGGTTGGCTGGAAATGTGTTTAAGGGCCAGGCGCGTTCGGACCTAGGGAAGGGAACAGATATCCTTTGCACGGGAGAAAGTAGAAGCATAGGAATAGGGGAAGCCGAAGGTCCTCCTGGTCAAGGGGGAAAGAAAGAAAAGGCTACGAGGGTAACGAGTTAGTATTGTATAGGGGGAGCTTGAACCGTCGAAACGGTCGCAGGCACTACACCAATTCTGCCCAAACGACTAGGAAGAACCGGGGCGGAAGGGGGAGGAAAGAAATGTCGGAGGAGAACCCGACTATGAAGCTGTCTGGGAGCCTCGGTAATGAAGCCTGTCAGAACTGGAAAAGATCTGCGGCGGGGTCTAAAAAATGGGGGTTATCCGGAGGGCCGGAGGGGGGAGCCTTTCCACTAACTTTGAACGACAAATTGATTTTCCGGCTGGGGGGGGCTTGGGTGAGTACCAGTTTTGGGTTGAAAAAAAAACCTCGGGAAAACACCATCCGGCCTCCATTACCGCCTGGGGAATAATTGGAAGTCGAATAGACTCGGAGTGCCTCGGAGTCAAGGGGATTGTTAGTCTTAGTACATCGTCACCTGCCGCATTTAGAATGGGTAACAAAAACGAGACAACTTGCACTTCTGGAGCCACTGGCAGACGGCGCGGAAGAGACGGATGAGGGCGCGACTGGCCTTCGTTCCGAGGCTGAAGTGACGGGCCGAGAGAGAATTACTACAACGAGTCAATCAGACGGAAAGCTATGCGGAAACACAGGCCGGCCCTTGGGCAAAATTCTGGGTCTGAGGACGTGAGGATTTCGCCTTAACCGGCAATTTACGAGGGAAGGGCTCCCTGGGCGGCTCCAGGACTACAACCTGATCGCATGGGGGGGGTGGGGGGGGGGGGGGGGGGAACCTCAAAGGAGCGACAGAGAGGTGGGGACGAACCGTCGGGGAAAATTTCTCAAATTGGTAATTGAGAATGAAGAAGCTAGCAAAACTATGGGATGCACGTCCCCGCCGGAAAAACCTATCATAGTCAACGGGACTCCCAGAACGTTGGTTCGTAAGTGAAAAGAGGCGCTTTCCAACTTGGGGGAACCAGGTCAAAGCATATTTAAGTCGCAGGCAGGGAGAGTAGGCTAAACTACGAAAAGGAGAGATTAAAGGGGCTGGCTGAGAAGAGCCGAACAAGCCCAAGTGATGAGTAATAATGTTGCTTTCTTATGCCTTCAGCCAGACGGTGAGGGGGTGTGAGAAGATCTCATCAGGATACTTATAAAGGACCTTAAAAGAGTCAGAGGGAACGCATACAGTGCGCTGACGCCGCCCTCCTTTCCGGGACTAAAAGGCTCCGGGAAGGAAAGAGATAGGCGACGGAGGATCTTGTTACGACACCTAAAGATTATCAAGAAAGAGTTGGGAAGCACGACTAGGAGCCCCTCGAAAAAAATCGTCACCCCCTCAGAGAAAATTAAGGGGGAAGAAAGAGTCAACCCGCAACGTCAGGGAGCCAGGAAAGGGAGATACGGTCGTCCGGGGTAACTTCATCCGATCGCAGATGAATAGGGGGAACAGAAACCTAAAATCATCAGTGAAAAGGGCCGGTCCGATAAAGGATTGTCAGCGAGCAGCAGACCGGGGAGGGGAAGTACGACGAGCGACCATCGGAGGGAGTTGAGGAAGGGGGGCTTATCTGTCGGACTAAAATGCCGCGCAAGATCCGAAGCCGGATCCTATTCATGACATAACGGGTGAGTCCAGGTAGCAGGGGGGGTGAAAAAGGGAGCTTTCTGGTCAAGAGCACTGGGCAGGCTTGGGCCGAGGCCGAGCTGGGGAAAAGGCGAGGGGGGGGGAGGGGGGGGGGGGATCAAATCATATTACAGGAGATCAAAACGTCAGCGCTATAGGCCGGCGCCCGTGGCCTCTTGGACGCGCGAAAGAACAAGAGGATAACGATTCACGCCATAACAGAGGGACCGAGGACAGGTTACTTTGGGGGTGGTTACAAAACCCGATCGGGACCCCCCAGAAATGCAGGACTGGAAGGAATGAGGGCAAGAGTAGCTGTCTTCCTAATAAATCGCTCTCAAACAGAACATAGAGTGAAATCGGGAGGAGTGATCCGTCAAGTTCGGGAAAGCAGGGATCGCGGGCCGTTTATTTCGCTGGATTTGTCAGGAAGGGGTCGACGCGGTTTCCCACTGAAAAATCAGCAGGTCCAATACGAAAGGCCGCCTAGGGTCCGATTCTATTGCTATTTCTGACGGAAAGGAGACGCGGATTCGCTTAATGGAAGAAGAAGGAAGGCGTACGAAATACGTCCGCTCGTCAAGACGGGTCCTATGAGATGTTCAGTGTCAATTCGCCATAATAAAACGAAAAAAAAGGGAGAAAAAAGTCAAAAGGGGAAACATTTCCAAAGCAACAACCTGGGGGGGGGTACACGCGTCCAGAAAACCGCGACGCCACGATCGAACGACTGATCTAAGTCAAGAACGAAAGAGAAGTCAAGAACGACTCAGCACCCCTTCGGAAAAGGGGAGGGAGCTCCACCTCCTCTGGAGATTAGCCTACGGAAAAGGGACGCTGCGGTCACTGGGGGGCTTAGACAGGGGAGGGGGCATGCTCGCCTGAATATTCTCGGGCGAGGCTTTGAAGAGGAGGAGTGTAGCCAACGCCGCCAAACGCTACGTATAATCGCAATCCGGGGGATGATTGAGGGCAGCGGGGACTAGTGATAGCGGAACTCGAGGGCATCCCGAAGGTCCGCGCGAGGGGAATCGCAGCAAGAGTGCAGGCGCTGCTCTACGAGAGTGAGAAATATGCCGCTACCGAGAACGCTGTGATCAGCCCCCATGGCGACAAGCAAGGGAGTCAGGGGGGAAGATCATAAGGGGGGGAGAGGATCATTGCAGGGGTGGATTCGGGCATAAATGCAAGAAGGAGTCCAGGCCGGGTAGACTAAGCGGGGAAAGGCGCTGCGACGAATGGCAAAATCACAGGCCGGCATTCCACCCAAGTGAAAACCGCCGGGTGAGCGTTGTTTCGGGGGGAGAAGGGAGGAGCCTCCCGGTTAGCGGTTGCTGTCCCCCGCAACCGAGTGTAAAAAAAACGGAATTCGAATGAGGTTCCGTACTGTCTTTACGTAGGGACCTGTGTTTTCGCCTGGGTAACCCTATAATAATGACTAAGAAACACTCCTTCGTT
>Ga0179591_1188071_pt1 | contig 24009 bp, 35 predicted proteins | sample CZOMad2_1_08_16f_FD_182891 | JGI IMG/M metagenome (GOLD analysis project Ga0179591, IMG submission 182891) | Vadose zone soil fungal communities from Angelo Coast Range Reserve, California, USA - CZOMad2_1_08_16fungal (PacBio error correction) | ecosystem: Environmental > Terrestrial > Soil >...
AGGAGAGGGGTCTAGTGACCAAAACGCTGTGTGGTCTTGAGAAAGCCGAGATTTGTGCAGCGACGTTTCCTCCAGAATATCAAACTGATCTCCCCTATTTTAGGAAAAAGGAATGGCATCAGAAGTTTGACCGGAAAGGGAAGAGCCGGGGAACATCGCGCGACGGGGAGAAGGACAGGAGAAAGGGAACCCGAGGGTCGCTCGAATCCCAGGAAACGAACAGTTCCCTCGACCAAGAAACATTGGAGCGATAAAAGGGAAAGACACTCTTCGAAACAAATAAGAGAAGAGGAAATCTAATGCCGACAAAAGGAAAAGGGGAAACGCATACAGGGAATGGAAGAGCGGAAACGATAATATGAGGGGGAAGACGGCTCGTCACATGGTACTTCTATGGAGAGAAATCGTCTGCGAATCAAAAAGATGGAGGGGAAGGGGTTCCGGAGGGGTTAGGCGAACGAAAAAGGGGTTGCCGGAACCGAAAAGGGGAGAAAACGAAACGACTTGGGGGGGGGGAAATCGAAAAGTGCTTCGACAGAGTGAGAACGATTAATGACTAAAGGGGGTATAAAAAAGGCGGACTGAATGTAATAAATTAGGTGGCGGTGAGGAAAAATCTGCAAGGCCAGGAGAGCATACCGTGCTACAATTAACAGAAAAAAACGGAAAAAGAGCTAGAGGGGATCCATATCTAAAAACAGGAATCGGGTGGACAAATATAAGAAAAAAAAGAGGAGGAAAAAAAAAACAAAAAACAGATCTCTGAAGACGCCGGTGGGTGTGGAAAAATGAACCAACGACAACCAGTATCATCAAAGGGGCGTACACCGAAGGGAAAAAAGAGTCATGAATCAGATTCTAGAAAGAGGGGGGAAACCAATTAACATGTTTCAAGGGCAAGGAACATGGGGGAAGTGGACACCGGGGGGCCATTGAACGGAAGAGGGCCAACAAAAAAAATGCCGAGCGCGCATACGGTAAAAAAAGCACATGCCATCCATTGATAGCGGAAAAGAAAAAGGAACTTCATATAACCTAGAAAAAGGGGGGGAAAGCCGGGGAGGAGCTCACAACGAGGAGGCCGATGGTGAGATTAAAAACAGCTAACGGAGGGAAGGACAAGACCGTTCATGTGAAAAGAAGGAAAGAGCAGGAAAGGCAATAGGAAGAGAGTGACCGTATGACCGAACAGAAAGAACGGTTCGAGGGGGGGAAAAGGGTGCGGGATTTGGAAGTGGAGGCATCACTAGGACGACTTCAACAACAATAAAAGTAGGAAGGGAGGCCGTGGCAAGGATGCAAGCGGTCAGAAATTGTAGGACACGGGAGCAACGGGGGAAGGAAAACGAGCGCACATAGTTTTTTGAGAAAGCAAAAATTTTTCAAGAAGAAAGAGGAGATTGCGTATGATATGATAAGGAAGGGAGAAAAAGTTACTTGAGGGTTCGAGCGGGCTGGAAGTAAAAGTAACGACATCGGGGGAGGGAAAGAGGTCAATGAAAAAAGTCGGATTTGTGAGGGGACAGATGTCTCTATCGGGGGAAAAGGTATCGATGGCGTGATACAAATGGGCCTCATCGATTTAAATTGTCAAAAGAAAAACCGCCTGACTATATCGGGAACAAGGGGAAGGGGGAGATGGGCTCTCAAAAAAAGTATCCCCGAGCGACAAAGGGGGGAGTATTTGACCAAAATCTGTCGGAGGTGGAAGAGCAATATTCCCTTGCGCACTTGAATGGAGGGACGGGGGAAGAACAACAAGGCGACCGTATCTATATAAAGAGAACGGCGAAAGGGGGAGTTCTCTATATTTTGTCCCCGAAAGAGGCACCATTTCCCGGAGAAATCTGGAAAGAAAAAACAGGGCCAATCACCATTGGACGAAAATCGCGTCATCTTATTCCAAAACGTTCAAAGAAACAAAAAAAAATGGGGAAAGGGGAGAGACTGAGATCTTCGCAAACAACTGGGTTGATTTTTGAAAAGACGGGAAAATCCGTGAAAGTAGAAAGGGGGGAAAGACCAAGGTAATTGGGGGGGAAAAACCATCCGAAAGTACTAAGTTTGCAGGAAGGAAATTCAAGAGGTTTATTAAAAACATGGCAACCACGCCAATCTATGGTCAAAATGCTGAAATTCCCGCGAGGGGAGGAAACGGGATGAACAGGGTGTTGGTCAAGGGTTACAGCGCCGGGGGGTCGGGGGTGCGGGGGTTAAGACCAGGCAGCATTACGGAAAAATATGGCCGATCAAGAAGTCGGCGAAGGGAAAAAATGGGTAAAAAAAGGAAAGAAAACGTGGCAGGCCGAAGAGTGCGGCAAGGAAAAGGGCTCAGCGGAGTTTTCTGGGTTAGGAAGAGGCAATATGTCGGAGGGGCAGAGGAATCGGTTTCGTTAGCGGAACGATGGACGATGGGACTTGGTGTCAAAGGAGGTTTAAGGAAAAGGGTCAATAACTGATTACTGGCCGCTCAAAAAGGCGAGGGGGAACAAGATCGCCCTTCCACACATGGGAGGGAAAAAAAATGACAACTAAACGTGGTACTGTGGAAACGGCACATGAACGTTGCTCAGGCAGGGACGATGTTCTCAAACGAGAAGGGGAAAAATGCTTATCAACGAAAAAATCATCAGGAACTAACGTTGGGCAAATGGGTGTTTGGCCGTGAAGATCGGACCATTTTGTTCAAACAAAAAAATGATGGGTCGATTCCGGACTTGTCTCGGCAATCATTCTCGGCGCTAAAAAGCTTTGGAACACGCCGGAGAAAGATACGTCACTGGTTGTTGGGAAAAAATAGGGATGCTGACGCCTGGTGGATTAAAAAGCGAATGAAAAAAAGGAATGCAGGGACGCGCTGACCGTTAACACCACGGCCGAAGAGACAATTCGCGCGAGGCGATTCAGCGGGATGAAAATCGGGGGAACCGAGAAAGCGGGCTAGGCTTCCGCAGGCCGAGGGGTCTGGTCATTAATTGCGGTTAGCAGAAACAAACCAACGCTTTGGCACGCAAAAGAGATCAAACGTTGACAGAGAAAAAAAGAAACAAGGCGATTTGGCACACAGGGAGAGGATTGGGGCGCTGCCAACGGCGCAGGGAGGGGAATATGAAACGATGATCAATCACAGGGCCCGCAAAATACGGGGTGGGGGGGGCAATCACGCAAGGGGGGCACAAGCGGGGGTCGACCCCGGATACAAAGGGAACGCGGAGCATGGGGGGCAAAAGACAACGCCAGGATAAGGAAGATCTAAGATTCGCCCAACAAAGGGGATCATCCAGCGGCCATTAGAAAGGGCACAATTGGAAAGAGGCCGAGAAATGCCAGAAAAAAGGGGATCCTTTGTCCTGGAAAAATCAAATGCCCGACTCCAAGAAAAAAAAAACTCGTAACTCGCCCATTATTTCGGAGGGAGAGATGAGTGCAGGCTACTCTTTCCGACGAGATGGAAGAATAATCGCTTTACTTAAGAAGGGTCAACGGCTCTGGAGGGCAATGGAGGGGAGCCACTGGCGACATGTTACACGTCACGGATAAGGTGCGCTTGACTATTCGCCATTTCGGGAAAGAACGAATAAAAGTTTCTAGGAAACGATGTAAAGGGAAAGCACGAATAAATATGCAACTTGCCTGTCTTACGAAGATGAATGGTGGCCAAATCTGGTATTCTGGGGGCATAAAATAAATGCGGTTTTTCGGGTTTAATCAGGAGCAGCAAGGCTTGTCGAAAGGAAGAGGAATATTAACCCGAATCGTGTGCTGCACTCGTCGGAAGGATCGTGGGATGAACTGACTTTTCAAAACCGCGCTTCAAAGAAAGAAATGAATGAAAGGCCGTCGACTAAAATTCCCGATTGAATCCTGGAGCAAAAGAAAAAAAATCCAACCAAATACGAAAGGAAATCAAAAATCTTCAAAAATGAAAAACAAAGTGAAAAGTGTAGGCGACCTAAATGAAGGAAAACCTAGAAAGAAAAGAACTACCTACAAACTCGAGGATTAAAATCGAATTGAGGTGAGGAAGATGGGTGCGAGAAAAGGGACTCTTCGTAGCCCAATACATTTGCGAAAAGGGCCTGGAAACATCGGGGGCCACAGAGTTACAGTGGTACGGCTCTGATATCCAACGGCATGAAAGAAAATGAAAATACCGACACGGAATCAAGTACGGTAGAAGGACCAAACCGATTTTCTCAACCAAAGACTTTCGTGTGGGGGGGTCCCAGGGGGGGGTTACTTAAATATCAACCAAAAGCGGCCAGGTGGGGGTGACGTCGCAAGCGTCCCTCCCCACCATCCGACCTGAAATAAACCTTGTTGTGGCGCTTAGACAAGAGGAAGCATCGGAACAACAAGAGGAGTTAACAGATAGGGATTTCAAATTCTGACGCGACGCGTTTAAATAAACAAAACCAAGGTTTTAACTAAAATTCCTAGGGGGAAAAAGTTTGGGTCTCGAAGACCGACCCACCATTGGCGATGTGGGGGGATAGAAGCAAGCAGTTTTGTTTGAGTCAAAAAGGTTTCACCACTTCTGAAATGTCTTCACCGAGTGGGTAGTCGGGGTCCGGTGATCCTCAAAGTGGGAAATTAGATCCGTGTAAAAAAAAAAATCGCTGGAAGCGTGCCGGTGCCGGGGAAAGACGGGCCCGGGTGAAAAGTTTGGGGGGGGGGCTCATAAAGAAGGGAAATCCGACGCGAGAAAGGAACAAACGCATTCGATGTTAAGACGGGATGGTGGGGTGTAGGTATTTCAGACCTGTTTGGGGGGGGGATGAGGGGGAGGTGGGAAAAAGGTTCGTCAGTATCCAACGTTCAAGGTTTCAGTGGGGGGGGAAAAGGTGGAAAAGTTTGGGTTAAAAAAGGCCATAATGCCGGTGAAGGAGGAGGGTTAGTGTTGATAGCAAGCTTCTGCAAGCTTTCTGGGAAGATCGGAAAAAGAATAACGCTCTAAGTATCAGTCTCGATTTTTTGAAAGCGGGGAAAAAAATATTCACATTTTTGGGAGTAAAAAACGAATCAGCAGTAATCACCGATCGGCGGAATTGGGGGACGCCCACAAGCGAGAAAGAAGACGGTGGGAGGGATGAAACCTAATCCGACTGTAGGTTAAAAAGGAAAAGATACAATAGGAACCGCAACACGCCTACCAGCAGGCAAGAAGGCGTAAAAAAAAGGTTTAAAAGGGGAGGGGAGATTGAAGGGGGAAACACGCTTACGTTGCATCATGGTCGGCCAGGGGAGATCCGAGCATCGACGTAAATTCTCAAAGGGTATCGCATGTCACGTAGCCCGCGCTCGCCGCGTGAAAATAGGCTCAGGAAGCGTTATGAAGAAACGCAAGAGCAAGATTACTCAATCACGAGAGGAGAAGCCCATAATGGCGCCTTGGCACTATGTGATGCGGCTTGGCCGTCAAGGAAGTCGGAGATATGGGGGCAGGGAGACAAAGGAGTAACTTCCAGCCGCATAGGTCGGGAGAAGAAAGGATTTGGGGGGACCGCCATCGCAAGAATCAAAATTTTTTGGCGAATAGCGGAGAGAGATGTTAAAAAACCTGGGGGTGGGAGTTGGTCAGCTCCTCGCTTTCTGGTGCTTGGGGCTATCTGAGACGGCTGCACTGTGCAAAGCCGAGGGCAAAAAAAATGTACTGCAAAAAGGTGCCGGAAGGCAGAAAATGAGGCGCTGTGAAATACTGCCAAATCGCGAAGAACAGAGAGCAATTAAGATTCACAAGGCATGTGCCACCTCGTAGAAGGGGATCAAAGCAGGACTGAAAGAGCGTGAAGGGAGCGAAAAAGAGGGGTTTGTTTCCAGGCCATCAGGCTAATCATCAACAGAACAATTGCGAGGGAGGGCCAGGTACTCCGCTGTCGCCAGATGGGAAAGCAAAAAGACAGACACACAGATGATAAGGAGAGGGGAGGAAAAAGAAAAGGTAATTTCAGCGCGTCACGAAAGAAGAGGCAACGGGGGGAAAGAAGAAGGAGAGCATCAAAAAAGGTGGGAATGTTCCGCCCCGGCGCGGTCAAGGGCAGGAAATTATTACAAACAGAGAGAGAAAGATTTTAAGGGGGAATATCAAATGGAACGAGAGACGACCGGCAAAAAAAGAGAAAGGAAAAAGGGTAATGACAGGAGGGAGTTCGGGAAAAGAAGGACAATTGCTCGGGTGAGCAAAAAACGGCACGGCCATGCAAAAAGGACAAAAGAAGTACACAAAAGGTTCCTAGGATCGGAATTTCGAGGGAGCCCACATGAGGAGCATTAATCACAGAAACAGCGGACAAAGAAGAGTACCACCATCGACTTGAAAAAAAAGCACCAAAGTAAGCGGTCAGCGGCTGACCGTATTACCCAGAAGAAGCACGAGGCGAAAAAAACTCCGCTGAGCAAATATTGAGACCATCGAAATAAAAGAGAAAGGATTCGACATTTCCAAGAATGGGGAGGGGCGGAGGAAAAGCGAAGATAACTAATGCTCAAAGAAAAGAGTCTCAGTCATTTACTGAGAGGGACAGGCAACAGCGCGGCGCGGTGACAACCACATTACAACTTAATGCCATAAAAGGGGCAGGGGGAAAGTATATCTGGCAGGCCAGAAGGTTCAAAAGAAAGGGTTCCAAGGTTGGCGAAACAAAGGAGGAATGCCCACCTGCAGGTCCACCTTAGGGACGAAAGGGGGAAGGGGGGGTTACCTAAACCCCTTAAAGCAGGTCGAGGAAAAGGCACAATTCATGGAAACCTTTTGAAAAAACAAAAAAAAAAGTCTACCAGAGCGGCGCAGAAGTAATGTTAATTACGAATAGGGGGGAAATAGATGACAGAAGGGAAAAAGCCGTTGTCAAGTGGCCCTGGCAAAGGCGGGAAAAGAAAACGGAGTCCATGGTTAGAGAAACCGGAGACTGAACAAAAAACTTAGATCTAGGGAAAAGCTAAAGGTATCTTATATTAGAGCGGGGGGTGAAACCCTCTCAGCAAATAATTGCGAAAGGGAAGAAAAGAGGGAGAAGTCCACACTGGACCGAGATTTTGAAAAGTACTGAAAAGAACTAAAATTTCGGGGGGTATAGAGAGGGACGCAGGGAACAACCAAGTCAAAGAGGGTTAAAAAAAAAAGGGATCGTCAATATTGACTTGGATTAAAAGGGAGGAACTGCGACACATTGTGTTAAAAAGCGAAAGATGGCCCCATTCTCGAACGGAAAAAATACTCTTCAATGGAGTAAAGAGAGAGAGTGATTACATCGATGGACAAGTGGGGGAGGGGAAAAAAGTACTTCGAACCGCATCCTCACGGGAAGAAGAAACTGTATCCTCTCAATCGAAAAGAGAGGTTGAAAAGGACAAAAAAAGGGAAGTACCAAAAAAGATATTTTGCTCCACGAAGAACAAAATTTCGTATACACTTTGGGGGGAAAAACCCCGCTTGAAGCAGGCCGCCGGAAGACCAAAGAAGGGTGTTCTTAAATTCTTTGGAGTGAAAACGGAAAAAAATAAAAGAGAACCTCAAGGAGAAAAGAAAAAAAAAATACTGGTCAGAAGCATATGGCAGGGGAGCGAATGGGGGGGGGATCGTGCTCTGCTGTTTTCACCGGAGGAAGGAAAGAATCAGGGTCGCGAAATAAAGTAGGAGGGGTAAAAAATCGGAAGCTATCTTCAAAAGGGGGAAGGGAACTCGCCATTAGGGACAAAATGTTACGGGGAGGAAAGGAAAGGTGGTGTTAACAGAGAGCAATTGCGGAACAAAAATGGCTTAAAGCAGAGGCAGAGGAGAGGAAGGGTTTGGGGAGACACAGAGGTGGCAATATACACAAAAGGAAAAAAAACAGAAACGAACAACAGCTTTGTATAGAAGAATGAATGGTTCAGGCTCTCTTGAGAGAAAAACAACCGAGACAGGTTGGGTACCAAAGAGGAAGACGAACAGGGGAGGTGGCTAGGGTTCATATTTTGGGGACACGACCAAGAACTAGGTTGGTTTAACCAGGGAATCGGAACTGGATGTGTCCTTGGAGATTGGGAAAGGAAGATTAAAGAGAAGTTAAAAGGCCAAGGAGCTAGGGAAAAAGAGAAGGTGCAGAGGGGGACTGGGAGAACGATCCGCGCTCGTATGGAAAGGAAGAACCTGTCTTAAAAGAAGGGGAAAGAAGCGAATCAGTGCGACCTTAACGAGAAAAAAAACCAGATTTGGCCGGGGAAAAAAAGGGCCTCAGACCTCAATTATTGACGGCACGGGGGGTGATGCGGATCCACCAACAGGGGAAAGTCAAAATAGGAGGATCGGAGATAGCTCAGGAGGGAAAAACGTGCGTACGACAGGACAGGGTAAGGGCTAAAAAGAATGCGTCTGCCAGTACTGGACTGTCCCAAGGCGGAAAATCTGTTCGAACGGGAGCGGGTCGACTGGAGGGAAAAACCACTGTGAAAGGTGAAAATCCGAAAAAGGGACTGTGTATTCGGGGAGACAGTGAGAGGAGGGACGGAAAAATCAGGGAAAACTCCGCGGCAAAGCCTGCGAATTGAAAAGGATAAGAGGAAAAAGGGAAGAACCTTACTGTGGCATCACATCGGACGACAAAAGGCAGTGTTGGGAGAGGAGAAAGGGGTTGAGACTCACCAATAGCTCTCTCTCAAAAACAAAGAGGGACAGAACGCGCTCTGAAACGATCTCAACAAAAGGGGGAGGGAAGGGAGAGTACGAGGACGCTCATGAGGGCCCGAAAACGCGGTTGGGGGGGTCTTTATTAGGGGACCGAGGAACAGGTGCCTAAAAAAAAGAAGTAAAAAAAAACGAGGGGGGGGGGTGCGGTCAACTGATATTTGCAAAGTCAAAGAACAGCCGTTTAGAAACACTATCAGGAAAGTGGTGGAAGGTGAAAAGCGGACCGCTGAAAAAGGGGATTACGCGGGAGGTGAACGTAAAATAAAGACAAAGAAAAAATTCCGAGAGCAACAAGGGAAAAAAAAGGGAGAGTTCATATAAAGGAGAAAGGAGAGAGGAAGTCACCTCGAGAAGGAGGGGGAAAAAGTACAAGTAGAATCAGGGGGGGAAAAGGACCTAAGAATAGGAGGAATGAATGAAAAGAAGTGCAGAGACAAGCGATAGAAGAAAGAGCAGTCTTAAATGTAAAGGGTGGGTGGGGGAAAGGATTGCCGGGGGGTAAAAGAAGGGGGAAGGAAATTGGGTTGAAGCCGGACTCAAATTCTGGAGAAAAAAAAGGACGGAATAAAAGGTCGGAGAAAAAAGGAGCTGGATTTAAGAAGGGGAGGGGAGGCATTATCTGGAGAACGCCGTGAGAGGAAAAAGGGGGGGACGAAAAGAAACGAGAATACAAATAGAAAATGGGCGAGGGGGTGGAAACAGTAATCTAGAACGCAAGGGGAAAGATGAAAGCCAAGGAGAATGTCTAGGGGAAGAAAAGCAACCAAAAAAAGGTCGAGGATAGAGGAAAAGGAGCGTAATTTAACAAAGAGAAAAAAAAAGAGGAGAGAAAAGGAAGGACGCCAGGAGTTAAAAAAGATGAAAAGAGAAAAGGGAAAAAAAAGCTAGACGAAATTTAAAGGAAAAAGAGCAATTAAAGTGAGGAGTTGATTCTGATTTTTGCAGGGTTAAGAGTAAAGGGAACAAAAAATGCCGAGCATCTCCAAAGGGAAAGAGTGGACAGAAAGGGGAGAGAGGTCAAAACGGAAAAAATAACAGATAAAACGGGGGGACCGAGAAGGAGCGCAAAAATCCTATATTTCACGGAGGGTAGAAAAAAAAATGGTAGGTGTATAGAAAGCACGAAAAAAAGGGTTCATGGTGACGAAGGACGGTGCAAACAAAAAAGAATAAAAGGAAAGGCTTGTCAATAAAAGGGGGCCGAGAGGGCATGAAGGTCTTAAGTGTGAGAGAGGACTAAAGGGAACGGTAAGTTTATTGAGACAGGTAACACAAGGGGCAAGACAAAATTAAGTTGGTAGGTGCGCGGGCTGAAATAAAAAATTGAAGGGGGAAGAGCAAGTTTGTTAAAAAAATCGGGCAAATACAGGAGTTTTTTGAACGGACAAAGACACCATATGGTGTTTGAAGGAGGGGACCCATGTTGCGAGAAACGCACGGGGAAGAACTATTGAGAGTCTAAAAAGAATTGACTCATTTGTAAGAGAAAGGATTGAGTCGTTTCAAATCGTATCAGAAGGACCATAAAAGCACATCTGATGAAGCATTAGCGGGGAAGAAATTGTTGTCCAAGCCAGAGTAGGAGCGCTTGCCATGACATCTATGCTGGTGAAGAAAAATGGTCCTCCTACTGAGTTGAAAAAGGGAAAAACGAAAAGAAGGACAATTAAACCGTTACAGGGGGTTTTTTCGTTTTCGAAAATCCCAAAGATCCAAAAGAGGTATGTCAGGTGAGAGAGAGGTCCAAGAATGGAGGACGGGGGTTCATTCGAAAGTAGGACGCTTGGAGACAAAAAAAAAAAAAATGGTGGTGACTGCCTTTTGTAAGAACTGAAAGTATAGAAGGACTTTAAGAATACTCGTTCGGTAATAGTGTTTTGGGTGTGACGAGGACGGCTTGAAGAAGAAAGCAGTCGATAAATCCTTAAAACACACAAGAAAAAGAGCACGGAAAATAAAAAAAAGTGCTAGGACCAGAGGAAGGGTACACCAGGACGGGGACCTAAATCCACAGGGAAGTCAAGCGGAAAAAGATCTTTCCGAAAGTCAAAAGGTGGTTTAAATTTGTTGGGGGGAAAGGGGGTCCAGCATGGGAAGGAAAGACACATTTACGGGTTATAAAACAACACAATAAACCAGGGAAATAGGGGTACACTAAAGGATGTGGGAAAAGTCAACGCAGGTGAAAAAGTTCGCATGGAAACATAGACAATGATGAGCAAATTACTAAAGGGAAAAAAGAGGAAGGAGTCGTGACTAATCTTTCGCAAGAATGGGGAGGTGGGGAGTTCAAAGCGCAAGGAGGGGGGGGGGCCTGTTTAGGGAGAAGGGGGAAAAGGGGGGCAGCTGGGAAAAAGCAGAGCTCTAATGGAGAGAGAGAAAGGGACGGGTGAAAAATAAATCAATGGGGCAGGGTCGAAGAAGATCAAGGGGATCTGAAAATCAAAAAGATGGGAAAGAGAGGGGAAAAAGGGTATTCTCACATTACTCTCCTATTTGTCTAATGGAAGGCGGGCTCAGGGGGAGGATCTTACGAAGTTTGAGGAAGCGGGTGGGGGGCGGAAGGTGTCAAGTCGGGGGGGGTCAGCTGCCTTTCCTTCAGGGTCTGTTGAAGGGAAGCGAAAAAACGGAGAGTTTGGGGAGTCAAGAGAGGAATGACAAGGGGTCGAAGAAAAAAGAAAGCTAGGGGGAAGGTCATAGAGGGGGACTGTTGGAGGGGAACTCGCTCATAATTGGGGGACAGCTAGACAACCAATGCCCGAGAAAAGGGGAGGAAAACATCGTAAAACGGAAACCTTAAAGGGTAGGAGGGGGGGTACGGGAAGATCGTTGTAGGAAAAAGGAAGACACGTACGGGGGAGGACTTCTATGCTGGGTAGAATGCCAGTTAATAACGCTTATCAGGCATCGGAGTTTGCCCGACGAAAAGCCACATCCTGGCAGGGTTTTTGGACTCGTGATGACTTACTCAAGCGAAAAGGGCAAGTCAGAAGAACATTTACCGAAAAGAGAAAAGTCCACTATTCCCGCAAAGGGTGGGAACAACGCCGGAACGGCTGGGATTACGGATCATAGATCGTTGCTAAAGATAATAGAGATTCTTTCGCGAAGAGTGTTGAGGGGGGGGGGCGGAGGGAGGGTAAAGGGGAAAAGATCACAAACCCAGGGGAAAAAAAGGGAAAGAAACGGAGGGGAGACTTTGCCGCTAAAAAACATAACAAGAGGGGGACCCGAGGGCAGAGGAAAAATGGTGGCAAAATGAGAAAAAACGGTGACGATGGGGAATGGATGACCTCTCGAAGAAACAAACTTGCGCTACGGGAAACTTTTGGGCCGAAAGCGTGTGGGCAGAAGAGAGAATCATCGGAAGGGAACCCTAAAAGAAGAGGAAGCTTAAAATACAAACGGAGCACGGACCCAAAAACAAACGAGAAAGGGGCATGAAGATAGTCGCGAAATTCAGAGCCACAAAGGGAAGAAAACAGAGCCAAAATGGAGAAAAGGATCCTTCGTTCCGATCCTGCAAGATCAGATGGCGTCCTCAGAGTGTTCCGGGCCAAAAAAAGAGGTACAGGAAAACGCGAAGCAAAAGCCAATCAAACGGGGAAAGGAAGGGGAGTCGATCTGTCGGAGGAGCCTAAAGGTGAAACGGGAGGCAATGGAAAAGAAATAGCGAAAAATAATCTCTGGAAAACTAGCGAAGAAAAGTCAGCACCTAGGAGAAAAAGAGCTGGAACGCCCTGCGACGGGAACCAGAGATAAGTAATGGCGGAAAGGTAGACATGGCAAAAGCACCGGAAAAGCATGTTACCGAACTTGGGGGAGAAAAATCGAAAAAGGTCAAAAAGTCACGGCACTGAAGAAGAGTGATATGCATTCTTACGAAGATGAGTAGGAAGAGGAGGCTGGTGAATGGAGAAAAACACTACAGCGGATGTCTTTTTTACAAAAGAAACACTTTTAGCAAAAAGGGGGGGGATGGAGCACGTTCTGAAGTTGAGGAGAAGGCAAATCTGGTGACTGACGAGAAGGGGCGAGGTGTCTAAACCCCCGAGGCGTTTCAAAAAACCAACCCGCGAGGAAACGAACGCCATAATGAAGAGCAAGAAAGAAAGGGGAGTTCCGAAGGTGGGAAAACGAAAAAAAAAATCCTGGGCGATCAAGCCCTAAAGCAAAAAAGGAGGAAATCGGGAAAAACAGAGAGGGGAAGTTCAAAGAGGATGAAAAAAAAACTTGTAAACCTGGGGAACGGGGGGAAGATGAAACGGAAAAGAAATAGCCAAAAAACATGGAGAACTACCTAAACAAGAGGAGAATCGAATGCGTGTAGTCTGACTGGGGAAGGGAGGAGGGATTTGAAGAAAAGGGCGAAATAATTTGGCAGACAAAAAAAAAGGGGCCCCGAGAACGGGCCCCGAAAAAAAACACCAAAGGAGGGAAAAAAAGGGAAATTATCGAGAAATTGAAAAGGAAGGCAGGACAAAAGGGTGGTTACAACCGGAAGAACTGGTAGGTAGATAGGGTTGGTCTTCATGAAAAAAAAACGTGAAATAAACTTCCTGTTGGAAAGAAGGAGGAGGGAAATCACAACATCGAAAAAGGTTTGAAGGGGGCGAAGACACCACCCTTCGTCTAAAATTCCACAGAAATTGGTTTGGTGCGGAAAACCTGAGGAGCCGAATGCAAAAGAGCAACAAACAACGTAGGAAAAAAGATAGGGGGAAGGACAACTTTGGGAACATCCACCAAAAAAGGGGGTCAAGGGGAACCGTAACTCGGGGTTGTTGGAGAGTAAAAAAAACCACCTTGCGCGGTTTTTGGGGGGGGAGACGTTCCTGACCTCCTCAAAAGGGCAGTGGGGAAAAAAAGAGGGTCAGCCAACACAAAAATGTCGTAAGAAAAGGGCCACGAAGTTGGGGGCGGAAGACGAACGACGTTTTAATAGTCTCTTACGGTGAGCATGAAAAAAGAAGGTGGCTCAAAAGGCCTTTGCCAGAAAAAAAGGGGGCCCCAGGTGGATCAAAACGGGAGGAGAAAAAAAAAATAAATGAAAAGAAAAAGGAAAGGATGAAGAATTATTTAAAAAGGGGGGGGTAGAACAATGGTTTTTCTAAAGGGTGGGGGGGGGGGATTGGAGAAACAACGTTCATGGTGGAAGGGGTTGAAGGGGGGGTTTGAAAAGAACAGAAGTGAAATGAAAGGTGTGGTGGGTGTTTAGGCAAGCTTGAACTTGCCCGAGAGGAAATTAATTCCTATTTAAACGAAAGATAGTAGGAAGCGCGTAGTAAACGAAGGGGGTGTTCCCGACTCGGCCTGGGTGAGATCCAAAAAATAGATAGGGAACGAAGACCATCAGCGTAGGGGAAGGTAGAGGAAGGAAGGGAAGCTCCCTAGGGCAAGGTGTTGGAGGAAGGGAAAAGGAAGCAAAGGGTGGTCTCCTTAAAAGAAAAAGAAGGGCCAAAAAGTCAAGAAGTAATAGGGAAAGACAATTGCGACGGAGGTAGGGATCGACGGTGTACAAGGTCAGGGTTAATTGAACCGGTAACGGCATGGTGGAAGGTTCTCCATGGAAAATAGGGACGCTAATCTCCTTAAGAAAAAGTCAATGGCCAGTGGCGTAAAGAAAAAAGTCAGTAAAAGAAATGGGCGACGAAGGACAGCTTCAGGAAATACGATGTTGTAAGGCAAAAAGCGGCTTGCAAGTACAAAAGGCGAGGAGAGCCGCCCGTAGGGAGAAAAATGACATAGGGGTAGGGCGGAGTGAACTTCTCGTGCAGGCATCGGAAGCGTTTCAAAGAGGGAACTGCCCAGCAAACGCACGGGTAGGAGAACGGAAAGAGAGGGTATGGTGTTAATCCAAACGGAATGGGCGAAACTAGGTCCCCTTGTGGGGGGATAACGACAGATTGCTACACCTTTATGGGGGGAAGGGTGAAAGGGGCTCACAGTACTCAGGATAAATTGCTCTAAGGGTGAAAACCTTCACTCGATGAAGGATGCCAAAAAGCGCGGCCACGGGGGCAGGAAAAGGCGAGCGAAATAAGGAGTCCGTTCAGAAGTCCAAATCTCGCAGAAGGGGGGCACGCACAAGAATAGAAAGACAGAGGCAGAGAAGTTCTGAAAGAATGGTATCAATGCATGACTAATGCGTTTGACGGGGAAGAGGCAAGAGTGGGGGGGGACCATGATCAGAGAGAACAAAGACAAGGTCACTTCTTCGAAGAGAAGTCTTCGAGGGAGACAAAAGATGCATCAGATCGCGAAAGCAAAAAAGAGAAACGATGTAAAAGTGGATAATAAAATAAGTGGACTCAGCGGGCGTAACAAAAAGGATGCGATCACCGGGGTGGGCATCATAACGTACAAAAAAAGCCCAACAAGGGGGGGGGGGGGGGGGGGGGGGGGGGGGGGGGGGGGGGGGGGGGGGGGGGTGGGGGGGGGGGGGGGACTACCATGAGATTTATTTCAACAGGAATTAAACATCTCGAACCTGTTAGCGACGGCGGGGTGCCTACCAATAAATATCTTAAGCGAACGGGCTGTTTTGAAAAGAAAAGAAAGAAATCCCAGAAAAACATCGGCAGAGAAGGAAGTTGGAAGAAGGTTGTGGAGGTGACGCCAGTAGCGAATACAAGGGGGGAAAAACCCGCGTCAAAAAGGGAAGAAAGAACAGTAAAAGAATGCCCGGACCAATCAAAACCTAAAGAAAGGGGGGCCAGACGATAGAATGTCTGGAGGTGACTCCACAAATCAGGAAAGGTCGGCCAGGAACCGAAAAGGGGCAAGTTTGGAAGGACCAGAGTTGGGGAAAGGGAAGCCCCCACATATAGTTCGATAAAAAAGGTCGCCCGCTCAGAAAAGGAATAGCGAGAGCAGTGAAAGAAAAAAACTCCGCTAATCTTTGCTCTCCGGAAAAAGAGATTCGAAAAGGCAACGGATGTCAACAAAACCTCGAGAAATCGCCAACGCGAAGAGCGAAAAACTGTCAGGGCTAGGGAGCAAAAGACCAAAAAAAATTCAGCGAACACAAGGAATAAAAGAAACTGGAGCCAAGAGCTGGAATGCCATCCAGGTGCAAAATCGGGGAGGCCTTTGGGAAAATTAAAGTCCCAAATAAATGGCCTGCCAACGGGGTCCTGCGCGGGGGGGGGTAAAAGCATGGTGAGAACTGGGAACGAGAGAGTGAAAATTGGAACCAAACAAGGAGGAAACGTCTCATATCGAAAAAATTCAGGGAAAGGGGGTGCTTGAGGGGGAGGGAAATCCCGAACCGACGGGGTATTGTACCTGGTCGAAGGATGGAGAGGGAGAACGCTGAAGGTGATACGCCAAAACCGGAGAGGAAACATGTACAAGTATAAGAAGGAATCGGGGGGAAATTTTTCTAGTTAGGAAGCCTTTGGGTAAACGATCAGGAACAGAGGCAACTTGAAATTTTGCGATTAAAAAAAGGGTCCGAGAGTTGGGGGGGGTCACCCAAGGGTCTCTGCAAAATGCCCCGAAGATGGGGGGGGAGTGAAAACGAGGAGCAAGACGAAAAACGGAAAGTAGAAAATTATGGAACAAGGGGCCGTTGTCTGAATCTTGAAATCAGGCTACCCAGGGAAGAAAAAAGAGGAGTACTAGGAACAGAAGTCGTGGCTACAACACTAAGGAGGGTAATGGACCGATAAGGGGGGGGGGGAAATTCCAGAGAGGGCCTTTGTAATTTCCACTCGAAAGAAAAACCGCCCCAAGTACAAAAAAAATCGTCTCAAGACATGCAAAACGAAAAAACTGATTTAAGCAATTGGGGGGAGGGGGACTTCAAAACTTGAAATCAGGGGATTCACAACGTGAGGGCCATACTGGTGGGGACAGGAGGGGAAAACTTCTCTTCCAAAGAGTGCGAAAAAAAAGACACCACTTTCAAGTGGAAAAAAAAAATGTAGGGGGGGGGAAAGAACACCTTACCAGAACGAAAACATCGCCTTCGCACAAACGTCGCCTGCAATTTTCCTCTCAGACAAAATGGCGATCGGCAAATTGAGATAGATTTGCCCTGAAGGGGAACGCAGGAACCGAAGGTAGGATCCATAAAACGAGGGGGGTTCAATCTTCACCAGAGGGAAATCATCGGAGGAAGCCTGCCAGTCGGGCCCACACTGGGAAAGCGGGAGGGGGGACTGGGAAAAGAACACGGCTCACCTGAAAAAATCTTGACCTCTAACAGGGGACGGCACAGGGGGGGTTTTCAGAAAAATGGGGGGCAAAAAAATTCCCCACCAAAAAAGAAAAAAACGAGGTTCGAAAAGGAAAGAAAGGGACAGGGACTGAGCTGGGTCTCGCAAGCCTGATCCTTCAGAGGGGGGGGGTCCCAAGGCCCCGCGAAAAAGGTCTCATTGTTTTAGGAGGGGGGGGGTCCTTGGGGGGGAAAAGACCGCAGTCGAAACGGGAGGTGGGGGGGGGTCAACTCATCAAGGAGCCGGGTTTGAAGGGGGAAAGAGGGGTGAATGATTAAACAGGGGGGACTCTATTACGTGTCATAAACCGAGAGGAAGAAGAGCTAGTTAAATCGGTTCGGGAGAATCTTCTCCGAGCTCAAAGAGCAAAACCTGTGAACTAAAAGGTCCTTACAGCCTCCCTCCCCAATAGGGGGGAAGTTCAAAAGGAAGAGATGCCAATGGAGGCAGGTGCAGTAGAGCCAAAAATTCTAAGAGGGAAACCAGTCGGTGAAAGGAAGGTTGTCGGGGGGAGGGAAAGAACCCCCATAGGACAAAAGACGGATATTCGGCGCGATGAGCGCACCACGGACGACGCCTTGATGAAAGAAATTGGGAAAGACTGCCCGGTAGAGAATCCTTGTAATTTCGTCGAAGATGGAGCCGAAGTAGTTTCGCACCGAAGTCGAGCCTGACATGACGCGACCATGTGTACGCGTGGAGAAAAAAAAAAATGGCGAAGGGAAAATACCGACAGAACGCAGGGGGGAAGGGAACGCCGCGAAGATAAAAATGTCCGCAAAAAAAGGAGATTCGGGGAAAGCGCAAAACGGTGGGGAACGACCATCTTCGACAATAAGTTTTATCGGAGGGGAAAAACGCACCTAAAAGACAAGCCCAACCGCGTGGGATCAGAATCGGGAGTCGCTCATCAAAAAAAAAACTGGGAAAAATTAGAGGAGGGAGGGGGAAACCAGCTTCCAATGTGGGGTTGAACCGGATGGGAACCCACCTTTTGAAATCCTAACTCAGGGGAGAACTATGGAGAACCGGGGAATCCCTTTTAAACAGCTGATAAAAAGGTGGAATCGCCGACGCGAGCGAAGGGCAACTGCGTCAAAATGGTTGAGGAAGCTGATTCCAACAGGGCCTCTCCAATTTCAGGCAAAAGGTAAAAATGGGTGAGACATGAAGAAAAGAAGAGAGAAATAACGTTATGTGATAAAACCACTGAACAAGGACCAGGCATAAAGAATGGCATATAACGAAAGATAATGAGGTCCGGCGGATTAAGAGGGGGGCAGGGAAGACAATAGCGCGCGACCATCAAAAGTTAGGGACGACCGATGTTGGGGGGGGACGAAGGAAGTTGACCGAAAGGGCTAAAGAAAGGGAGAGAAGTGTGAAGCTCAAAGGCAAACTGCGACAATCTTGAATACTATTAATTGAGGAAAGGTCGGTATGTAAAAACAAAAAAAGTGGAAGGAAATTAGATATAATAAAAAACCACAGGTGGGACGACGTAAAAACAACACTCAGGAGAGGGATCAAATCCGGTGTAATTAATTAAGTCTGCCAAGGAAAGTAAAATGACCAGGAATACTTCGATGACTGTCACCAGGCCAAACGTCGCTTTCGAGGCGAAAGAAAAGGAGTCGTAGTGACAAAAAGGAAAGGAACCAATTGAATCAAGGGAAAGTCTGGGAAAATACTCAGGAGTTCTAGCAATCCAGGAGGGAAAAGGGAAATGCCGGTGAAACGTAGATGAAAAACTAGTGGCGGCAGTGTGGGAGAGTGTGAAATTTTGAGCGGCACAATCGTCGCAAAAAAAAAAGGGCCGATCAGAAAAGGGATCTGGTAAGCAGGGGGGGGGGGACAGAAGAGAGGGGTTCATAAAACTTCACACCCTAATGAAAAGGCCGACTGTACATATGCACACCAAGTTCGAGATTGAAAAACTATACTGGGGAAGTCCGCTAAAAAACAGGGTCCGGTGAGGAGGCAGCGCAAAAGCTCGACGCTAAAAAAACCGGGGAGAAAAGGACCAGGAATTCTTCCGATGGAAAAGAAAACGACGTTTGCTATCAAGGATATGTAGGAGCGGGGTACTTGGGGTGATGACTCACCAGGACGCCACAAACCTTCAAAGTGTCGAAAATTAGGATGGATTGGAAGGGAGACACGCGGCAAGAGAAGGAAGGGGAGAGGACCAAAGGTCAGCAGGTTCAGACAAGCTAGGATCCACCAGTGGTTGGGGGGGTCCCGTTGACAACAAGGGGGCAAAGGAAAGAACATGCCTCGGACCAGTTAGAGGGTCTATACTACTTTCATAATCCTTCGCTTGGTGAAGTGTTACATCAAGACGTCCAAATAGGAAGGGAACCTCGGGATCGCGGTATGAAAAGGGGGTCGAACAGGGTTCGCGACTGGGGGGAAAAAAGGGACGAGATGATTTGAAAACCTGGGGTTGACGGAAAGAAGATGGAAGAAAGGGAAAAGTCCTCCTTACAAAAAGAGAGGGGCAACAGGGGAAAGTTTTGTGGAAGTGAGAGCCAAAAAAAATCTACACCGAATTACTTCTGTTTCCCATTGGGAGAACGACTTTGGAAAAAACATCTCCGGAACAGGGGGGAGGGAAGCAAAGGGGAAAAGGGGGGTAGCACTGATAGGAGGGGGGAAAAAACCGGCTCTGGAGGGTAGAAATAAAGAAGGGAGATGACGTTGCGAGGAGAAAATGATTGGGGGGAAGAAGAACGGCGATGGGAAAAACATTCCGGAGTCGACCTCCAGGTAATGGTAAACAAAAACAAGAGAAATGTCCAATCCCAAAAAATGGGAACGGGAAAAGAAGCATCTGCAGGCCAACGAAGAGGAACCCAGAAAGCCACAAGGAAGGCGTCAGAAAGAAAAGGTCCGAGCGGTCGCAAAGAATTGGTGTGGGAACCTTGACAGAAGGAGCGTCAATTACACCTGAGGGGGGAAAACGTGGGGAAGAAATCAGCGGCCAAGGGGACGATGGGAAACACGGGGATTCTTGGTTGGGGAAGGGAAACGTTATCTAAAAAAAGAAAGGGGGGGGCAGAGCACACGAGAACGCAAACTGCTGTCTGCCAGCTAGATATCAACGGGAAGTTTCATCATGTTGGTCAGGTTGGGAGGAACAAGGTCCTGGGGGAGTGTGGTAAGAGGATGAAATTGCAAGAAGAGCAACAAAGTGGCGCTAGAAGAGACGGGGGGATCATGAAGTCTGCGGAACGGGTTGGAAAGAGCCAATAAGTAACGTCAAGTCGCTTTATCGATGAGAGGAGAGAGCACTCACGGAGGGGGAGTTATTCTCCGCAGGAAATCTGACTTGGAGGGGATTGGGGAAGGTAAGGAGATAGGTAGAGTTAACTGCTATTGCGATGTTTGGTGGGGTCGGCTGGGGGTAGGGCGATGTTGGGTGGAAGGGCATTGTAGGAGGGGGGGAAAGAATAGCAGTGAGGGTTGGGGAAAGATCTGGACATTCAAGAGGGGCACATGAAAAAGGGGAGGTGTAAGGGTTCTATGGTGGAAGGAAAGGGACGGTGGATACAGAAGAATGGGACTGGGGAGAACAACCGATCAGGGCAAGGGAGCAATGGGGCGAAACAAAGGTCAAAGAAGATGACTGGCAGATGGGTTGGCCGTTCGCGAGGGGAAGTTTATATGACAACAAGGAGGTCGATTCCGGAGTAGTCTTTTATAGCAGGGAGGTACAGCACAGTGACGACTGGGGAAAAACGCAAAGGAGCAGCCCTACAATACTGGTCGTTTAGGTTTTGGGGGATCGGGAAGAGAGGACAGGAGGGGGCCTCATTCAATAAGTAATGAGACGAAAAGGACGGGACTGCCGACAACATCGGGATACAGCGCGCTAGGGTCAGGTTTGAGGGGATACGAGGCTGGGAAAAGATTTCCGACATCCATAAGAGTTCCGGGGGCTCCAGAAAAAAAACATGGGGCAGGGAGAGGATCATTAGCAAACTGGGGCGAAACCTAAACTCTATGGGATTAGCGGAAAAAACCAGACAGCTATGGGCAGGAGGGCTGCTGGGTCATCTTGATTGGCCGGCCAACTGAGGCAGCGGGGGGAAGTTTAGGGAAAAGGAGCGCGCAATAGAAAGAGCAGGGAAGGTTAAAAGGGGGGAAGCGAGGAAGGGGTGGACGGCATGGAAAAAAGTGAAAAGCCCGATCCTATCACTTGAGAAGAAGGGGGACATTAAAAAAACTCCCACCTCTAATTAGACAGGGTAGAGGCTAGTTAGCACAAGGTAAGAAAGCTCCATTAAAAGGGAGAACATTATCCTCGAAGGGGGATAATTCCGAGCTGGAAAAAGGCCTTGGGGGGGGTCCTGTCCGAAGAAGGGCCGATAAGAAAATTGAAGCGAAGCCAATAATCATCAAAAACGATGAAAACAAAAAGTTCAGGGCAAAATCATCGGGAGGATTACTCCGATGGGAAGAATAGCTGGGAAAGATCGTACTCGAAGAAGACCGTCTAAAATCGAAAAAAATGGCGAGAAAGGGTACATTTGAAAAAAAAAAAGGGAGGAAAGCGCGTACTTGTTCAAAACGAAAGAGGAACTTACCTCAAAAAACTGGAAGAAAGTAAACGAGGAGCCGTTCACGAATCAGAAAGGCTGGTCGGAACGCAAAAAAACGGGGGGGGAGGGGGAAAATCGTATTCAAATGCAAACACTACAAGGATGCTGGAGGTTTGAAAAAATCCCGAAAACTCGGAAATAGCTGGGTCTGCACGCGGAAACGGGATGAAAAATAGCCTATATGGGTGACAGCTTAAGAGAAAGTGGAAGAAAAAAGGGGACTCAAGGATGGGACAAAAACGGAAGCTTAACAAACTACTCTCAAAGCGGAAGAGGGAGGAGTCCCTAAGGGAAAAAAAGAAGGGAGGGAAAAGACCCAAAGGTTCTATCAGCCATAAGCAAAAAAGGAAAAAAGTAGCAAATCGGCCCGTTTCAAAAAAAATCTACAAAACACGTTCACACAAAAAGGTGACCACCGGGACGGGGGGGTATTGCAATAACAGGAAAAGACAAAACAAACAAACCAATGGGGAGAAACTACCAAAAAAGTCGAGGAAAGGGAAAAAAACTACGAAGTTAAAAAGTATTGCCGCTGTTCTAATCTAAGGTTGCATCAAGGCAGAACTAATTTGGACAACCGGGGACAAGGGAAAGCACCAAAGCGGGAACAGAGCGTAGGGAACTCGATATTCCAACGTAACGGACGCTGCCCATCCGGGGTACCCTCAACGAGGAAGTGGGCGTCATAAAAAAACTCGAGTTGGAGCACAAACCGGTTGAGTCGCGACTAGCACAAGAAGCCAATGGTGGGGGACGGGAATCCAACCGCGAATGTTTCCCAATGAAAAGGGTTGGGGATAGAAACCAACCAACTGAAGGGGAAAGAAGAGAAGGAGACACAAAGAAGGATTGGGGGATAAAAGGGGAAAAAGGTGTCAAAAAGGACTACCGGTTGCCATACCCCACCACCAAGGACACTTGGCAACAAATCCAATTGTGAGAAGAAAACCATTGAGATGGGGGGGAAGTGGTACTCCCGCAGTTGGGGGTAACAAGCGGGTGGGGTTCGCAATGAGTCTTCACTTGCGTATTTGGTAAAAGGGTTCGGACCTCCGAAGGGGAAAATATTCGAAGAAAAGGAGACAACGAGCGGGAGAAGCCGTGCCGGGAGAAATTTGCCAACGTTGAAGAGGGGGTGGGGATACTAATCACCAAAAAAGAAAGAACAATGAGGGGGTCTATGTTGGAGGGAGTGAACAGTTGGGGTACGATGTTGGCGGAAGGTAGGTAGTCTATCAACTGTGGAAAGAGGAGGTTTGTTGGAGGGGGTGGTTGAAGATTTGGGGGGAACTAACTAGATGGCCACATTGGGGGGTGGTTTTTTCTGGGAGAGGGGGTAAGCTTGAGCCACCTGAACACCATATTCAAGATGAACTGTGTCGAGAGAAGTCATAAGGGGGGAGCGGGGGGGGGAAAAGTTTGGGGAAAACAGAAAGAAATTGCTCAAAGACTGAGAGGGATCAAACACAAAGAGGAGCGTAATCTGACTACCCAGGAGAAATGTAAAAATCGTCTCGATCACTTGGGGGGGGAAGGAAAAAAATCTCTCGGGGGAAGAAAGAAATAAACAGGAAACAAGAGACGTCAACACCAAGATTACTCCATCCATTTCTCCTGGGGAGGGGAAGCTTTCCGTGGCCTTTCTCTATGGAAGGGGGGCAAGAGACTTTGAACGGTCTCCATGGATGGAACGCAGCAGCGCCTTAAATAAAAATTTCAATTGAGAAGGGAGGACGCCAGGAACAAAAATTCAGACGCAAGGAAGGGGAGAAAAAAGGACAAATATCTTTGACAGAAAGAAAAGGAAAAAAGAAGGACTAACAAATAAAGAGGGACGACCTATCGGGGATGGCGCATGGGTCCCATATGGGGGGCATTTCGGACTGGAGGGAGGAGGGCAGATTAATCTGAAGGAAAAAGCTGAAAAGAAGAAGTAAGGGATCTTCATCGAGGGTAGGGTGGTGCCTCAATGCAAGTTGCGAGGGGGGGAAGGAGTTACCATTGGGTGGAGGGTGCGAGAAAATCAATAATCATGAGGTGTGGTGGGAGTGCTCAGCTCTTTCAGAAAGTTGCGAGTCGCGGGGGGAGGAAAAAGGCGCGAGTGGAAAAGCGCGGGAAAAACAACACGTATGAAAATCCAGTGGAAGCGAGAAAAGGAGGACCGCTGTTAATAATAAAAGGCTGCAAAGGAAGTGGGCGGGCTGCACAAAGCAAGAGGAAAAAAGTCCAGAGGGGGACAGGAAGCTGGCACAGGGGAGAGGGGAAACAAATAAAAAAGAAATGTAAAGTGTTCTCCAAAAAGGTGGTTTCCAAAATAGATGAAAAGGAAAAAGAAAAGAGGGACCGGCTGAGACCGGACGAGGGACGTGACACCAATTTACAGAGATCGCGGATAACACTAGCGCGATTGTAAACCGAGGGCAAGATAGGGAAGGGCAGCGCTGCCAGTCAGGTGAAGACTAGGATGACCGGAGAAATTCGGAGCGACTGTACCAAAAGGACTAAAAGTTAAGTG
>Ga0179591_1265856_pt1 | contig 24006 bp, 25 predicted proteins | sample CZOMad2_1_08_16f_FD_182891 | JGI IMG/M metagenome (GOLD analysis project Ga0179591, IMG submission 182891) | Vadose zone soil fungal communities from Angelo Coast Range Reserve, California, USA - CZOMad2_1_08_16fungal (PacBio error correction) | ecosystem: Environmental > Terrestrial > Soil >...
CCTAGGGTCAACGGGAGGGCCGGAGTCGCCGATCGTTCTATAACCGAGATTTAGAAAGCCCTGAAGGGTAGCAGTAACAGACGCGAAACCGGAGAGGGAACCTAAAGAATTCTCAAGGGAAAGGGGGGGCTCTTCTCGACTAAAAAGTGGCAGTGTCATGTTTTGTGGACGCTCAAAAGGGGACCTCACGGGGTCAACTCAGAGCGCCGGGCGAGCGACCTTTGAGAAGCGAGAAAAAACCGAAGGGGTCGAAAACTGCTGAGATCTGTTATCGTTCGCCGGAGCGGTAGTCCGGAAAACCAGGACAGGGGGGGGGGGATAGCTTGTGGAAAAGATACCTGCTGCCAGGCTGCGCAAGGAAGGTAAAGGAAGAAAAGGCTTAACTTAAAATGGGAAAGGGGTAGTCCCAACGAAAGAGCGCCCGACGTGAGGAGGGGGTGTGGCAAAAGGAAACCGAATGTTTACTTAGACAAAAGGTCGGTAGGAGCGGAACAAAGGAGCGGGGGAGAAAAGCGATATAAATCTCTACTAGGCGATAAAGCCTCCCATTATAGGCGAAACGAACAAGGAAAAAGAGGGGGTGGCGGGGAAGCCATGCCCTAGTCACGAAAAGTGACATACCGCCAAAGGAATATCCTTCTCACTAAAAAGGGGAAGGGTAAGCCGAATTTACCAGGTAGACCCAGACTGTCGAAGCTGCAGAAAGACGACGCACCGTCCTCAAAGACTCTCTGGAAGAAAACAGATAAAGAACAGAAAAAAACGGTTCACTACGGACCAGCGCTCGAGCTCCGCGAGTGAGCGAGCGGAAAAGGGGGGGGAAAGGTTTGTCGTCTCTCCTTTGAAGGGGAAACGAAAGAAAAGACCGGAAATAACACAAATAGAGAATAACGGAGAGAAACTAAACGGGTTGACGAGTAGCCGGGTAGGACGAAAGCGCACGGGGCGAGGCGACCAAAGGAGAGAGAAAGTTCTGACACAATCCCTCACTCAAGTACGAAAAAAAGGCGGAAACACTGCAAACAAAGGCTCGGCCGGCAGCAAGCCCGGCTGTCGCGTCGCGATTAGAGGGGGGGTGGGGGGGAAAAAGCTTTCGGTGGCTTCGAGAATAGTACCCGGAGAGGCTCAAGGGGACTATCTCAAGGGCATACTGTCCCCCCAAACAATATAAAACGGAGGAGCATAGGGATAGACGCTTGTAAACTGGAAGGGAGAGAAAAGGTCGTTCCGGCGCGGGCCCAGGGAAATTGAACCTCGGAAGAGAGAGAGGATAGTTTGAGTACCGAGTAAACTCTGAGTTTTTAACCGGGAAGACCGAGAAAATCCTGAGTGAAAAAAATCAAGGGCAAGATGGGGGGGGGGGAGAAGGTTCTACAAATTCCTCTTGGCGTGGGCGCGTTCGATTCCGCGAAAGAATATGGGGGAAAGAGGACCATTGGAAAAGGCAAGGCGGAGGATCACGTAGAATAAAAAGTCCGGTGGCCTCGAAGAAAAACTTCGAGAAAAATGGGGGGAGGGGGGAGGGTCAACCTCACCTGTCATCCTGTGGCTGAGAGTAGGACCAGGGGAAGTGTGCCTGGGGCTTACTCGTCTTACGTACATAGGGTGAAGGCGCGGGCCCAGTGACGAAGCGAGAATGCATGGAGGGGGAGCGGTCCCTGAAGTTACTTTTTGCAGAAATAAGGGTCTTAAGTCGAGGGGCAAAAGAGCTGACGTCAAAAGGACAGGGCAGGTGGGAGGAAAGTCAGCCTCAATAAACTCATACAGGAGTTTGGGTGAGGAGAGGCAGATCAAACCTTCTTGCCGCTTAGGAAAGGTCTGGGGGACTGATCACACTAGGTAAGTAAAAGGCGGGATGATCAGAGCGTGGAGACCTGGGATGATGGGAAGAGATATTAAAAACCTCAAACGGAAGTACGACTGAAGTCTCAGGATATTGAGCTACGTGAAGAAGTATTGAGGGGGAAAAGAAAAAAGAAGGCCGGAAAGCGGGCGCTGACGTTTCAGTCAGGGGGGAGGAAAATTGAAAAAGAGCAAAATAGGGTGAAGCCTGGAGAGGTTCACTTGTAACCGGAGAAAGAAAAGGGTCTCGGTTGCTCAAAAGAAAAATCTGCCAATCGGGGAAAGGGACAAAAGGAAAATACACAAGATTCGGGCGCGCCGCAAAAGCGGGGACCAACAAAGGTACCTAGACAAGGACGGGAAGCAATAGAAAAGACGGTAAAAATATACTTTTCGGAGGAAACTGACGCTGCCTCCGATGTGGAGTACAGAGATTTAAGGGAGGGCGGTAAAACGGGTAAAGGAAATTTTGACAAACTCATCAACGCAGGTTTGCCATTTGCAGCGGAGGGAGGGGGGGTTCCAGGAAATAGGAGGAGAGAAAAGGAAGAAAAACACGAACAGGGGTCCTGAATGGAATGAAATAGGTCGCTAGAAAAAAGAAGGGAAAAGGATACCTTAAAAAAGTTACATGGAACACAAAGAATCAGAAAACACAGCGTAAGGGTGCAAAGAGGTGGAAACGCGCCACGCAGAAACAAAAATCGCCTGGTCAAAACCAAGCCAGGGGGAACGAAAAGAGAAAGACAGCTCTCCAATAAAATTTTGGGAGGAGAAAGAACGGGAAAGGGGTGGGGACAAAAACTAAGGAGAGGAAAAAAACAATGAGGGGAATAGGGGGGAAAGGGAACTTGGCCATTTCAAGACCTTACGGAGGGGATCTGACCGGGAACGGAGGTAATGGACTATAGTTAAGAAGGGTTGAAAGGAAAAGAGGGTTGGTATATGGCTAAAACGGCACCAGAGGTCAAAAAGAAAAAGGAAAGGAAGGGGGTGAATGGGAGGAAAGAAGAAAATGAAACAGCGCCGATGGCAAAATTAATTCGAATGTTGATGAAGAAGAGGGGGGAACAAGGGGCAGGGGGGGAAAGAACGGTGAGGAAGCTAACATCGGTCATTATGCTACGAAGGTAAAATTTGAAAAGGAGGGAGGGGAGTTAGTTACTTGGAAAAAAATAGGAACCTTTGTGGGCGGAGGGCGTTGCAGTCGAGTTATGCTGATCGAAAAGGGGAGAAAAAAGAAGCGTTTCAGGATTAATGGGTTTTTGGCCACGTAAACGCTGTTTGCGGACAAAAAGAAGACAGGGTAAACGTCGAATGCGGGACGTAAAAATGCAAAGGAATAGCCTGTAAGGGCGGCCCTTGAGCTAGAAAACAGAAAAGAGCAGAAAAAGAATAGCGGGAGGGGGAGGGGCCAAAACGCAAAAGGATCGATGAGAAGTACAGGGGAAAACACCGAAAAAAGGTTGGAGTTTCTAGGGGAGTCAACTATCCTTCACTCATAAGGCTCCAGTAGTCAGAGGGGAGAATAAAAACCACCGCCAAGAGGAAAGGAGGGCCTCCGATCTGCTCAAAGTAGATAGAGATCTCAAGAAAAAACTGTACATGATTGAAGTGAAAGGATGAAGGGTCTTGCGGCTGGCCGTGGAAGAGCATATGGAAAAAAAAAATAGTCAGAGCAACGGGGACACAAAGACGTGGAAGGGAGGACCAATGAATATGCGGCGTCTGCCGGGAAGCGGACAGAAACCCACAAACCGTGGTGGGAGGGTGAGAGGAATAAACGCACTAACGAGCTATACAGAGCAAAAGTAGGGAAAGGGAACTTTCAGTCTAACGGCTGCAGATCTAAAGGGGTGCTCGAAGTGGGATATGGAGATTCAAAAAAGGAGAAAGTCAGTCGACGTCTAGTCAGGTTCAAGAGAAAAGGTGATATATTAGAAAAGATGTATTCTCTGGGGGAGGAGAGAAGAATCGCCGATAGGAAAAGGTCTAAGGGGGAGGGGGAAAAACTGCCTCGCTTATCCTCACCTGCACAGCATTACTCTTCTGTTCCACCGTGATGAGAGAAAAAGCCAGGGCCGTAAGAGTATCCAATAGCCGCCGAGAAAGGTTTGAAAAATATTCTGGAAAGGGACTCAAGGAAACTACTAGAAGAAAAAAAGGAAGTAAAAAAAGTTCAGGGTCTGGGAAGGAGAAGACTTTTAGATGCCCCTTCGTATCGTACAGAAAAAAAAGGTCGCCCTCCTGAATAAGGAAGCACACCATGGTCCAAGAAAATTATAACAACTATTCCAAATAATATCGCAAAAAAAGGATGCTTCGGGGACCCTGGTTAGCAGTGTGCAGAATTATGAGTGTGGGAGAAACTCAAAACATAGGGAACAGCGCCCGGAGAAAACCGGGGAGACAAAAAGACGCCGCGTACTCCACAGTCCACGCACACCGTCACGCTCTTACTAGTAGGGGGGAGGATGGAAGAAAAAAACACTTTCTCTGAACTCACACGGAAGAAGACCAGGAAAAAACTGGTCCAGGAGGAGAAAAAAGCATGCAGCGCTCTGGTACCTATCGTTTATGACACGGAGGGGAAGGAGTTGGGTACGGCAGATCGCTTGAGGAGAGAGAGGGAAGAAAATCAAAAGTACAAAAGCTACCAAAACACTGGGCTTGAGAGAAGGAAAGGAGCTCCTATGAGTAAGTACTTTTCTTGGCAGTCAAAGGAGTGAAGAAGGGCATGGAAAAAAAAAAGAATGGTTACTTGAGCCGACGACGCGCGTGCCTTCAGTAATAGGTAGAAGAGAATCCAAAAAAACTTTCTGCCCGCAAAGTTGTGTCGCTATATCCGTAAGGGCTACTAAAAATAACTGTTAATCAAAAAAAGAAAACCCTAAAATAAGAGTTGAATAACTGAAGAAGTCCGATCGTTTCGTGAGGCGGGCCGGACTAACCAAGGTGAAAATGGAAAGTCCAGGGTGGAGAGAAAATGAATTCATGGCCAAGACAGATCGATGGCAGAAGGTAATCTGCCTAAAGTAGAAAAGAATAGAATGAACAAATACTTTGGGAGGGTGGATGGACCCACTTACTTAAAAAGGGATCTGCCGACGACTGATATTCTCTACCCGGGGGTAAGAATGGGGGAAGAAAAGTTCTAGCTGGAAGGAAAAACGCACGACACAAAAACAAGCTGGGGGAAAAAGATGGTAAAAAAAGGGGGGGGGATAGGTGGAAAACAACATAATAAATCTTCTCCGAGCACTTAAGGATGCTGATGAGGGGGAAGAGGGAAAAAAGTGAATAAACTTGAACTGACGGGAGAACCGTACCTCCTGGCTGGGGGAGAAAGGAGGTCTAGGAACTATCTTCTACGGCTGTAAGAAAGGTGGAAAGTATTGCATCAAGGAGAAGAGAAAAATCACGCAGGTGGATGAACTAGCCTCTCGGAAACCTGAAAAGGAGGAACTAGACGGAGAAGAAGAAGTTATCACTCATAAACATTATTGATGGATCCCAGCCGACGCCGAGGAGAAGGAACTCCTTCAGAAGGGCTCGCGAAACTATACTGGGGGAAAAGGAAGGGGTTGGGGGTTAACTCGACACGCTTGATCGCTAAACGGATGGAGGAGGATGGAGGGTCCAGAAAAGGAGAACTTTCGCCGATTAAATGGGCGTCAACCAATGAGTAAGATCTTTCTAGGCAGATATAGAAAGGTTATGGAAGGTTAAAAAATTAGGACAAGGCCGTGGGGAGGTTCTGGCGATATGTATAAATCCCATAGCAAAGCGGAGAGCTTTCAAAAGGTCAAAAATAGAACGTCGGCACGTTCCCCGGGACACCCTGGTTTAGGAAAGGAACTGAATGTCAAATCTTGCGGTGGCACAAACCGGATGTTTGCTGGGGGGAAGAAAACAATAGGAGAGCGTAACCACCATGGGTAGGGCGTTCTCAGATGCGGTGAATCAAGAAAAATGAGGTGGGAGTCAACATTCTCGAAAGAGGAGCTTCTTCTTTAAGATAATAGTTTAATTACAGGCAGTTGGGGTGGATCGGAAGAAGTTAACACATTTACGGCCAGCAAGTAAAGTCGCGGCTGGACTGACGAAAATTTTCAAAGGAAAGCGAGGGGGTAGACGGGGAGGGGTAAAACAGCTGGTGATGCGCGGTCCCGACAAAGGAAAAGAGAGAGAGGAACACAATACAAAACGAAAGAGAGTGTCACGTCACTACGAGGACCAGACGAAAAGAAAATAGGGAGAGGGGGACGGGTCACAGTGAAAAAATTGTTTCGTAGGAATTGTGAGGGCAAGAAAAAACGTGTAACTACATCTCTCAAAGATCGATGACAAAAAAAAAGATTGACGAGTTGGAGAAGGGGAGGGGTGCTCTGGAAAGACGGGGTCGAGTGGCGCGAAACCAAGTATCTTCTACACGTGGGAAAGAAAGAAAAGGAAACTAAAAGGAGTTAAAAGGGGAGAAAGGCCTGCGGAAGCAGCCCGGTGCGGCGCGGTCGGAAAAGGCGTGGGCACTGGCGTTCTTGAGGGGGGGGTTTGGGGGGGGAGCGGAGATACTTTCTAATTCCCAATACTTCGACCTACAGAAAGCATAGGGGGGCGCAACCGATCCAGCCAGGATAGATGGCTGAGGAATCGGAGAGTATGAAGGGGTGCTACTTTTCTTTGTCCTGGGACGCGGCTACTACGTCTCGAGAGGAAGGTGCTAAAAGAAAGTGAAGACTATGCAAGTGGGAAAAGATAACCGCCAAGGGAAGGAGAGGAGCAAAAGTGAAGCGTCGCCGCCAGTTCTAGGGATGGGGGGAGAACTTCTAAAGAGTGTCTGCTGGCGCTCGGGAGGATAAGAGAAAATCGGAATGGGAGCAGGAATCCCTGTCGTAGAATCATCGGTAAAAAGAGGGGAAAACTGAAGCTCTAAGGAAGATCCTCCACCTAGCACCCAATGGTTTGGTGCAGGAGGGACGCAGTAAAAAATAGGGAAACCTGGTGGGGATATAGACGAATGCTAAAATATGCCGTCGGACGAAAGTACGAACAAAAGGATGGGAGGGACCTCGAAAATATCTTAGTTGACTCTTGATCCCTGACCTGCGGTCTAGGTGGTTTGTCGAAAACAGGGAAGGAGGAAGAGTAGGGGGGGGGGAAAGAAGATTAAAAGCGTTTTGGGAAAAAAAGCAACAGGGAAAAAAAAGGGTGACGTCTCTGGGATCACCTTACTCTTGTAAGCAAGGGATGAGGAAACAGCGGGGTGTGTGACTACTACGGCGAATGGGTTTAGGAAGACCCATGCGCTGGCTACTGTGCGGTCTTCTGAGTCCGACCTCACGAAATAAAAAGTTTGAAGGTGAGGGACAGAGGGAAGGGGGGAAACGATTTCAGAACGGCGTGCTGGACACCAATGAGCGAAAGGGTTTGTGTTTGTGGGGGGTTGGGTGTGTGGGGGGTGGGGAAGGGCTCAGGGACGGGGTTGAGGCTAAAGAGCCGAGAAAGCCATATTTTGAATGGCTTGTTCGCCGACTAAAAACGGATGGAGGGTTGGGAGACGCAAAAGCGAAAATAAAGAAAGGGCAAACCCTTACCTAAAGCAACAAAGAGTTAGTAATATTTAGGTGGAAAGTCAGTAGAACGCCCACATGGCCGCGCGCGGGCCACAGGTGACCTATGCCCCCCCGAATCCTCTAAAAAACAGAAGTCCAGAGGGGGAAGGGTGAGGGACGTTCTTCCCTTCTAAAAGATTTTTTGACGATATAATAAGTGGGAAAAGGCATATACACTGGGTGGGAACGAGCAATGTCCTCAGGAAAGGATGGGGAGGGGGTTCCATTCAATTGGGTTATATTAGGCAGCTTGAATTAAAAATCATAGTAATAGGGTGTCTGGGAAGGATGAATTTATTCTTGAGAGCAAGCCAGGTCAAAAGAAGACGTGACCGGTAACTTAAAGTAAGGAAACGGCATGGAATGCAAAACTGGGAGGTGTAAGGAAAGGAAAAGGGGCACTCTCCTCCATAGGCTTGGAGGAGCAAGCGCGGTAAAAAAAAATCGAACGAATAAGCTAACAACAGAGGGGAAATAACTAGAGAAGAGTGCGGACACTACAGAGACTGTCTCCAGAAAAAGCGAAAGAGGGGGCTGTCAGGAACGTGGGGTAGTGAACGGGGTGCAGGGAAAGCAAGAAGAAGTGTTATTTAAAGTGCACTCGTAAGTAAGGTTAAAGTTTGAAAGGAGGGAATGAAAACAGGGTTTGCTTCATGTTGGACAGGGCCTTGGGGTGATAATTAGCTGCACTAATGCAACAAGTCCACCGGAGGAAAAAAATGGTGGGAAACAAAGAATGGGTTGATTCTTAGGGGAAAAAAAGTCATTTAAAACCGACGGGAAGCTAGAAACAAGGGAAGGTAAAGGACAATGTGCGACCGACAATTTTGTGGTGGGGAAGATGGGGGAAAAGTTCCTGCTTGGTTGTGTGCGTAGGGAAGTTCGGGATCGTTCGAGGAAAGGGGGGAACGGAGAGGGAAGTCTGGGGACTTTCGAGGGAAGCCACAGAAAAGATAGTTGCTATGTAAGAGGTAAAATCAAGAAGAGAGGGGGGGTGGGAGTGAAAAAATCCCTTTTTAAGACGGCGACCAGGAAACAACCGAGGAGTAAGAAAAGGGAAGTAGGGGAAGAACCACATAGGACAAAAAGGGCGAAACGCCGTGCGAGTAGATTTTGGGGGATGGAAAAAGCAAAATTCATCAGAAGCGGAAGCTAAGCAGCTGCGAATGAAAGTTCTACACAGTGAACGGGGGGAGGGCTATGGAATAGGAGACTCATCCTTGTAGATAATGGAGAAGGATAAATACAGAATGAACTCTAAACCTTTCGCCGGAAACATCGCGTGTCATAAGAGAGGAAAATAGATGATCGAAAGATACGAAATCAAGGTGGGAGTGTATCTTTCAGACACGCGGAGGGCATTTGCCCGCAGATAGAACAAATGATGGGGGGAAAGAAAAGAAAGAAAAAGAAAAGAGACTGCGGTGGCAAGGGTTCTAGTTGAAAAGAAAGGAATAATGATGGTGGCTTCTTGGAGTCAAACAAAAAAGCAAAATTCAAAATCTGAATAAAAAAAGTAAAATACAAGGAAAAACTCAGGAGGGGTGGGAAGGAAAAAGAAACAGTATTTTAATTCTACTTTCTGCGAACTCCCCAACATTTTGTGTGTAATGTTTTCTCGAAGTGGGGGATCGAACAAATTGACACGGAGGAAGGGAGAGCGGAACTTTAAACTCCAGACACACGGGGATGCGAGGGCAAATATTCGAATCAGGGCAGAACAGGGAAGGGGGGACCAAAAAACGAAATGGAGAAGGCTACAAATAAGCCCGGGGCCATCAGGTCACGGTAGGTGCAGTTGACAGGAACCGACTGGGCTTATGGGGAATAAAAGAGCCGCCGCGAGCTGACGATTTAAAAACCTCTCTGCAAAAGGAAGGATGGAAGTAAAAAACAGGAAAAAACTGCAATCTGCGATCGAAAAAAAAAATTAGAGTCCTCGGAAACTAATTCTAGCTCGGGGAACTTCCGCCGAAGAGCAGAAAAACAAAAAAGAAAAACTGAAAGGAACTCAACAAGACATAAGAAAACGGGAGCTCACCGGGCTGAGGAAGGCTCAACTGACCGGAGCAAGGGTGGAAAGGATTAAGGGTTATTTGTCGACCACGTGCAGCAGATGGGGGATGATCATCTCAAACAAGAGAAAAGCCGGATAAGGCAATACTACCACGGGAATCCACCGGTAAAAAAAAAATAGGACAGCCGGATGGAGAAGAAGATTGGGATCTTAATACTTCTTCTCTCTTTCAGGCCCCGAGAAGAAAAAAAAAAAGGGGGGGGGGGAAAGGGGCACTGAGGAAGACAATAACGCGGCGGCCGCGCAGGCAAAATCGTTACGTGCACAAGGAGAGAGGGATTGTGGCCTGCTGCTAGGAAGGATATAAAAACCACGCAAAGGCCCCCAGACTAGTGTTATGCTACCGGAGAGGGAGAAAACAAACCGGCGGGAGACGACTTACTGGGAACCCGAAAAAAAGGGGGACCTGTGGGAGGAAGAACAGGTCTGAATCTGCCATGAGGCCAAACTCCTTGGAAAGGAGGAAGGGGACGGCTGAAACGAGCAAATCGACGTCCGTCGCTGCGCGAAATCATAAAAAAAGGGTAGAAAGAAAAGTTTGTGTTAGATCTACTAACCAACTTGGGCTACTAAAAGAAAACATTCAGGTGCAAAAGGGGGGAAAAACCCTGCCGGCTCGAGAAACAGAGGACGGGAAAGATCCCAGGTGAAAAGGGCAGTTCGGGGAGAAAGGAAAAGAGCCAGCAGCCTAAGAGGAAAAAGGAGTATCATCGAGAGCCAAGACGGCCTTGACCACCTTGTTCCTGGTGGGGGACATGATAGAAAGGCCTTTCGGTTCGACCGGACAAAAAAGCGGACGAGGGGTGGGCGCAACCGGACAAAAAGGGACTCAAGGAGGTGATGCCGAGAAAAAGAGTGGACAAGAAGCGGGCAATCTGACTCTGGAATCAACAACATTGTGCAAAATGAAAATTTGATAGGGAGGACTCCGATCATACGAATCATTTGCTGCATTCGACGGTTCGAGAAAAAGGGCCAGGGGGGAGGACTCAAGTCTCTGTTACATATCGCGACGCGGTAACGCTCCGGGGCGAGAAGACTCTTAATCGATCCGAAAAAAAAACAAGGGAAGGGGAAGGAGGAGATTCCAGGGAAAGGCAACGCACCGTCAAACAAATCGCGAAAATCATAAAGGGGGGGGAAAGCCAGTCTCTCCCCGGCGACAAAGTCGCTTCGCCGCACACGAAGAATGAAAAGGGAAGGAAAGGACTACGCTAAGAAGGGGAGGGGGGGAGGAAATGGGGTTTTGTGCGAGAACTCTTCCACGGGCCAAACTTAGTTCGTCGCAGTGCGCAAAAAGAAAATTTGCGGGTTAGAAAGAGAATATAGCTGTGAAACGCTAATTTATGGTGCGGACGGCGGAACCCACGGGATCCGTGGAAGAAAACAGGAATCAGTCAGGTAGGTCGATACGTGCTAGTCGACTGCTGCAGCGCGATAGTCCAAGGACGGGATTAAAAAGAGGTCACTCCACGGTCACCGTTTGTATCGCTTCAATAAGCGAAAGTGCGGAGGGGGGTAAAAACGTTTCCGGGGTTGTCGGGGGTATCTACCAACAAAGGGAGGGGGGTCGGGGGAAAGACGGCAGTGCTGTTTCGTCTCAAAAAATTCTTCAATGAGAGTATGGAGGAAAAGGGCTCCTAACAAAACTAAACGAGGAGCGTCGCAGACTACAGGCGTGTTAAGGCCTACATTGGATAAGGGAACCCATTTAAGCCCGCACAGGATTAACTGCTCGGCAGCCAAATGGAAAAGAAGAGAAGGGGGCAGGTGGAGTCTGACATATGCGTACCATAGCAGGGGGTCAGCGGTCAGGACGAGAAAAAAAAAAATCGCTCAATCAACTAAAAAGAGAAGACTCGAAGAGCTAAAAGGACCATCGGGAGACGCGCGCCGCGGCTAGCCGGCACCTTGGTCAAGGGTGTAGCTGTCCGGGGGGTTTTCAAATTAGAAGAATGGAAAGTCTCACACTAATAATGGGACGCGCCGCCCGGGGGAGTAAAAATATGGTATGAAAAGGGGAAGGGAGCTAAGGAAGCGGCGCCACTGTATCTGCAAGATTCAGGGGGAAACACCTCAACTCCATTACTCAAAGTAGGCACAAACTCAATGCCGGGGCCAGGGGCGGCCAGGGCGGAACTGGGGATGAACGGCCGGGCCTGAGTTGTTGTGCTGATTGAGAGATTGCGGAAGAAAAATATATAAAGGAAAGTATGGCCGATGAGACCGGGCAGGCGGCCTAGAAAAAGCAGCGCATTTCTGATCGACGTGGGTTGGGGGAGGGTATTTTCAATCCACTTTAGGCGCGTCAATGGGACTCGAGGTTGCAAGCTAGAATCGCGAGGAAGGGATAAAGAGGGGAATATACTAGGACTGGTCGCTCACGCCTCGCGAGATAAGGAGATTGGAATCTCAGTGCCAGGGGGGGAGAAGGGACCATCTTTCCTCAAGGTTCTTCTAGTCTGCTCCGCGCGAATCATGCAGGGGGGGTCATATCTCATAAAGTGGAGTCTTCACGAAAGGCGGGATAATTCGGATCGCGTCGCGGTGGCCAGATAAGAAAAAAGGGCAAAAGGGGGTTGCCTCGCTTCTCAACGAATGTCATCCTGTTTGAGAGGAATCTTGGGGCTGCCGGGGGGAGTTGGAAGATGGTACGTCGCAATTAGTAAAAAGAAGGGGATTTGCTTTGCGAAGCCGAGAAAAATGAGTAAGAAGAGTAACTTCAGGGTCGCGGGTGTGGCGACCGGATAGCAGGGATTTTTTAAAGAGATACCGGAAAAAAGCCAGGAGTTATGAAAACTGTCCTGGCATCAGACGGGGGAATCAAGAACTTAACTCGGGGGAGTCTCTTCGCGATGTTCCTGCGCACGGGGCGCGGAACAGGATGAGCCACGCAGAGAAGGGGGGGGGCGAACGCAGGCTTCGCAAGGAGAGAGGGCCTCCGCAAAATTTTACCGGGTCGACACTCTCACGGGGGGGGCAGACGGTACTCTCCGCGTTCTGGCGGATCAAAAACCCAGATAACAGGAGGGGAGATGCAGGGCGCGGATTCGGGTGAAGAATAGAATTCAAAAAAAAAGATTGCACGATGGATGAGTTCATGGAACCTCCGGTCCAGGTGCTCATGGTTGAAAAAAAAAAGTAAGATACTGCTTCAAAAATGAACCATCAAGTGCGGATCTTGGGAGCGCAGCGAACGCACGTGCAAAACGAGCCCTTCAACAAGGGAAGGTCCACCGTATCCCCTAATAAAAACCGCACTCCAGCGTGTCACTGTCAAAATTTTCGTAGCCTAGGGAAAGAAAGAGGGTTGGAAAGGAGACCATCCCGTAAGTACAGACCGTCCCGGCCACTTTGGACCGGTCGAAGGAAGAAAAGGAGAATTAAAGGGGGGAATTTTCGGCCGCGGTTGTGGTTAAGGGGTTGGTGAAGTTTGATTGGAAGTGAGATTTCCCACAAGTTCACTGGGGGAATTTCCAAGGAGGGGTAAAAGGTAAAAATTGTTTCCGAGGCAATCCATGTCCAAAACGAAAAGTCCGGGGCAAACGACTTACGTGGGGGGTAACCTGCTACAGGTAGAGGAAAGGTCGGGAAGGGGGGGGCAAAGTCAAGGAAACTACGACCAACGCCTGGGAAAGAGTAGCCAGCGCAGTAGTGGAAACCTAGACAAAGATCTAGAAACTATATAGAATGATGGGAGGTAGATAGAGATGAGTTGAAGTTTAGGGGCCACGAAGGCTCTGGAGAGGAAAAGAGGAGAAGGCTTTCAGGGGCACTTAAAGGGGAAGCCTTAACTTTGGTCCCGGTAGGGAGAAGGATGGGGGCAGACGGATTGGTAAAGCGAGAAAAAGGGAAAAAGCTTCAGAGTCACAGGGAAAGTGTTGAGTGAATGAGCTGCACTACTAATACAACACGCTCAAAAATCGAAGGGGGAAAAAGGGAACAAGGCGTAAGAAGTTCCAAAAGTGGGGTGACCTTACCCTATAGTAGCTATAATCGGGCAGGCAGAGTATAAAAGTGAGAAAAAGCAAAGTGTTTGCCATGGGACTCTCGGGAGGGGGGGGAGTATTGATCGGATCGGGGGGTAGACAAAGGGGGTTGAATTATGAGGGAAGGCGGATGAATGCAGCGCCCACGAGAAGAATCTGGCGGGGAGTTTTTTGGCTGACTAAATACCGAGGCTCTGTGGTGGGGAGGAAAAAATAAACAGGAACCCTTAAGGGGCGAAAAGACGGCCCGCAAAATAGTCAGGACAGGGAGAGATCCAACAGAAAAACAGCGCGCGAAAAAATTGAGTGAGCCGATGGGTATCGCTGCGAATAACGCAGAAGTATCGAAAGACGGGTATTCTTGGTCGGTTCTAAAAAAATGGAAAAGGTTGAGGGGATTGAGGGCCCATCGAGCAGAAGACGTCTCTTGCACTCAGACGGCGTCCGTGTTAGAAACTAAAAAAGACTGAAGAGCCTCCCCAGGGAGCATGAACATCGAGAAGAAGAAATCTTGAAAGAGAAGAGATGCATCTCCTAAAACGTCAAGTCTGGCATTGTTATGAGTAAAGGAGAAAGGAGGAGAGGGGGGGGTGGACCCTCAAATGTAAAAACACCAAATGCGCAATATCTTTCGCAATAAAAAAAAAAGATAGTGAATTGGTAGAAACCCGCAATTTAGCTCGGCTGTCTGACGGGGGAAATCTCCTCAAAAACGGGGGGAAGGGGGAGGAAGACTAATCCAAGAATCTGAGATTATCGCGAAAGAGCCAACAGGATGACGGTAAATACGTCCTCTAAAGAGAAATAAAGGGGGGGAAGAAATTGGGTTTTATCAGAGGAAACCTCGACGGGCAGCTCGAAGGGAAAAAGCCTTGACAAGACACGTGGGGGGAGAGAAAACACATTCGCGCGGTAGAACGCTAATCCAAAAAAATCTCCCTAAGGAGAACTGAGAAAAGAATTACCGCGGCCGCAGCCGAAGCAGGATTGCTAGGGGGGTTGAGCGACATGAAAGGAGGTTAAATCTAGGTTGGAAAACGAAAAAAATGCTTCCGAAGGTACGGAGTTCAGCCTGTCTCGGGAAAGGGGACGTAGTGAAACCGACGATCAGCACAGTCGTTCACCGATGTCATCGACATTCAGGTCCTTGTGAGAGGAACAATCAATGAAGAAAAAGAAGACTCTCTTACTCCTCCCGAGAAAAGGGAGAAAACCAAAAGAAATCCCTGAAAAGGGACAAAAAAGGGAGACAGTGGAGAAAGGGGCGCGACTCACCGTTAGGAGCTAGAGAAGTGTAGGAGGGGGGAACACTAAGGGGATGATTGTTCACACGTTCAGCAGAATATTTAGACAAAACGTAATACAAAAGGCGGAGAGGAAGGGAAAAACCAAAATAAAAAAGCCTACGTCTGTCGTAACTTAATCTCAGCGGGGGATGGACCAGGTCCACTTTGGGAGGAAGAAGAGAAACCCAACTCACACATTGCCACATCGCGACATACTTCAGAAGGAGGCGAGAGGGGGCATACATAGAGTTAAGGAAATAGGAGAGAGAGAGTGTTCGTCAGAGAGAGGGAATATCTGGATGGGAAGGGGGACCAACGCATAAGGTGCTTAAACGGCAGCTCGTAAAGAACTGAGGAAGAGGGGAACTGTCGGAGTCAGGGTCAACGAGAAGTGGAGTGCAATGGACTGGGGGTGACTCTTGCATGGAGAAAAAATCCTGTGGAAAAAAGGTCTAAAAAGTACAGTTTGGAGCATGTCGGCTCATAATCTGTCCTCTAGCATCCGCTACTGGAGAAAACTGTGGGCATAAACTAACTGGCTACTTACACCCGACCAACTGTGAACCAAATGGCCAAAAAGGAATTTTCCTTCCGCTGACTGGACTGACTACAACAGTAAAAATTGAACGTGACAGCAAGGTAGAAAAGGGGAAAAATTAAAGGCCAGCACGACGTCTTCATTGTGCGCCTCTAAAAAACGACGCAACCAAGGGGACTTGAACCTGCACTGCTTACCGTTGAGGGTTCGCCGACTAAGTTCGTGAACTTTGTGATAGGTTTTGTAAAAAATTGTGAGGGAAGGGGAACATCCAAGGAACTGCGGGTGCTGTACCAGGGGTTTTCAACTCCGTGAAAACTGGTCAAACTGGAATTTTAAGCAAAACATTGCACTTCCCATCGTCGAGAGCGTGGCACTACGGTAAGGATTCAGTCTTGGTCAGGGGGGAGAAAGTGAACTTTCGCGGGACTTGAAAGAAAAGGGTCTTCGAGAACTATGCGAATCAGGGAACGGAAATTCATAGAGAAGATAAAAAAAAACAGGATGATGTGTCCAGCCTCTCGGTCACCGGAGCTAAGGCGTCCAGTCGGGGGAGAGTGGATAGAATGATGTGAAGATAGTCGACGGGAGACACCTCTGAAAAGATTGCCGGCACTCATTCAGCAAGTAAACTGGGGAGAGACGATGGAGGTGAGGTTGGGTTTGGGGGGGTTGTGGTGTGTTGGGAGCATGGCGAAAAGCAGGGGGGGAAGAGAGGGGGAAAATGGGGACAAGTCGCGTGTACCCTAACAAACCTTGGTCAGAACCGGCAAAAAGTGGTCTTGAAAACACTGAGGTAGAAGGGGCAGGGAGGTAATCAAAAAGATTCGTTGGCAGACAACACCAGAAGGGGGGTGGTTAAGGGAGGGATGGCGAGATCGAGTACCGTCTAGGACGCCATATAGGGAACAAACCTGAGACATAAGGGGATATGAAAAGGGTCAAATTCGTATCCGTCACGCGAACCGCGACGTGAGGGAGGGGGGGGAAAGAGGGGGGGTTAACGCAGTCGGGGTGGCCACCCCTCCTGGCTTAGCGGACAAGGAATTAGCACTAAGAAGGATGGACTAAGAGCTTTAAAAGAGGGCTCCGACCCTCCTCTTGAGAGGGAGGCGAAAACGCCCCACAAACCAAAAAAAACCCCGACACGACAACGTCTTCTTGGCAAGAAAATAAAGGAATGTACGTCCATGGAAGGCACCTATAATTCCGGAAAGGCGCCGCCCCAGTTAACTGGTATACAGAAGGGAGGGGAGAGATTAGAGCCAGCTGGGCACAGGAGTCGGCTTACGGAGAAGAAATTCACTCAAAGAGGACAAACCTCTACCTCCTCTCTAGCGTCGTACAAAGAAAACGAAATACATCAGATGACGCGCGCCGCTTATGCTAGCCGGTGCAAGGGGGAAAAAAAGTCGGTGACTGGGGGAAAGGGGGAAGACCTATAAACTAGCCAAAGAAGAGTTCACAGCGGCGTTAACGACTCCGAACAAAAGGGGGAGTAAGGAGTGGGAACATGGATTGAAAAAAAAAGAGAAGGCTCGCCGGGGTCGTGAGAGGGCTTATCTTCATTCACGTGGGGGAAGACAACAAAAGGTCACCGAAAATGGGAAGAAGGGAGGAAACTGAACTCACCTGTCGTCGAGCAGCCCGCTTCGCGTAGGGTCAGGACCTATATCGGGGGGGGAATTCGGAGAGGGGTTTTTAGCTTCTGCTGAGTACCCGAGGGGAAGCTGGAAAGAAAAATCGAAGGAGGGGGAACGAGCCCCATGCTTGCATGTCGATAGGAAGCTGGACTTGCGGTGGAGGACTCTGTAGGGGAGGAAGAAAAACTTTAAAGAACTGTGAACATGGCGTCACATCGAGAAAACCTTTGCAGAAAAGAAGTTAACACATGCAATGCAAACCAATATCCTTCAAGCGTGTCATACGCCGGGCCTTTGATGGGGGAAACGTCTTCTCTGAGTGAGGGGGTAGCGCGTTCAGTCCTTGCGAAATAATCTGTGGGCAGCTCGCAGCCCGTTTTCGGTCCGCGCAAAACCTCACCGGGACTGCTGGGAAAAAAAGAACAACTCAAAAACCCTTGGTGGGGCCGATTTCGCAAGCGGAGTTGGGAAGAAGTGGTTGTCGAGAAGGGCGAGGGATAATTTTTAAAAGGTGGAGGACTCTGTTCATACAAGGTGATTGGAGGCAAAACTAATCAATGAAAATTAAAAGGTAAGGGCTGGACGCTGGACTGCCATCTGGGGCGGTCTTAGGGGGTTGGGGAAGGAACCGGGATCTGTAGAAGTTCGTGGCCAGGTAAAAGTAAATCTTAGGACAGGGCAAAAAAAATTACGGTGGGGGGGATCGTGGGTGCGGGATTAGAAAAATTAACTCTGGATCGCTGCAGGAAAAAGATGGTAAAACTAAAGGGCGGCGGTCGGCGGGATGAAATCACGGCAAGGAATTGTCTGGAAAGGGAGTAGGGCAGTCTCGATGCCAAACTCGACCGAAAAAAGTGCAACGGTCTACAGAGCAAGCATGGGGGATATGGAAAGGAGGCTACGTCTTTGCGGCGAGGCACCCAACGGAGCGCTATTTAGATCTCTGTGGGCGGATGTGACGACAAGGGCCTCAAAATGGCGGACTGGCTACAACTGAAATTCGACGCAACCGGGCGAGGGGGGAAAAAAAAAAATAAAATCGGGTGGATGGAAATCACGGTACCTCTCAATAGGCGTGAGCAGGGGGAGCGCCGCAATAAAGAGTGGCCAGAAGGAAAAAGGGGACCGATACAAAATCCAAATCCCTACTATCCCTAAAGGCTTGTAAAAAATGGGGGAGAAACGAGCCAGAACAAGTGAGAAGACCGTCGGTGCCCCCTGCCGATGGACTTTTGGAACGGCAGCAGACAAAAGAATTCATGGGGGGGGGGACATGTTCGGAGAGTTTTGGGAAGGGTTGAATATTATGAAATTCAGTAAAGAAAAGAGTAAGAAAAGAAACAGAAGTTTCTCGAATCATGTCAAAACGTACGCAAAGTACTTAAGAATAAATTCCGGCAGTTCAGATGAGAAAGGCTTTAAGTGATGGGAGGGAGGAAAAGTATAAAAACATTACGCCCAGCAGAGTGGTCGAGCCCCGCCGTGACGCCCAACCTCATATCTCTCACCAAAAACCTTAAAAAAAAAGAAAGAGATGGGGAGGGGGAGGGTTGATTAAACTTTGCTCTATAAATAACGAGTCCAGCGCGATAGTGGCTTCGGAGGTGGGATTTTCAAAAACTGTAAATGTAGGAAGACGGGTGGAGATTAAAATTAGGGAGAGAGTAGTAAGTTACACGTACGTACAGGATTGCTAAATGCAACGGCTGGGCAGTAGGTAGGGAAGGGGGAAAAGTGGTTTTTTATGAACTTATCTGCACTAAGATCAACCATGCACCGTATCGAAGGAAAAAGGGAGGGGCCTGTTGGGAGGCAGAGTGAAAAAGGGGCCGTCACCGAAGTAGCGAGACCTCGGCAGGAGAAATGCGACAGAAAAAAAAAGGGGGAAAGTTTGGAATATTTCTTAGTTGATGCGGATCGGTGGCTCACGGACGCAGGGGGTGGGAAGAGAGGGAAAATGAGGTAGGGCGGGCGGCGCCCCTCACTGCACTCTTTGAGGATGTGGTTTGGGGAAAAAATACAGAGGAGAGGGTTTGGGATAAGGAAAAAAAAGTGGGAAATTTCGCCAGGAACGAATAATTACCAGATTGTGCGTCCTTTACATGAAGCGAAACAAAAAAAGCGCATCAGTCAAATCAAAAGGCGCATCAGACTGTGTATACACAGCAACTGCATGCGAAACAGGCAAGGGGTAAAGGCGGGGAAAGTTCCAGGTCCACCGGAAAAAAAGGTGGGTGTGGTTGTCAGGGCAGGCAGCTAGAAATAACCGCAACCGGGCGAAAAATGACGGAGTGAAGCAAAGCCGAGCTCACAATTTCTCAAGGAAACCAGAGAGGGGAAAAAGACGTATAGAAAATATGATATCCGCTCCACAAAAGTACATTAGGGGGAAGGTGGATTGCCTACTTCGAACGCTGCGGCAGTGGAACCAGAAGAGAGGGGGGCCAAAAAGATAGGTATAAAAACGAAAGGTTCGCAACCCGCGAACTCGATGGCAGATAATGACTAGCCAAGAACGTAGCGTCTTAAAAAAAGGCAGGGCCAGCGCCATCAACGGCTAATTGATTCCACAGAAGCCAGAAAAGGGAGGCAGCTGAAAGAGAGTCAAAAGGAGGAACAGGTAGCTGAGGAAAATAAAAACCCCAATGGGGGAATAGAAGTTTGATAAACAGGAAAAAAATCTAAAAAGTGCTGAGGGGGATAGAGCAGGGACGACTATGATGGCCGGAAACAAAAACACAGGAATCCAGAAGAACCTAACCAAGACCTACACGCAAAGAGACTGGTATAGCCCAATCCGCCCCGGCAGAACGCCAGCAGGAAGCGCGTTCAAGGGATGGGCTACACAACGCTCACGTAAGGATGTCAAGGAGCCGCCCGAACTGACAGGGATAGTAAAAGGGACTGGAAAGGGAAGCGGAGACATAAAAAAATGCAGTGACCCGCGTCGAGGGTAATTCGCCTAAAGGGGGGAGGAGGAACGATGCCCGAACTTAAATGAAGCGTGTACTTTCAGATATCGAAGCAAGAAATATAAAAATCCAGGAAAAGTGATAAGGGGGGAAAGTACCCTCCTCCACCGCGGGCCTGCAGCCGCATCTGAAGGAAGAAGGATAAGGGGGGAAGGAAGAAAAGGGGGGAGGGTTAGGGTGGGTAAACGTAAATCAGTAGTGGGTAAAAGGACGAGAAAAAGAGAACAATGATAAAAACCCGACCATACGGTCGGAACCTACGCAACCGGAGCGAGGCAATCTAGAGAGAAAGGGGGGAGAGGGAGGTCCAAGGTGATAGGAAGTTCAGCAACACCCTGACGAAGAAAAAAAAGGAAAATACCAACTAGCTCGCAAAAGAAAAAGCGATCTTAAAAGGAGAGCGGGGGCCCGCGTCGTGCGGGCATCGATCAGGATTTAAGTGGGAGGGGAAAAGGAGGAGGGCAATAAAAAAGGACAGGAGCCTACCAGGCTACCGCTCGGAACTCAAAGAAGGGAGGATCACGTTACAGTAAGACGAGACAGTAGATGACCTTTTACCTCATGCCACTGGCGGTGGACTCGGTCAATGGAAGTCAAAGAAACAATGGGGTAGAGTCGTGGTTGAACAAAAGATCCGCGAGACGTCGCCTCGTCGAAGAGGGGCAGGAGAGGAAAGGAAGCACGGTGTTGAAGACTACGAACCCGAACGGTTTAGAAAAGGCCAAACAGGAAAAAGAGAGGGAGGGCAAAAGTTACCAACCGGTCCGTATTTCATGGTTGAGGGCTACGCGCTGACTACCAGGGTTCAGGGTACTTTCCTAAGGGGCTAAAGGGAGAATTAAGCGCTTTTTGAGCAAGTGAGGCTCCGGAAGCCAGAAAGGGGTCAGAGCACAAAACCTGACTGGTTTCCTGGGTGGATTCACGTTAAAAAAGGAGGGGGGATAATAAACGAAGACGGCCTGGTGTAAGCACAAAAGGGGGTTGGGGGGGGGGGTTAAAACAGGGAAAAGCCAAGGGGGGGCGATAAATTACAATTGAACCTAACAAAAACACGCTACTCACAAACGTCAAAAGCAAACACACCGGAGCCCTACCCGCCGAGTAAATCGTTATTATCCCAACACGCCCACCCGGGGGCCCCCCCCATCGCTCAGAGAAGAGACTACAATAAACTCCGCTGCACTTACGAAAGGAGAAGGAGGAACATAACAACCCCTGCTGATTACAACAAACAACCACGACCTAACCTCAACAAAATAGCGACCCGCTCTGATCTACAAGAGAACTTTAAAGATAAGAGAAGGTGGCGGCGAACGAAAGAAGAGAGAAGCAAAAATAGGGAGGGAAGGGGATAGGATTGATTAAAGTGGAAGGATCTTTTTCACCGAGGCTTGACCTTTATTCGCCCTAGAGTGAAAAATCAGGAGATGGAAAAAGAAATTGGAGGGAAAAAAACCGTACACGCGTTCGCCCGCAAAAAAAAAAAGAGGAGTGTGGAGAGGAACTCTCTCTGAATTTATTGTCCCAACAAGCTTGAAAGCTAGGGAAAAAGGTCAGGGAAATTGACGGCAGCGTGCCCGCACCGCAGCGACAAGGGACGTTCAGTAAAAGGGGGAGAAACCACGGCTTCAGGTTGTACTTTCGCTGACCCGAACTGGGGATGTCCCGGTGCAAAAGGGACTCAGTCCAAGTGGGGAGGGTAGATAAGGAGTCTCGGAAAGGGACATAGGGTGTGGGTTCCAAAAATTCTTTCTAATTACGGTCCAGTAGAATCGGAAGAAAGGTGGGACAATAAGTCAAAGGGTTGATTCCGGGACCATGGTACAGCAGTGCCGCGTATGGAGGTTGCTTCGTGGGCCAAATTAATTTTTGGGAAGGGGAGAAAATAGTTTATTTTCGGAAGAAGACGCACCATTCTGTCGCAAAGTCGGAGGAATCAGAATCGAAAGGCGAACTCCCGACTGCCAATAGAGGAGAAAGAGCTGAAAAATGGTTGGAAGGTGGTCAACGGTGCCGGAATATGTCCACGCCAGAAAGAAAATGGGAAAGGAAGGTCTAGGAGAAAAAAAGGGAACGACAGAAGCCTCAGGCGCCGTTCGGTAGCCACCCAGCTTTCCGGACGAGGTCACTTTAGGATGTAAAAAAAACCGCTCGAATCCCACCATAAACCTCCGAACTTTCTACATGCGACGTCACGACGCGGACCAGCGTCGTACCGGCGCCCTGTAGGGGTGGGCAAAATATGGTGAGGGGCTTAACTTTTGAATTAAAACGAAGAGAAACTGGAACTTCCGATCAGACAATAAGGATAAGAGAGTTACGCAGAAGGGGAAAAGGGGGGGGAGGGAACTGCTAACCGGCTGGTAGGACGTAATGCAGAGGGGAGTTAGCGGGCAAAGGGAAAAAATACGAGCAGTGGACTCTAACCGTCACCACCATGAAACCCTTCGGTGGCTCGTGAACCGCGAGGAATGCGATAAAGGGGGGAGGGGAGGGAGCGGGACTAACAGAACGGAAGCACGGGTTCCTTCGGTTTGTTGGCGAAAGGGACTGAGTGGAGGTGGTGAGAGGAAAAACTGCGATACGACTCGCAAGGGCATCGGCCTGGGGTCCCCCTAGGCACGAATTAGAAGAGAGATGATCGGAAAGTGAGGGGTAACTCCCATTGTCCGGCGCGACAAGATAGTGGGACAGATGTCACCTTCACCATTGGCACTCGGGAAATAAAAAACCTAGGGGGAGATCACACTGAAAGGAAAGAAAATCCTCGGAGTCAAAAACAAGAAAGGGCGCCCGGATACCTCTGCCGGGCGTCGCGTCTTCCCGCGCGGAAAAAAGGTCTACTAGAAGACCAAAAAGGGGAGAGTGGGTCCAAATCGATCACTTGAGCCTCGCCGTCGTCGCCTATCATGCAACAAAAGAGGAGGAAAAGGGGGTGGTGGGGGGAGGGACGACAGCCGGACCGGTCATCTTGTTTTTTTCTCGATCCGCCACAGTTGGCTTCATTGAGAATAGTACGGTAAGGGAAGTGCGTTGGCGCCGGCCGATGCCTGCAAATCAAGGAGGGGGGAAGACGAAGCACAGCCGGCTATGGTTAGACGGGTTGACGGGGATCTGTCGGATCTGTTTTTAAAATAGAGAATTGACAACGGGCAAGCTACGATGAACGGAACTCATATTGAAAAAAAGAGTTGGTGCGGAGGGCGGAGACATCATCCCTATCTTGAAAAGGAGGAAACTACGCTCTATTCCTTCGCAACGTGCTGGCGGTAGGCTGTATGATAAAAAGGCAGGGGAGGAAAGGGGGGTGGGAGGCTGCCGCTCGGCAAGACCATTGGAAAGGGAGAAAACGGACGACACTTAATGGGGGTCAGTTGGAATGCGACGGCGTGTCTGGTCTATCACATAAGATGGATTCTTTAAGCGTTCGAGGGCTATTGGGAAGGAGGGGAATTCCGCCTATGGGAAAAAAAAAAAGTCATGAGTTCCTGGTGGGGGGGGGGAGGAATCCGGCAAATCTGTCGGTTGCTCCCTGCAAACACAAAAAAAAAGGGGATGGAAAAAAAAAAGGAAGAAAATATATTAGGGGGAGGAGACTCTAACTACTGGCGTCCACAAAGGTTTTGGGAAAGACCGATACCGAATACCGACAAAAAAACGGGTCCAAATCATTCAAAACGGGACGGAGAGGTGACTCTGACAGGACCGGAGGTTCTGAAACAAAGGTAATGGATTCTTTGGAACGAGAATGAAAAAAGGGCTAATTCGGGGGGGGGGGCCAGGGGAAAAAGTATTTTGTGAACCACAATGGTGATAGTACTGGGCGGGACTCAAAGACTACAATAAAGTAAAGGGTGGTAAGAAAATGGGACGGGTTTCCTAACCGCAAAACGCAGACGTGCAACCTTAATTAGAACAATTCAGGGCAGCAGGAAAATAAATGGGATGGGGCTTGGGAACTTGCAACCGCACCCCCCCCCCACCAAAAGAAGGAAGCACCGAGCGAGAGGAAAAAAAAAGAGACCTCGTTAAAAAAACACGAAATAG
>Ga0179591_1356769_pt1 | contig 24001 bp, 29 predicted proteins | sample CZOMad2_1_08_16f_FD_182891 | JGI IMG/M metagenome (GOLD analysis project Ga0179591, IMG submission 182891) | Vadose zone soil fungal communities from Angelo Coast Range Reserve, California, USA - CZOMad2_1_08_16fungal (PacBio error correction) | ecosystem: Environmental > Terrestrial > Soil >...
GGGGTTCTACAAAGACAAGGGCGGCGGGAAGAGAAGCACTCCCGGCTATCGGACTGGAAAACGCAAGGAAAAAAACAAGTTGAAAAAAAGAAAAGTGAAGACACAGGCTCTCTCGTCCAGAGGCGTCGAAGGAGTTCTTCTGCACCAAACAAGAAAAAAAAGGGGGGGCGCTCTTACGATCTTGGGAAGAAAGATCCAACCTAAATCGAGGGGAAGAGAAAAAAAAGGAGGATTTTTTCACCTGGGAGATAGAAAGGGGGGGGGGAAACGAGACCGGTTGCAACCCTCTTTCGCCCGGATGAAAAAGAGAAGATAACTCCTTAAGCTGTGGGAGGGGAGGAAGCTCCTCCCAGAAGAGGAGGGGGAGTAAAGGAGGGACCCCCCCAAAGAAAAGGGACGACTGCTTCTTCGGCGGAGAGAGAAAATACCATCACGCTTGAAAAGATCCGGGACAAAAAAGACCATCGACAAGAGGGGCGCCTTCCTCTAGTTCCGGGGGAAAAAAAAAAAAAATCGCTCGGAGGAAGACACGAGAAAGGGGGAAAGTTTTTGACGCCTTAAAGCTCCCACTTCTCCTTGAAGAAAGAAGATTCTCATGTCCATCCGGAGGGTGGGTAAAGGAAGGACCATTCCAGGGCATGACAAAAAGGCAACAAACCCTTGTTCCGGCTCCTTTCGGCCTCACGCTCACCTCCGAGAAAAAAAAAAAAAGGGAGGTACATGTGTGCTGGTCCGCAGTCGGCGGGAAAACGGTGATTCTGCAAAGAGATGCTCCTGAGAAAAGCCTCCATGCCTGCCCGAAGATCAGCCTGAGGGAGAATTAGAAGACCGTCGAAAAAAAAACCAAGTAATCGGAACCTCAAGTAGGGTCCTCTACCACCCTAATGAACCGCGACAAAGACTCTAATCCCGCGCCAAGAAAGGAAACCAGTCCCCCGCAGCGACGTCCCAAAGGGTACATTTAAGATTTAAGGCATCACCTGAACACGATTCCAACTAAGAAACTTCGGGCAACGGAAATACCTGCTTTACCTGGAGCGCGAAAAAAAAGAAGACGCAAGGAGATTCACTTTGAAACGCTGAGAAACTAGGGACATGCAGCGGAAATAGGAGTTAGCGACCTCCGACCCCCATGTCCCGCCACCACTATCTCGGAAGCAATGGACTTTCGGGGAAATAGCAGAATCCTCACCGTCTACCATAGGGGAGGGGTCACCCGCATCTCAGGGAAACGAACTCCGAGAATTGGAAGCCTCCATGCCACCAGGGTCTTCTGAAGAAGCCACACCCGTATGCCGGAAGGATCCAGGAGAGAAAGGTCTCCATCAAGGGGGATTTCCCCATCTCTACCCGAAAGGAGAGGCTGCTCCTGCCGGAAGCTAAAAGAAAAAGCGTCCCGGCCGACTGCCCACAAGAACATCAATACCCCGAGTTACGGAAGGGTCCTCCGGGGGTCTCGCCGAAGTTATGGGGCACCGAGTCCATGACGAAAGGGCAAGTCAAAAGAGCGTACCTCTCCAAAAACGAGCGCCTGTCCTTCGGGGAAAAGATGCAGTACTCCTTCTCTCGGAGGAGAAACCAGCCTAAAAAAAGAAACTACCAACTTTATCTTCCACCACGAAAGAAAGAAAAGCGACTGAAATCGTGTTAAAGTAACCGGCAAGCTCTTGCAGACCTCTCCTTCACGCAAAAAAGCAATTCTTCGCAAATGTCCTAGGGGGGGAAGGTGGGGACATGGAGAAGAGACCTTTTCCATCCATAAGCTACGTCAGAGCCACCGGAGGACGAAATCATTCCCCCCGGCCTTGAAAAAAAGGAAAAAAACCTCAAGAAACGTGGTTCGAACTCAAAGAACGCAGCAGAAGGACAAAAGGCTTATCCCGCTCGCGTAAAAAGCGCCCTTGGCCAAACAAAACCGGCTTCCAAACTCACTGCCAAACATAACGAAACGAGTTACGATGTGCTTCGGAAGGGGAATGTGTGAAAACCTCATTTAGAACAGAGACGTTTTGTTCAAAAACTGGAGGGGCGTTAAGGGAACGGAAAGTGTTTCTACATGCTTCAAAAGTGGCTGTCAGTAACATTTCAAAGAGAAGGCCAATTCCTCTCCATCGCCCTTTCGCAAAAGGAGGGCAAATGGAGAAGAGGGAAAAAGGAAGGTGCCTTTTGCCCTCCGAAGGGGAAGACATCACCTTTGTCCCCTGATTGACTGCAAAAAAAGGGGGAAGCGTCGAACTCCTTGAGCCCTGACACAGGAAAAAAAGGCAAGGGTCCAGAAAGAGGAGGAGACAATGAAAAAACTGCTCCTCCGTTGTCACCTTCCATTAGAGGGAGAAAAATAAGAGATTAAGGTGCCTGCGAAGGAAAGCCAAGGGTGGGATCACTCAATAATTGGATAAGCCGAGAAACACTAGGGGGGGAAAAGCCTTCGCCCTTTTTCCGATGCCTTTCTTGGGGCAACGTTATTGCCATCTTACCAATTTCTGTTCGGGAGGGGGGAAAAAGTTCGGGAGAGGAAAAGTACATTCTTGGCATCAAGTGTTCGACCGAGGGGAAGCTTGCCTGAGGGAAACTTTACTAAGAACCTGGTGGCATCCTGGTCAAAAAAAAGAGAAAGGGCGCCGTCATACTTTCGGAAATCGCAAAAGGCAAACATGTCACGCTTCCTGTCTAAATTAGAGCCGCCCATGAAAAAAAGTACCATGCAAAGGGCGGATTTCAGTTCAGGTGTGGGGCGCCGAGGGTGTGGCCGAGGGAGCGCGGACCGCAGGGCGGGGCTTCCTGCGAGGGATTGCAGTTCTGAACACGGGAAAAAGAATGGAGTCCAGTGAAGGGAAAGGGGGCGTCGGGCTGTAGCCAGCGAAGAAAACGTTCTCGGGAAGAGAGCCAGGAAATCTGCAAAAGGAAGACTGAGAGACAGAAGAATTTTCCTTCTGTGGAAGGCCTTGGCTTGAAGAGGGAAGGAGCTTCGAGGGTGGGGGGGGGGGGGGGGGCGAGCGAGGCAGGGAGGGGGGTACAAGAGAGATGGTTTTTTATTGCCGTGAAAGAAACGTTTTCGTTGTCGAATTTCAAACCTAGGTCTTTTTGATGGCTGAGAAACTAATTCGGGGGAGCGAGATCGCGGTGAGTCCAAGGGGGGGCCGGGATGTTCTCACCATCAATGGAGACCAGTGTGGCCTCCCATGGGATAAGAGAGGAGGCGGAAAGAGAAGCCCCAAGGCAAATGGCGGATGGATTGCAGTCAAAAAAGAAGGGCCGAAGAAAAGGTCATAAAAAGGAGGCGAAAATGCGGCGACGTTATGCCCTGTGGAAGAATGGCGCAGCCGAGGTATGACGTATAGGAAAATCTTCTAGGAAACGAAGGGCTTTCTGGCTACAGCGGCAAGAGGCGCGGAGATCTGCCTTTGGGAGAGGACGGGTGTCGAACTGAAGAGAAGAAACGGAAGGTTGATGGGAGGACTTTCCTCCCAGCTTAAAAAGGCCGACGGCGTTCGGGAATTATGCTAAGGGCCCCCTCCTTATGTGAGGGAAAGAGGATGTTCGAGTAGAGTGACGGGGGGGGAGGGGCGTCCCGACCTTCCCTTACAGGAGGAATAGTAAAAAATTTGAGAAAAGAAGGCAGCATTTTAATATTCGAGGGAAAAGAGGGGAAAATTTTTTTCTCCTCACATTCGGGAAGGGCTGCCGCCACTAGGTGGAGATCTTCCAAGGAAGAGTAAAAGAGTCTTCTTTTCTCCTCACAAAGACTTGGAAAAAAAAGACAGGTATTGTTCTCTGAAGGAGGGGAGAACAGGGTGACGTTGCCGAAAAAATAGAAAGTCGAGTGGCGCCGGGGTTCTGTTATGAGCACTTGGCTCATGATAATATAAGAAAAAAGCATGTTGTCTGAAAGGGGAAGAGGACGAAGGGGTCCTTGTTATCCGGCGGAGAGGGCGCTTGCCTTATCGTACGCGAGCACTAGCGGACAAAAGTCGCTTTTCATTTTGGAAAGAGGGGGGGAGAGGAACCCTAATCCTCTAGAGAAGGTCGCTGCTAGGGGTGGGAGTTTAGGGAGACTATTTTTTCAACGGGGGGGAAGTCCTGGGAAAAAAAGCGGATGGGCGCAATTACGAGAGAATCAAGGAAGAACCGCCTTTCAGCATACCGAAGAAGAAACCAATGTACCGTTCGTCGTGCTGGGAAAGGGAGGACTTGATGGGAAGGGAAATCTCGGAAGGCTGTAATTCTTCTTATCCCACGGGGAAAAGGGCCTCTTCATGAAAGGGGATATATCCACTTCGTCCCATTCAGGAAGAAAAAAGGGGGGTACAGAAGCAGCATGAGGGGGGGGGAGAATTTTTTCGGGAGGAATGACTAATTCTCAAAACGGGTAGAGGTTGATTTTTCGTGATTAATCTGAGGAAGATGGAACGGCCGGGTTGAGCCGAGTCATGCTACTCCAGAGGAAAGAATACGGAGTTTTTTCTTCACGATGCAAGGATTGGCGACTGCTGCAAGACAGAAAAATCAGGTCGAGAGAGGTGCGAAGGGAAAAACCTTGCCGGAAAGAGTATACCAAGATGTTTTCCCGGGAAAAAAAAAACAGCTTCCCGGCGGGTAGAAAACTCAGTCAGGGGGGTCTCCTCTTGAAGAGGAGTACCAGAACGCTAATTGCGAAAGGAAAACCATCCTAAGTGCTCAATTTGGAGGGTCCTTATATTCGGGGTCGGCTTATTTCCAAGGGGACGACTACCACAGAAAAGGAAAAAGACGTACAGGGGGGTGGCGGGTCCTGCCGACCAAGGACAAAACTCAAATCTTGGAAACTGTTTCTTCACCTTAAATGTTCATCTCTTTAAAGGGTGTTTGCCCTGGGGAGGGGGGAAGTGGTCCAGTCGATCGCCGAAGGGCGTCACCAAGCCCTTGGTCGTTGGGGGAAAAAAAACGGGTTGAAAAGGAGGCTCGAAGCATTTTGGGGAAGAAGGTCGCGGCGCTCGGGCAGAAGATCACTCGCCGAAGGGGGCCAACGAGTTTCGAGGAGGGAAGGTGGCGGAACTTTGGGCGAGAGGCGTCAATCTCCGAGAGGGAAATCACATGAGAAGAAGACGCTCCAATGTGAAAAGGAAAAAGTGCCGTAAGTTTTGGCTGGTAAGAGACGATCCTTTCGAGGGGAGGAGAAAAACGGGGGGCTAGAAAAATGGCTTCCTTATCTTCTGAAAGGGGGGGAAGACCGCAGAAAGTGAGAATGCGTGCCAAACCAAAGGAAAAGATTGGGGGTCCAAGAAGCCTGAGGGGGGGAATCCCTCCTGGGGGGGGGGAATGATGTCTAAGAAGAGGAACGTTTCGAAGCAAAGAGCGAGGAATCGAATTGTCTACCAAAAAAAAGGCTCAGACAATCTTCTCTTCTCCACGGGGGTCCTCGAAATTGAAAGGATATCACAAGTTTCGAAAGGAAAATAACAACTCTTCTGAGGGGGTGGGGCGGCCATCAGATCCGGCAGCGAATGAGGAGGACGAGTCTAAATCGGGGGAAAAGTCGGTTGCAGGAGTAGCACCAGAAACTCTAGTCGTCTGGGCCGGGAGGCGTTCTGGGACATCTCTCCAACAACCAAAAAAAGTCATGAGGGAGGGGGGTACCCATGTCAAAAAAAGAGCCGCCGCAGAGGGACGGGCAGGAAAAATCACTTAGAAGAGGGAGAAAGGGAACGGCCCCCGCGAAAAAGAAAAAAAAAAAAGGGGCCAAACTGACGGGGGAGGATAGAAGCGAAAAAACTACTTTTCGAAAGAGGGGAAACGGCGCTCCGAAAGAAAGAATCGCTGCTTCGAAACGTTCGAGAAGTCCAATCCAGAGGTTCTTTGACCCTCGCGAAGGACGCATGGAATTTCGAGGAAGCCCACGTGAAGGGGATTATCGAGCCGGGGGACAAAATTAGATCAGGCCTCTGGGAAAGTCGATGCGAAAAAAGACGCCATCATCCACCACACAAAAAGCCGGTCCTCGAAAGGGAATAGGCCGCCTGAAGGGAGGCTGGCTGAATTGGGGGGGGGGAACGAACGTCTTCAACAAGAAGAGGTCGAAATCTCCTTAGGGGTCATCAAAAAGATTCATTCCTACAGGCAAATCGCAAGGGTTGAATCTCAATAAGTAATTTCTAGGGGGACAACTCCCAACTGGGGGGAAGACGTCATCTTTGGAAGGGAAATAAACGAAATAGTGGAGGAAAATCCCGGGATTGTACGCAAGAAAAACAGGCCCTTGACTGAAACAGACACTTACGAAAAAAAGGAACATCGTTTGCCCCTTGGAAGAAGGGAGAACGTCCACTATAGCGAAAAGACAAAGGCAGTGCAAAAACCACATTCTCAGCGAGTGCGACACAGACTTGTGGGGTTCTACCAACATAAGGGGACTAATCACGCATCTACTGAAAACGCGAACAAGAAAGGGCAACCAAAATGGACCATTTAAACACATTCTCTCTCTTCGGGGGAGAGAGGAGACGTCTGAGGAGAAAGCTTATCAGGCTGGCAGGGGGGGAAAGGTCGCGCTTTTCCAATCCTAAACATCCCGAAATCTCCGAAGGTCCTGGGGTAAAGAGAAGCGCCATGAAAAAACGGGGAGCTCGTCCCTTGAGACGCGGCCTTTTGTCAAGCAAAAAGGAATGCCAGCATAATGTCCTGCCAAGAACGCAAAAAGGGAACGTTTGAAATATTGGTATACCTACGCAGGGGGGGGGGTCCGGCAATGCTTATTTCTAGAAGGACAGGAAAGCCGGTCGACTCGTGCAGGGCAATGCTTCGTCGGCAGCAGAAAAAATCACCAGCTCATCTTGAAAGAGAGAAGGAAGAAAAAGGAGACGCCCTCGGCTAGGCTTAGCAGGGAAGTCCAAAAGATTAACATCAAGAAAAGAAATACATCTGAAAACCGTCGGCGAAGGTCACAGGGGAAGCTTCGTCAAACCAATGAAGAGAAGAAGTCGTGCGCCAACCTCCTTTGCTGATCATGACATCCTGGTGGGGACTAAAAAAAGTCCATTATGACGCAGTCATCAAGGACAGTGGTCTCCTCGCCTTGCGCAGAAAAAGCGGCTGCTGCGATCTTTCAATCAAGTCAAAGGTCACCGAAGAAAGGGGGCTGTTCTACATTCTGCGTAGGGAAAAAAGGCCGTGGTGCTTCAAGAGCTGCTACCAGGATCGCCGCCTCCATAGGGAAAAGGGGACTCTAAAGACGAACGTTGAAATAGGAGAAAGTCGAAACCATCTCAAAAGACCCCCGCCCGGAGAAAAGGCTTAGGGTTCCTCGACAAGGGCCAGAAACAATCAGAGAATAGGAAAGAAAAAAGAACGAGACCATGAACTCTTCCTCGGAAAGAAAGAAAGGACCGCAGCTACTTCCCCTCTAAAGGGAAGGCTACATTGAAGATGGCCAGAGAGGAAGCTAAAAAGTCGGAATGGGGAAAAACCGGCGCCCAAGATCCTGGGCCAGGGGGAAGGCAACGTCCACCCCTGTCATCCTAGGAGGAAGGGAGCGCGAAGCCGTCAATTCTTTGGGAGAGAGCTTGAGAAGTGGAAAAGAAAACTATTTTCTTCTCTCCCTTTCAAAAGGGAAGGCGTCTCACCATCCATACCGACATTTACTACCTCATACGGTGTATCGAAGAGGAAGGAGCCCCATTTCCCTCCACCAGATAAGGACTGCTGGACTGAATAGGGGGAGAAAGGTACTTGAGGGATCCTCGCCCACCTTCACTCTCTAGAAAAAAGGGAAAGAGTATTTCTAAACATCCGAGGGGGAAAAAGAGAAACCTTCCTCTAACGCCGCGGCAAGTTGTAATCAGGGAAGGATTAAGTAAAAGCCTCCACCTGCAAAAAAGGCGCTTCCTGGGAAAAGGCCTCCCACCAGGGAGGAAAAAAAACAAGTCCAGATTAACTTAAGCGGGGAGGCCAGGGCCTCGAGAAGAAAATCTCTACCCGAACGAAAAGCATCCTCTGCTGCGACAAGGGGGGGGGGGGTGGGGGGTTGGGGGTGGGGGGGGGTTTTGGGGGGGGGGGGGGGGGGTTTTTTGTGGGGGAAGGGGGTTTCCGAATCTGAACAGGGAGGACCCCCAGAAAGACGCGTTCTAAGGGGAGAAAGGGCAAATCTCTTCCATTACCATAGAGGGAAGGGGACTGCAATCCATCGCCATGGGGAAGAAGAAGGTGGGGCGTCTCCGAATTTAAGGGCTGAAAAAGACGAGGGGGGAGTTCCACAATTTCAAAAAAAACCATCCCGTCCTTACCTCTCCGGAAGAGCGCCTGTCCGAGCGTTCCACATCAAAAGGGACGACTAAAACCTGGCTCTGCGCACAAAGAGAAAGCGCCTTCCGGAATTCGAAAGGGAAAAAGTGCCCGTAAGAAGAAAAAACGCGCCAACAAAAGGGAATCGTGTTCAAGAAAGAGGGCGCGGACACCACCCTCGAAGAGGGGGACGCCCCGCCTTCCACGGCCAAAGGAAGAACGAACTCAATTCGAAAGTCGCCTCCGCAAAAGCCGAGCTCTCCAGGAAAAAAGAACACTAAAAAACCGCTGGACTCCCAGCCCGAGGAAACGGCCCCTTCTGCGAGGGCGAGAAACTCGACGGAAAAAAAGCCCCAGAACATAGCCGTGTTAGAGAAGCCGCGCATCCCTGAAAGGGGGGGAGAAGAAAAAAAAGATCCCTAGCGCGTCAATAAGAAGAAGGGAATCGGCCACCCCCCTCGGCGAAACCAAACGAAGGCCACAATCAAAGAGAAAGGAAGATCCTGAATTGTTACTATGTGGAAGAAGGAAGGAGGTTTGAAAACATAATTTTAGAAAAAAAAAAAATTTGGTGAAAAAACTTGCTGTGGGGGAACTCGAGGGGAAACGGCTAAGGGAGGAACGAACATGTTTTCGACCATGAGGGCGCAGTAACTTTTGCTGTCAGTAACATAAGGAAGGGAGAAGGCCCATTCCCTCTCAGCGACCGGAAAGGTAAATAGACTGGGCTTCACAAAGCGTTGTTCACGTCTTCCGGACAAAAGGACCTCCCGAAAGAAAGGTCTCTGAAGAAAAAAGAACCGTTTCCAGGGGAAGGCCACAAAGACATTGGCGCAAGGGAAGTACGTAACTCCTGAGCCCTGGAAAAGGGTACTCCTGTCCAAAAAAGCCTAGCCGGAGAAAAAAACTTGCTGCACCGATTGCAAACTCGCCTGCCGTGCACACAGGAGAGAGAGAAACAGAACAACTGGAAGGAGGGGCACGGCTGCGCGTTTGCTAGAGAAAAGGCACTCAAAGTGTACTCCTCGAGGCGGGGAAAAAACTGCCTGCTCAGGAGGATCTATTTTTATCCCCTTGTTAAGGGAGGCAATGAGGGGGTTGTGGGGAAAAGAAAAGGAACGTGTGGGGTCAAAAATTTCAGCGAAAGGGACGACCTTTCTTTCTTGAGGGAAGCAACTTAGAGAGAAAAAGCAGACGGGAAAAAACTACATTCTGTGCATCCCCTGGGTGAGGGGCGACCGGGGGAAGTGGCCTTCTCCTGAGTCATGTTACGGGGAAAGACATAAACTTTCCTGGAAAATGGTGCATCAATGGTCGAAAAAAAAGGGCTCCGTCATATAGAAGACTGACGACGAAAAACCCACAGAAAGAGCGGGCCTTCACTCTTCCGGGGGAGGAGGACAAAATTCCTCCGAAAGCCGCCCGACTCACAGCTTAACCAGGCATTAGGCTGGGGGGATGCCGAGGGGACTGGTTTTGTCGCCGGGGAGAAAAAGAGGCGATGGCGAAACCGAGGCTGATGGGAGACCGGCTTCTTTTATGACGGAGGAGGCGAAGGCCTCTTTGAGGGGAGTAGGCTTTAGTCTCTGGCGGAGGGGAAAAGGGCAAGGGAGGCGAAGACGAAAATTTTTCTTCGGTCTTGGGATCCAGCGTTTTCTAGAGGAGGAGGCGGATGCCAAGGCGGCTGGAGCAAGAAAAGGCGCGACTGCGGAGGCCGCCCATCGGAAGGGCCGAACCTGGTGCCTTTGGCGGGGAAGAGGCCGACTCTAAAGAGTTCGGAGGGTGGGGGAAAAAAAAGATTTTGAACACGATTTCATGCGAAAATTGGGGGGAGGGGTGAAGCCTGACGGGGGAAAGAAGGGGCGCAAGTTCCGCGGCGCTGGCGGCTAAGGGGTCTTTCGAACGCAAAGAAAGGAGGGGCGCTGATGTTGTACAACGCTAGGAAAAAAAGATCCCCTGTCCGCAGTTCCGAGAGAGAAACCATTCCTTTTTTGGGGGAAAAAGGTGCCTCCTCATGGGTCATGGACTCTTGAATCCCTCCGAACAGAAAGAAGCCAACTTGAAATCTCTCGGCGGACGGGCGATTTAGGGGGGGCCGGCAAACAAAGCTATTGGAGGGGCCGAGATTTGCTCGGGGGATAAGGCGCGATAGCGGTGCAGGGCCCTGTTAAGGAGGGAAAAAAAGCCCAGCCGAGGATTAAAAAAAAATGCCTTCGTGTCTAGCTGGGGGGGGAAGGGTAGAGGGAGGACCTTGGAGGAAGATCTTTACGTTTTGAAGGGGGGGGGACCTTTGTAAGTCGCTGCCTACGGGGGTGAAGAAAGAATAGACGACAACGGACTGAAATTGGGGGGCGGAGGAGAAGCTTAAACCTTTGCCTCGGAAGATTCTAATTCTCGTGGGAAAAAAAGTCAGGGAAATCCTCCTTTGTCTGCGGGGGAGGAGAGAGAAAGTGAAAGGGGCGAGGGCCCGAGAGAAGGAACTTGCTCTATCGATTCACCGAAAGGGGGGGCGGACATTGTTCTCCTACAGAGGTCATTAAATGTCTCTTGAACCAGGGAGGTGGACGCACAGTAAGGAAGGCGTCCTCCACTATTTTCGAAACAAGTGTCTTCATCGTACATTGAAATTCGGTCAGAAGGGAGAGAAACACAAAAAACTTGAATTCTTCGCGCGAAAGGGAATCAATGGTTTTGTCTGAAAGGGTGGACGTTCCCCTCGCAGATAAGGTGTCTGCCTAGTTGGGAAGGGAAAGGAGGGGTGCTCATTCCCGCAGGGGAAGCCCATCTTCATGTAGCCACGCATGGGGGTAAATAGCTGGAGTCGGGAGGGGGGGCCTTTTACCTTCGAGAGGGGGGGCGGGCCTTATGCGAGAGGGCGCGTTCCATTTTTGATAGGAGGAGGGGGGGTGGGAGACCTAAGCAAGAAAGAGCAGCGTGGAGTTCGCTACGGGGTGGCGATGGTTTTCGAAAGGGGGGGCTTCATCTCCTCAGGTGCACGGGTTGGAAAGGTGCCTGGAACAAAGATGAGGCGTCTCTAGAAAAGAGCTTTGCAGCCTCCAAAGAGGGCATCAACCGGAAGAAAAAACCCCGTTCCTTTGAGGAGGAGCGGCGGTCTTTAATGTCAAGACAAGGGAAAAGCCGGCGTTAGGTCCGAAAGAAGACAAAGGTTCGGGGGGGAAGGCGTCATCCAGATGGCGAATGTGTCGGAGAAAAAGGGCGCCCTCCTGGATTGACTGAAGCAAAATAGAGCCGCCGGAAGGACGAATGCTTTCCAAAAACGGAAAAAAAGGCTGAAGGGTTCAGGAAAAAGGAGGATGTTTCCCGAAGGCTATCAGAGCTTGGAAGGGAACATCGCCGAAAAAGGGGGACCGAGTTTTTTCTTCACGAGGAGATGAGTTCTGGGTGGAGGAGGGCAAGAAAAAAAGAAGAAAACTCTCTTCTTTGCTCCTGAAAGGGGGAGCCGTGCCTTACTCGTAGGGGGAGCTGTATAATTAACGCAAGGGCCCCTTTAGGAAGTCCTTCTGGGCATACAGGGAAAAAAGGAGGCTTGCACCCCGGCCGGAAAGCAAGACGGACTCGAAAAGGACGAGCGAAAAACCCATCCTCATGGAGATCCAACGACCTTGTAGGAAAGGAAGCTGCTATTGTCTTCGTGGGGGAAAGGATCAGAGAAGAAATTCCAGCCTGTCTCTTTTGCAGCCGCCTTCTAATCCAAATCAGAAGAAAAAAAAGGAACTGTGTCTTCAACGTTGGGCTGCAGCGCGGGAAAAGGGGGCCTGGGGATGTTTACTAAAGGGAAAAGACAAGTCTAGCGCCTGCGTGCTTCACGGAAAAGGAAAAAAACCGTCGACCAAGTGGTTTGGAAAGAACCCACCTCGGCCTTTCAGCCTCGGAAAAGGAAGTATGCGATTGCACAGAAAAAAAAAAGGGGACGTTCTCCGCATTTTGGGCGCCACGGGGGGAAAAAGAGGGATGTACCTGAAGCGGTGCGGGTGCCAGCCAAGGGCCCTTAAGGGGAGATCAATGCTGTGAAATCCGGAAGAAATGACGTTGAGCATGGAAATATGGCCGGGATAAAAAAGGTTGTGCGTGTCCTTGTCGCTCAAGAGGGGGGAAGGGGGGATACAAAAACTTGGCCTATCTCGCGAGGGGCAGAGGGTGACGGAATGATCCTCCAGAAGCATGTCGGGAGGGTTTGAAGAAGGGAGCCCGCCTACACGTCTTCCGGGAAGAAGGAAAAGGGGAGACCGGCTCCCAGGGGGGGGGTGGATGATGGCGCCGGGGTAAGGGGGTCGAAGAGACTGTGAAATTACAGATCTCATTGGGGAAAAAAGAGATTCGATACTCAATCAAAAGAAAAAAACTTGGGCGAGATCTTCCGAGAAAGGACACTGACACAGATGTGCGCCTGGAAGACTCGGCGTCTTGTGAACTTTGCGGAGGGAAAAGGGTCGGCAGCAGCGCATCTGCTCGCAGGAAAGAAAAGTCAATCGGCGCCAAGGATGGGAGAGGGCGAGTAGCAAAAAGGAAAGCCAATTTCCCTCTGGTCGGAGAGGAAATGGTTCCATCCAGAAGAAACACAACGGAGATTCTTAAAAGAGAAAAAAGGGGAAACCCTGGGAAGCATCTCAGACAGTCTTTCGTTCTCCACTTGTGGAAAAGAAAACCCTACCGGGGAAGTCGAAGCCCTTCGCGGCGAGAAAGAGCTGATAACTCGAGTGAAAACAAGCCTTTCTTTTGTTTCAAGAAGGAGGCTCGCCGTGAATTCTAGGAAGAAAAAAAGAAAGAGGATTGTATTATCGAAGAGGGGGGGTTCAAAGAGATCTGAAGCGGAGAAAAGGGGTCGATGCGCACCTCCTTCAGGAAGGAAACAGCGTCTTCTGTCGAGGAAAAGGGGACCGGAAGACTTGCGGCGGAATTGTTGGGGGGAACACGTCTGACATCGCCGCTAAAAAAGGAAAAGAAGCAGACCCCGGAATCCTATCAGGAAAAAGAAAAGGGGGGCGATCATCTCACCTCGGAAAAAGGAAAAGGGGAAACTCCCAAAGTTCTCGTGCAACCGGAAAGCGGGAAAGAGGCAAAGTTCCGTCAGGCGTTCGAAGAAAAGTTTCACAAAGATCTAGAAGGAACCGTTGCATTCCCTGGGAGGGAAATAAATCCAAAGCCGCCTCCCGAAAGGGGAGAAAAGTGGTCGCCAACATTTCTTAGAACGTAAAAAAAGAAGGCATACCAACTTCTGCAAACAAATTCTCGAGGGGAAAAAAAAACCGAGGTGGGTTCGCCGCACCAATTTCGGAGGGAAACGCCAGGCGATTACTGGAAAGAAAAAATTGCAACCAAGTTTTTAAAAAAAAAGGGACATGGCCAAGAACGTTGAAGACACAGGAGGAAGGAAGGAAAGATGATTTTGCTTCGAGAAAGTACAAGGCTTTCCTTGGGAAAGAAGGTCCGAGCTTTGGACTCCTCCGACAAGAAAAAAAGAAAAGGTCGTTGAAATCTACCGCGCCATGAGAAGAGGGGGTTCCAGCTCCGTTAAAGAAAATTTTTGCAAGAAGAGAAAAGCAGAGTCCTGCCACGGAAAAAAAGGGTAAGCTGTTGACTTACCTCTTGGGGATCGAACCGAAAAGGACAACTCCGCTTCCTTCAAGGAGGATGTTCCTATAAAAAGAAGAACCCGTTTCTCCTCTTCGGGACGGAGTGAGGAAAGAAGGTTCAAAAAGAAACACAAGATCCTTATCCTCACTTCGGAGATGGTCTTCTCCTTCCTCGAGGGAAAGGAAAAAATAAGCTTCTCAGGGAGGGGAGGAACTAGCTTAAGATTAATAAAGAAAAAAAGGAGGCTCATTCTAACAGGGGGGGGGGGGATGCGTCCATCCCAATGAAAAAAAAAAAAAGGACTCCGTCTTCTCCAACATCAGAAGGCTGTCGGGAACTCCATTATGGAGAGAAGGGATCTCCATCTCATTTCAGGGAAAGGCAACTCCAGTTTTCCAAAAGGATCCGCGCCTTTCTTCCGAAAGGGAGCGGATTCATGAAAGCTTTACAGGAACGTCCAACGCACTCCTAACTGGAAGAAGGTGTAGAATTCTTCTGAGGCGAAAGGTGGAGGCTTCAAAGAGTGATACCAGAAGGAATATCTCCTCTCCATCCAAAAAACGGGTTTCCAGTAACGAAGGAAAAAAAAAAAGTGGGGACTCGTCGATTCTATAAAGAGAAAGTCTGCGCATCCAAAAGTACATCTTCCTATTCCCGAGGCGGGGAATCCTACGTCCTAAAAGAAGGGGGAGTGCTCTCCTACTCTAGGACGAGAACTTAAGACGAGACTTATAAAAAGAAGTCCCCTCTCCCTTCGACAAAAGGGGAATTGATATGTTCGTCTATAGAAGGAAAAAAGAAAACTTCATCACCGAACACGAGGCACAAAAGAGGGGATCAATCTCAAATTTAGAAAGGAAAAAACCACTTGCCTCCTCTTCAGCGAAAAAGAAGGGACATGGGAGCGCTATCCTTCAAGGAAGGGGGAGAAAAAAAAGAAGGAAAGAATTCAATTTAACTGAAGACACGAGATCGATAACCTGGGAAGGCTGCCCTACTGTGCTTCTACCAGAAGGAGTACACCTCCTACTTTCCCTTAAAAAAAGAAGGCGCCCATGTCCCGCACCAGAAGACGAGGGAAAAAAACTTACTAGGAGCTGCAAGGGGAAAGAAAAGATCGTGTCCCTCTGCCCAAAGGGAAGAGAAAAGAAATAGACTCCGATGATTTCTAAACAAGAAAAAAAAAAAGGGTCACCGCATCTCTTAGAAGAATGAACTAAACGGCAGGAAAAGGGCAGTATTAAAACCCCTTCGCTAAGAGGTGGGTCTCTCTTCGCGGGAGAAACAGTAGGACCGAAAAATACTCTCCACCCTCCGATAAAGGAGGTCTCCATCAATGGCGAAAGGGAAAGGACGTCCCCATACTCGAAAACGTCGAAAGCGGCTTCGCCATTCCCTGAAGCAGGGAATGAACGTCTCCCTCATCTTCGTCAAAGCGAGCCGGACTTCCTATCAAAAGAAAGGAAGTCATCTCTTATAAAAAAGAGGGACTTCACTCCATCTCCATGGAAAAAATTACCAAGTTGTCTTCTCCTAAGGGAGAGGAAAAAGGAGGCCATTCTATGATTCCACAGGAAGGAACACTGTCTAGATACACAACCAGGAAGACGCGTACCTCTCTAGGGGAAAGGAGAGGCAGATAGTTTCCACATCAAAAAAGAGGAGTCTATCTGCGCAGCCATCAAAGGAAAAGAGAAGCCATACCAAAAGTTCTACAAAGAAAGGAAGCTTCACCACTCCCAACTTCTAAAAAAAAAAAAAGCGCACGAATCTGTTCAAAAAATAAGAAAGACACCACCATCGAAGCAGGAAAGAGAACCTCACGGAAAGAGGCACAGTCACCTCCTTCCCTTCGGAAAAGGGAAAAGCGGCCGCCTCAGGAGGGAAAAGGGAAAAAAAAAGGACAGGGCCTGTCATCAAGAAGGAGAACCCACAATTCTCCAAAGAAATAAATTGTTCTCGGAAAAAGGAAAAGGGGCGCGGAAACTCGCCGGAGAAAGAAGGGGTCCTAACTGGGGGCAACAGGGGCAGGGCAAGAAATGTGGTCTGGGGGAAAGAAGCCGTGTGTATAGCAGAAGGGGTGTGGCGCTGGGAGGTCGGTGCTGCTCCATCGCACAGAGGGGGAAAATAAGGAAGCCGAAAAGCAACGTGGCCACAAGCCAAAAAATCACTTACGACTGCGGTGGGGTGTTGGTAAATGTGGGCGGAGGATAGGGTATATGTGAGAAGGAAAGTGAAGGTGGTGAGAGTGCAGCGTTCGCAGCGCCGGGGGGAGGGAGGGGTGCGCCATTTCGATTACGGAAACGTGCCCCGACTGAGGGAAATGCGCGCTGGGAGACGCTCGAAAGTTAAAAAAAGGCGAGGGTTCCTCAGAGAAGGCCAAGCCGCAAAAAAGGGATATTGGACTAGGCACCCAGGTGGGGCGAATGGTGCACTCGTGCGACTGACCAGGGAAAAAAGGGTGTGCAGCGGCGGGAAAGGGTCGAGGACCATCACCTGGTTGCCAAAGGCCGCCTGGCATTGGGAAAAAAAAGAGGCGGCGAACTCCTGATCCCTGAACCCAAAAAAGGGACCCAAAAGAAAAGCCGAGGAGGAGAAAAAGCTGACCGGATGCAACGCTCCTCCGGGAAAAGAAGAAAAGAAAGGAAAAAGAGAGATTAAGGTGAAAAAAAGACAGGGGTGGATCACGACAGAAGGAAACCTAGGTCTGTTGACAGGTAAAAACGGCCGGCTAGGAGAAAGCCTCCCAATTTTTCCGATGCCTTCGGCAAGGAAGGGCAACGGTATGCAGCTTCCAGGATGCCAGGAGTTGGAGGTCAAAACTTCGTCGGAAAAAAAGCCTGCCCTTCTTGCATCCCAGGGGGAAGGGTGTGCGAACCCGGGGAAGGTGGGCCTTCCCTGAGGAAGGGAAGGCAGTACGGCATGAAACGGGGGAAAAAAGGGCGAAAACACTTTTCGCTGACGGAAAAATCGCCTATCTAATTGCGCACCCAAAAAAAAAAAAGTCTCTTGCCTCCAGATTAAGAGGAACTGAGGAAAACAAGAAGAAAAAAGGAAGCCTCCGACGCCCATCTTAACCAGAAAGAGGAGTGTGGGGCTTTTCGAGTTCGCGGAGGAGGGGGAGGTTGGGCGCCTGTTCCGAAGGGAGGGGGGTAAAACTGGATGGCGCCAAGGAAACATGCATCTTTATCTATCCAGAGGAGGGGGAAAGGGGATTGCGCGGCGAAGGCCTCAGAAAGGAAAAAGCTGTCTTGAAGGGAATTTTCATCTCCTTTGGAAGGGGAAGGGCCCTGATCCCCCTTTCCAAAAGGAAAAAATGGTAGTCCAGCGTGTGCGAAGGCGAAGAGGATAGCTTGCCAATTCTACAGGAGCATTACACTTCTTAAGGAAAACATTTGCTAATACTTGAAGAGGCTGTTCCTTTTGGCGGTGGAAGAGGGTTCAAATATCACAGAGATTCAGGGAGGAGAAGGTCCTTCTTCTGTTGGGGAAGGGGGAGGAGGGGTTTTGGAGTCCTTTGGGGGAGAAGGGCAACTGGGGGGGGGGGAACTTGAGTGGAGCAAATTTAAAAAAAAAAAGGAGGCTTCTTTTCTCTTTTGAATAAGGAGAAATAGCCTGCGGAAAGGAGCGGTTATTTGTCAACCTCTCGTCCAGACTCGACGTTGAAAGGAAAGGTCCGCGCCGGAAGGGGGAAAAAACAGCCATTGTTTTTTGGGGAAAGGAATCCCTGGGTATCATCGTCCTTTACTCGGTTGGAGAAAAGGATAACATTCGGCGCGCCAAGGGGGGGAAGGAATCGGCGTCCCAACGATGTATGTGCAGAAAAATGATGTTCATGGCCTAGCTTTTGAGAGGAAAGACGGCCGCAGGAAAGGGGAAAGAAGTTTCATGCCCTGTTTCCAGGCGGAGGAAAGACAATAGGATGACGTCTTAAAAAAAAGGGGGCTAGCTTGGCCCCAAGAAGAATTGATTGTCGACATCTGCCAGGGAGAAAAAAGGGGTGGCGCGGAGAACTCCTTTGTAGGAGATAAGTTGAACGGAATAGAAAAAGGGGGCGCATTTGTGATTTCGCGCAAGGAGAAAAGCTTAAACCTTTGCGCAAGAAAAGGCGCTTCTGTTTCCCCGGAAGGAAGGTGGCAAAGCAATGTCGAAGGGGGGAAGGTTTTCTATTCTCACGACGGGGAGAAAAAAAGGGGAACGCGCATCAGAGTCCCACGCTATACGGGGGGGAGAAATGGGGCGTCCTGAGGAAGGGTATTAGTCAGAAAAAGGGACTGAAAAAGCCACATTCGGTCATAATGACGGAAGAACTATTTTCTCAGCGGCGGAAAAGAAAGAAAGCGTAATTATTCGGGGGAAAAAACTTCATGAAGGGTCGCCGCAAAAGAGCCTCCCGTAAAAAGGGGATGACGAGGCCTGCCCCGGGTAAAATTTAGGGGCATCATAAGAGGGGGCTGCCTCTTTTTGGCCCGGTTCGTTGATTACAGTCGCCTAAAAAAGGACGCCCATCTTCAATGTGACAGAGGGTGGTCAAAGGCTTGGCAGAAGGGGGCCTGTTAGCCTTCTCTGCAGAGGGGAAAGGAGCGGCGTCGAGCCTCTTGAGGAATGACGTCCGGAGTGGTCGAGGAAAAAGAAAGGCGGACAAGCGGAGTGAGAGAGTTTCTCTTTTTGAAGGCATCGCCTCTCCTATTTCAAGAGGGGAAGGCTTTCTTTCAGGGGGGGAAAGGTAAAATCGGAGGCTTGGAAAAAAAAAAAAAGATCATCTAGGGGGATCCACCTCCGGTCCGCATACCGCGAAAAAAAAGGGGGAACACCCCATGTACAGTTCTTTCTTGCGGTGGAAGGGACTTGGGGTTTGAGAAGCTCGCATCCAGAAAAAAAGAAGGAAGAAAAGGCGCTTTATACTCACCGTTTGGAGGGGAACCTGCGTCATGCCCTGTAACTTTCGAATGGGAGGAAAGAAGGGAACCCATTCTTTCGGGAAGAAGTTTTACATGAGAAAAGAAGGTCAGGGGGGGAAAGTTGGCTGCGTTCATGGGGAGCTAAGTCTTCAAAACGGTCAAGAAGGGCTTGATGTTTTTCGTGGATGAGAGGTTAGTAACGCGAGCAGAGGGAAATGGTAACTCTATGCATCGAATCTCGCGGGAGGGGGGGGCCGGAGTTTTTATTTCACTATGCCGAGGGGGGAGGTCGGGCTGAAAAGAAAAGTCAAGAAGAAAGAAGGAGCTTATATCTAAATAATCTTGAAAAGAGGGGGGGAGGTATAAAAGAGGTTTTCCCGAAAAAAAAAAGGCCGTGAGCGGCTACGGGAGAAGTCAATATTGAGAAGGGAAGGGCACCCCTTCTCGTCCCAGAGAGAAAGTTGAACACCATCCGCATGGAGAAAGGGAAAAGAAGTGTCAATATTTCAGGGACGGGGGAGGTGGAGGCTAGTTAAAAGAAAAAAAAAAAGCCATTCCTTTTCCCGGGGGGGCCGCGCCTTCGAAGAAAAAAAAAGGAAGGCCTGTGTCTCAACGTTCTTGTCAATTCAAGAGGGAAAGGTGTCAAAGATGTACTCGAGGTCTCCTTTGCTTTGCGGAGGAAAAAAAAGCGCCGCGAAAAGGGGGAGGGGGAAAACCCACCTCTGGTTTTGTCGCCGACTTAGTCTTGAGAATGGGGTGCAAAAGAAGGTGAGGGGGGGGAAAGGTTGTTGATGAGGTCGAGTCTTCGCTCGTAAACGCCATGTTGCGCCCACGGGGAAACGATTGAACTTTCCTGTGGGGAAGAGAAGTTTTCGAGGGTCCAGCCAAGGGGGGACAGGAAAGGGATGGAAATCTCCAGATCCATGGCCTTCATCAAAAAAAAAGGAAATATGCCTGATACGGGGGAAAAGGGCACGTGTCCCTTGGCGCGAAAGAGAGAGTGCCGAGGTGAAAGAGAAAAAACTTTTCTATCGGAGGGGGGAGGAGGGGGATACGGGGTCGGAATGATCTCCAGACGGAAAAGAGGATGGGTTTGAAGGAAGGGGGGTTCAAACGAAGAAGAAGTCGGAAAAAGAAAGGCAGATTTTCGCGATCGCGAAGCAGCCCTCTTTTTTTGGGGAGGACGGCTTGTTGTCCTCGACTTGGCGCCAGCAAAGAAGAGGGGAGTAAAAGATATTTTCGACAAGAGAATCCCATCCGCGTCGGAAGGGGGGCCTCTAAATTCCCGGTCAGGGGGAAGGAGGGACCCTTCAAAAACCGGGCAAGGGGGGGATTGGCCGCGCCAGAGAAAGAAAGCTCTCTTGCTGGAAAAAAAGGACGATTCTTGGCGAAAAAAAAAGATCGAGTAGCACGTGGCCCCAAGGGAAACCCCGCATGGGGCTTCTTCCCAGGGGAAAAAAAAAGAACAACAAACGTAGGAGGATGAAAAAGAGGAATGGCAATCGAGCGCGACCATAGGGGAACATTCTCCACTGTGGGGGGTGCACCCTACTTGTAGAAAAAAAGGAAAAGGAGCGCGCAGCCCAGAGAGAAGGGATGGCTACTAGATTTCGCAGCAATCCCGCCGCGTCTTTGGGGAGAGAAGAGGGGCTCGACGCGAATTTCGAGAAGAAAGAGAAAAAGGGGGGGAGCTGATTGTGATTAAGAAACTTGAAAGAAAATCTCGAGGAGGAGGGGGACGGGAAAAAAGTCTATTCTCCCGAAGAAAAGAAATCACCACCAACACAAAGAGGAAGGAAAAAGAAAAGGGAAAAAAAAAAAATCGCCGAAGGCTTCCCGGAAGACGGGAGGGGTTTTTTAAACTTCTTCAACACTCAAAAAAGATATCATTCTGACAAAGGAAAGCAATCTCTAAGATCGCCCCAGTTGGGAGAGGAAAAGAAGAAAGTATCTGCGCTCCAAGGAATACTGAAGGATCGGCACTTGGAAAAAAAATCATTCTTCTATTGAAGGAAGCCCATCGATTATATGGAAAAAAACGGGCAGGCCCTGGAGGGGAAAAAATGCCAACTGTAAGAAAAAAAAAGGGTCGTCCTCGAAAAAAGGATGGAAGTGGTCTCCACATTGAGGGGAAGAAGCGACCTCGCCCTACCAAGTCAGAAAAAGGGACTAATACATGGGGGGCGGACAAACAAAGGGGGGATCAATGTCTGGCGACGTTACTAAGAACGCAAGAAGGGAAAAAAGAGAAGGGGGGGGAGTACCATCCCCATGCAACCCAAAGTTTCAAGAAGGAAAAAGTTTTGGGAATACACTTCGCGCGCGGAAAGGAAAAGGGAGGGGGATAACGGGCGGCGGAAAAAGGGACTTTTTCCTTTGTCAAAGAGGAGGGACCTACGCCCTCCAATAAAAAAATATCCGACACGGTCGTTGAAATCGAAAGAGAAAGGAAAGGTTAACGTTAGACCGCCCGTCGAAAGGATGCATCTCTGTTCTCCCTATGCAAAGAAAAACAGGATAACCCCTTTAAGCGGGGAGAGGGAAACCTCTTGGGAGCCGACTCCGAAAAAAAAGAGAAGCTCAGTCTCAACGAGCCTTCGGGAAAGAGAAAAAGGCGGGTCGGCACCTTCCTCCATAATCACAAAGAAAAAAATCCCGGATCCCCTCACTCATCGAATAAGGGGGGGGGCTGCGACTTCCAGGTCCTTCCACCTATGAAAGAAAAAGAAATAACTCCTCTAATAGAAAGAACAGGGACCCTCGGCTAAGGGAAAGAAATCCTTTCTTCATCACCATACCCGCCAAAAAAGGAGGCAACCTCATCGCTTCTCATGGAAAAGGGCCGAATTTTCCTCTGGGAAAGGTCCAGGTCATGAAAAAGAAGGAAAAAAGTTGGGGAAAACGTGTCCCGAAAAAAGCCCTCTGGTCTTCTGCGAGGAAGAAACGCCGCCGCCCTTCACCTCGCACGCCGAACAGGGAAGGGAGGGGAAAAGGACGGCTTCGGTCTGCTGCCCGTAGGGAAAGATTCGGTGCTACGAAAAACGCCTCCATCCTCCCGGGAAAGAAAAAGCGCGAAACCGTTGAACTAGGAAAGAAGACCGTCGCAAACCAAATAGGAACCAAAAAGTACGCGGGAAAAAGAGGCCCGATTGCTTAGTGTTTCCGAAAAAAAAAGAAAAAAGAACCGCTACTCGGAAAAAGAAAAAAGGGGGGACCGCGCCCAGGAACTCGGCCGACTGGCTACCATGAAAAAAAAAAAGGGCCCCGCCCCTTCTACAAAAAAAAGAGATCTCCATTCTCCAAGTCTACTTCATCAAAAGAAAGAGAAAAAGAATCGCCGAGTTCTCTTCGGAGGCAACGGAAAATCAGATCTGAACAAGAAAGGCTGGGGGAAGGAGAAGGGTGCGGCGAAATAATACTCAATGGAAAAAAAAGGGGCAGGGGAGACTCTGCAAACTAGGAAAAAGGACCGAACTGTGCTTCTACCAGCCTGGAAAAAAAGTGATACAAAGACCTCAGGAGAAGAGGGGGACCATTTCCCGAAAAAAACCGGTACTCTGGAAAAGGAACTTTCGTTACGCCAATAGCGTTCGACTCACCCCCAAAAGAAAAAAACTCTCAGAAAAAGAAAGAAGGAAAGGGATTTCGAACATCCTTCTTAAACAGGAAAAAAAACAAGAAAAGCCGCGGCAAGGTGAACTTGTAGGATGAAGAAGAAATGCGCAATCTTTCTCTCTTCCGTTTCGAAAAAAACGCCTACAAGGCCTCGAGCGCCAAGTCCCAGAGAGGAGGTCCGCCATCAGGGAGAGGCCCCCCAGCTCGCCCCTACTACATCGAAGAAAAAGCTCCGAGCGCCATGCGGAGCGGAACAGGGCATGAAAGGGGAGAAAGGCCTCTGAAAAGCGCGCCTGAAAGAAAAAACATCAATCTCTTCTTCTGGAGAAAGAGACCTTTCCCCGAGAGAAGGGGCGGCGCCGAGTTATCAGGGTCGCGGCAAAAAAAAGATGAGAAAAGGGGATGCAAAAAAGGAAAAACCCCACCCATGTCTTTTTTAGAAAAGAAAGGAAAAGGGTACTCACGCCGATCGCCTGGCCCGGAAGGGAAAGAAAGAGAAGGCCGACGCCTTCTACAGGCTGAGGACCATGGCCAAACACTCCGAAAAAAAGAAACCGTTTCCAGTTCCCTGCCAGATGGGAAAAAAGGGACTCCAAACCCAGCTCACTTAAATCGTGGACCAAAACGAACATGATTCAAGCGGACACCACCAATAGCTATCCGCCCCGCCTCAAGACCTTAAAAGCCCTTAAAAGGAGTGGCGATCTAGCCGCCTGCCTTCGGAGAAGTGCCGTCGCGCGGAATTCTCTGTCCTTAAGACCGCTACGGAAAAAAAAATTCGCACCTCTTTCTTAAAAATAAAAAGGAGGGGGGTAATCTGAAAGTCTTAGAGGAAAAAAAGCGCCCTTACTCAAGCTCGAAAAAGGAGGGAACTCAACTAGTCCTTCTCCGCGAAGAAGAAAAAAAAAGAAAGACGGGCTCGATCCCTATGCGATAAGAAAAAAGGGGTTCTTACACTCGGAAAAAAAAAAAAACCGGCCCTCCCCCCCCCACAAAAAAAAACCCCCCCCTCCCCCCCTCAAAAAAAAAAACCCCCCCCAAACCCCCCCCAACAACAAAAAAAAACCCCCCCACAAAAAAAAAAAACACCCGCCCCCTCTGCCCCCACCAAAAAAAAAAAAAGACCCCCCACCCCCTCTAGGAAAAAGAAAAAAGCCACAATCCTCGCGAACTCTGAACGCAACGAAACAAGGTCCTGGCGGCCTGAAGGGATTTTTGAAAACCTAATGGAAGAGGCAGCGACTTTTGTGGGAGGGGTGGGTGCTCATGAGGGGAAGTAGGAAGTACAAGGGGAGAAGTTCGAACATGCTGCCCCAGGGTGGGGAAAAGGGGGGATAACATTCCTGCAGAACATTCTCAGAGAAAGGAGGGCCGCCCGGTCGCACAACTCTATTGGGGAAGAAAAAAAAGGACGGACCAGAAAAGAAAGAGGCCAGGGAAAGAAGGGCCGCCGAAGGTGCCTTTGCAAAAAAGCGGCAGCCTGGAGCTTCCATCCCAGAAAAGGAAACAACCCCTCATTGCAGACATCATCGGAACAAGAAAGAAAAACTTAGAAAACTGAGCAATGAAGGAAAAGAAAAAAGCCTAGGCGTATCCACTTCGGAAGGAAGAAAAAGGGGACAACGATACAACGC
>Ga0179591_1244014_pt1 | contig 23990 bp, 18 predicted proteins | sample CZOMad2_1_08_16f_FD_182891 | JGI IMG/M metagenome (GOLD analysis project Ga0179591, IMG submission 182891) | Vadose zone soil fungal communities from Angelo Coast Range Reserve, California, USA - CZOMad2_1_08_16fungal (PacBio error correction) | ecosystem: Environmental > Terrestrial > Soil >...
GGACTGTACAAAAGAAAGCGATCAGTCCCTGGTCTGCACGCGGGGAAAGGGAGGAAAGACTTGAAAATAAGAGTCATTTGATAAATTGAGTCAAGAACGGGAATCTTCTGCCCTGATGGCGTGGAGCCTATATCACGATCGCCTGCCAACTCGAAGCAAGAAAAGAGGGCTGCACGGGGGGTCTAAGAACCACGGAGGCATTTCCGAGCGGCATGTGGCCACTCTTTATACCCAAGGGGGTGGAAAAACGGTCACAGTATTCCAGAAAGAAGGGCGACGTGTATTTTCCGCCAGTTCGCGGACTCGTCAGAGAGGCGCAATGACGAAAACCAATTCTCGGAGGGGAGAAGATTGAGGCCGGCCGAAAATGGGGGCTTTCCTCTTCCTCAAAACGCGTTGTGACGGACCGAGGGAAGAAGCAGGGACCGAGGAATCCCCAGATGTGGGGAGAGGGGTAACCCAAAAGTTGAAACTTGGAGAAAACTATCACCTAGTAAAGGTATAATCGAAAACTGGGGAGGAAAAGCTCTCCTGGTAGGTACGGCAAGATCGGAAAGTCAACAAATGCTCGGTAAAAGAAAACTGGAACGATGGCTGAAAAGCGCATCCCCGAAAACGAAAAAAAACGGGCACTCACGACTGGGAAAAGACTTCCGCCTCCGCCTAGAGACTGCGTGAAAAGAAAAGTTGAATCGGATCACTGAATGGCAGACGCGGCTGTATTAATCCAGCATCGCCAAAGCCGGAGAGGAAAGAAATAAGCCGGTGGAAGACCGTGAGGTCGTAAAACTAAAGCAGAGTTCTTGGCAGCGCGAAGCTAAAAGGTGAGACGAGGACGTTGTAACAAAACTAGAACTGTAAAAAAAAGACCACCCAAAATTCAATCGACGCCGGACGCCGCTAAGGGGTGCGGAGGGATGTTCAGAGCGAATCCTTTACGGGGTGAAACTACGAAAGGGGGGGGAAGGTAAGCGCGAGCGCCACACAGTTAACTTCTGCGAGCTTGGGGTGGGATTGAAAAGACGAGTGATGGGCAGAAACCGTTCCCAGGCGAGCGATTTCTTACTGGTCGAAGTCTAAGAAGACGCTCGGGGCGTCGCTGACGCGAAGCACGTTGGGAAAGTTCAAGCGGATTAAAAAAATACAGGTATGTTTCGAGCGAGGAGAGGCAAAAACACTAAGTGGACATAAGGAGGAGGTTTGGGGCGGGAAAGCCGGAAAGAACACCTCAAGCGAGTAAGGACTTGGCGCGTTTGGACGGGTACGCCGAGACTCTTATATCAGAGTAGGAGAGGGAAAGATGGGAGCCGGGGGGGGGGGCGCTCCCAGAAAAGGAAAGCGGAACACAAAAAAAAAGACAGTGGGCCGACCTGGGGGGCGAATCTAAAAGGGGATCTCAAAGTTGGACCGTTTCTATTTGGGGGTATATGGTTGAGATGAAAGGCGACACAACTTGGTACAAAAATGACTAACTGACGAAACTTGGGAGGGGGATGCTCACGGAGCCAGTTCCAGATCTCGAGCACTGCCTGGGCTCCGGCCGCCAGGCGATGGTTCGCGGATGGGGGCAGAAGGCAGAATCCTAGAACAAGGGGGACTCCTGGATTAGGCAAGGGGGGATTCTGTGGCCAGAGGTGACCGACGGGTTTTGGTGCGGAAAGGGGACGACCTGGGGATCACCGACGGTTAGGAGAGAGAAATGTGAAAAAAAGCCAACCCCGGGGAAACAGTGAAAGGGGACGTTGGTTAACTACTCGGTCTCGTGGGAGATACATAAACTGGGTCCAGACTTCAGAGAGAATACGAGGGTCCTTATTAAAGAGGTACGCACTTTCTCGGTGCGGAATTCAGGAGGTCTTTTAAATTATCAGATTTCTTGTTGTGGGAGGTTAAAAAGGGGTGTTTGGCAATTTGGCAAGCGCAGGGTGGTGGACGGGCGAAACGCGTGTTACTTTGGCCAATAACGGGGGAAAGTTTCCTCCGGGGAGATCATTCCATTGAGAGCTTAGAGGGAACGATCCAGTGTTCATCCCTTGTTTTCTTTCGTAAGGATTCATATCGGCACAAGGTTACGTGTACGATGGGTCGTTACTTTCGAGCTAGCAGCGGGTTGATCTTCGGCGATCCAGGAGAAGTGTACGCCCAGGGCTTGACAAGAGAAAAGAAAAGTATTGTCCACCAGGACTAAGGGGAATTTAAGGCAGTCTTGGGGGCGATCCCGATGGGAAAGGGTGGAAAATTGAGATTTTCCGGCAAACGGAGATAAAGAAAATCATAGCGGCCGCTGGCGGGAATGGGGGGGAACCGAGCCGGAAGGCTGAGATCCCGGAAATCGATGTCAATGACTTGAGTGTAGTCCTCTTTACGAAAGAGATAAGGAATAATCGAAACAAGGATCCCCTAGGGTCGTTGAGATACAAAAAAGACCTTCAGTTCCTGTTCGGCGCCTATTACCAACACCACTTAGTCTACTCAACGAGAGAAAGAAGAGAAGGAAAATCGAATCAAATATCTTATACAAACAAGCAACTGAAAAAAGAAGAAGGTGGATGAGTTAGTCGATTATCTTTTGTTTCCAGGAGCGCGTTAAAAGAAGGAGGGCATCAAAAACCGGAAACTTCCTTAGGGAGATCCACCTAAGCTCTTATGTACTCTTACATGGCATCACTTCCGAAGCAAAAGAAAAACGGCCACGTGAAGGAAACGGGGAAATTGGCGAGCAAGTGACGTATGGTTACAGTACAGGCCGCGTGAGGATACTCTGGGGACTTGTCAGAAAAGAGCCAGTCCTTAAACATAGGATTCTAAATACTAAGAGAATAATTCCCTTACTCATTGAGGGGGGAATGTAAAGTAGTTAACCGTCACCGTAGCGATGGGGGGAAGAGCCTCCGACAGAAGAAGGGAGAAGGGGAAGCTGCTCAGAAGGTAGGCCAGTCAGGAAAGGACCGGGGTCCGTCAAACTCATGAGCGGCCTATAGAAAAAACAAAGGGTACGTGCAGCAATGTATCGTTAAGCTACAGCAGGATTCCAAGGGGCAACAGTTAACACTGGAAAGGAAAGAGAAAGATATAGAAAGTCTAAATAGAGTAAGCGGTCACCTGCAACAAAAAATACCAATCCAAGGTAACCGGATCCAGAAATAAAATAATGAGTAAAAGAAAGGAGAACTGCGTCAAAGAGTTAGAGAAGGGACGCGGAGCGGGGAAGGAGTCATCGGTGAAAGTACCACAGCTAGGTTGTAAACTCAAGTCGACAATCCTAATTCATAAATCCCGGGAAAGCGAAAGAAAAGTCGGTATACAGGGACCTGCCGCAACACCACCAAATGAAAGAAAGAGAGAAAAAAAAAAAACCCCCTCCCAACAAGGTCACGACTTCCCTAGGAGAATAAATTCGCGCACTGGGTGGGATATGAACATCTAGGAAACCCAGCCTTCTAAAAAATGGAATCGGCCGGAGACACCCGATGGCAGATATAGGAGAACTTGAGGAACTTCGGGAGAGGACATAAGTGTTTCTTTTTAGGAAATGTGCCCACACTTTTTCCTAATCTATAGAAAATATAAAGGACAACTCTGTATCAGCAAAAGGATTGTGCCTGATAGGCGAGGGGACACCGACTTCCCATCGGGGGGGGCCGCTGCGTCGAGGCCGCAGCGGAGGAAACTTTTCAAAGAAACTCCGATATCAAAGAAAAGAAGTCAAAAATCTCACCATAATTTTTCACGGACTCCCGAAATTAAGGAGGGGGGGAGGGAACGCTGCTCACGGTAGCAAAGGGGTCAACACGATTCTCGCTCGAGAGAGAACTAACGTCTCATCCTGTCAGAAGCGTAAAAATGAATAAAAGCCCGGGAGTTGCTCGTACTAAGAGGGAATTTGACCAAGTAGGAAGCACTAGCATATCAGCGGGAGGGATGATCTTCTAATACCGATACCAAAAGATAGAGCCTCTGCAGGGGCGACTCTCCCGCGGCACATTGTCGGGAGGTCCATTAATAACTCCAATCGCTATAATTCGAGGCGCAAAGCCGCGTCGATACGACGGGGGGAGGGGGGGAAAAGGAAAAAAAAGTAGCAGCTTATGACAACGTCCGAGGTCCGGATGATTAGAGATTCCAAAAGCAAGCGGGGCGTGGCGAGAGGCCATGATCACCGGAATGGGGAAGACGCCGTAGGTGAGAAGACTCAGAGATCCGCGCGTCCAGGGCATAATCCTCAAGTACGGAAAGGGTTAACCGCGAAGTTCTGAGTTCGGGAGAAGATGTCCAAAGAGGAAGGGGGTAGGAGTCCCTCCAGTGAATCATTCGGGGGATATGTACGGCCTTGAAAAAAAGTCAAAAACTTCGTGCGATTCCGGACAGGGCCGAGACTTCCAAGGGAAGAGCGAACAGGGTTTAGGGGGGGGGACTCAGAAGTCTACCACTGTGCTCTTAGAAAAAAGTAAAACCTTGGCAGCGGAGGAAAAAAAAGAGGAAAGAATCGCGGGAAGAGAGACGTAGGTCGAAGACGAACCGCACAATCACGTTGTCGGAGGCAAGAGCTGAAGAAATCGGCAAGTCCCCCGCCCAGAAAAAGAGAGAAGTGTTGTGCTCCCTGGATACTCGTGGTCTAGGAGAAATACCGAAAATCTACTTCGCCGTCGGGAGCTGGAGTGTGACTGTACAGGTCACATTCACTCTAGAGAGACGTGGCGTACGATGTCTCGGGGAAACGAGGCTTACCAGTTTGAGTGTGCTAGTTCGGGGACGTGTGGCCTCGTTAGAAGGGGGAGGGAAAGAAAAGACATAAGGCGCCGACTATTCCGGCGAGACAGAAAAAGGGGAATGGATCACGTGACATGGGACTCTTCTCAATGAGGGAGATCGCTTGACCAGGCGAACAAAAGAAAGAAGCAGACGTTTAAATTCGCAAAAAACGGTAATTAAAATAGAGGACGTACAAGACGTCGAATCCTGTAGACAAAGGGGGAGGGATTTCAGCGTCTAACCTCGTGCAAGAAGAAGCAGCCCTTTAACTCGGTCTTAGAGAAAATCACTATCTAGAAAGAGCGAATCACAACAGGGTAAGGCAATGAAAGTACTGGGAGAGGGAAATAGAAGCATGTGTACGAGACATCTGTCCTGGTGGAGGAGAGCGGCAAGGGTATGGGGCAGATTTTTGACGCAGGGCTCTCCGCGAATCCAGAGAGCCGAAGACCGGCACGTTTTGGGAGGGGGGCCGTAGCAGGGGAGTTCCCAACATTGGGGGGGGGGGGGAGGCAGAGTCCTCATACATAAAGAGAAAAATGGTTTTATGAGGGGGGGACCATGCCTCGGGGGGCAAAGGGAAGTGTCTGGGGAACGAAAAGGGAGGAAGGAACCATCAGAAGAGACGTATATGTTCATTGTTGGAAATCGGTCACCTTCTTCAGGGTCGGAAATCGCCCGTAAGGGGGGACATCGCTCGAGCCCACAGAAAAAAATGCAAACACACTTTAAAAAAACGTCGGCCTCTTCAAAGCTCTCGTTCAAAAAGGGACAACTTTAATCATATCACTTGAGGAGGTGTGGCGACTGAGGATCCTTCGAAAACGAACGGAAAGGGAAACCAGATATCAGAACCTTTCTTTACCCTGCGTATGCCAGCTGGGGAAAAAAAAAGGGGGGAAGCAGGCTCATCTCCTTTTCTAACGCGGGAAGGTGTTCATAGGAAAGAGTCCTCAATCGGACGCTGGCCGCGTCATTATCTTTCGTGGGACTCGTTTTACCTACAAAAAAGGAAAGGAACGTCGCGCGATCGCACACATGGGCCAGAGGCGGTGAGGGGTTCGGGGTATTTTACGAATATCGACGACATGGCATGCGAAAACCGTGGGGGTCGTAGAACTGGTTAATGTTCTCAAAGAGAAAAAGCGCATGAGGGGGGGGGGCTGAACGCGGAATTCTGTAGGAGAGTCAGGGGAGACTGAATAAGGATAGGCGAGCAGATCTAAATCTCTCGAAAGGGACCCAATACTATCGGTCGTTTGGCGTCGCCATCTGGACGAATGGGTGGGGGGGGGGGGGGGGGGAAAACCTCTGCTACTGAAGACTCAAAAGGAAATCGGGAAAAAAACGCCTTGGGCTGGAGAGAATGGTATTTGGGTTCGCGGACACGTGGGGAGGGGAATACCCACAGCAAGCGGAAACAGCTGGGATTGACACATGGTGCAACCTTTGAAAACAAGCTGGTTATCAACGCGAGGTCCTGTCTAGGTGGGTGGCTGGAAAGTCAACACAACGATGGGACAAAATAAGGACGGAAAATAAAGGGGGGCATCATCCAGAAAGAGGGCATGGAGCTCAGCGGATAAGGCTGGCTCCGAAGGGGAAGTCAGTGTCCCGTTGGTTGGGGGGAATGAAATTACAAACTCAACAACCGGGACAAATGAAAGCTACATTTTAATAGGGGGGGGATCGGCACCGGGGCCGGTTGGTTGTGTTGTCCGATCAATACTGCACAGGGGGAAGATTTAAAGAAAGAGCTTTATAAAGTAATTGCACTAGTTTTGAAGGGGGGAGAGTTGGACGTATCGTTACATATCTTCAGAAGGAGAAGAAGAAGGGAAGTAGAACTCTTCGAAAACGCAAGGCCGAAAAGAACGGTTGACAGGGGGGGGAGACGGGGAGGTGATGAGGGAACGGAGTACGGGAGGGGTTTGATGGTGTCACCGGAGAGAACATTATACTGAGTGGGGGTGTCATTCTAGGGGGGAGAAGAGCGTTGGCTACGTCATCAATGTTGGCAGGGGGTGCCGAAAGAGATCAAAAGGACCATTATGGTTGAGAGCATAACCCTCTGAGGAAAGAAGTCCCAGTTCTGAAGAAAGGTTTCTATAGGAGAGGCGCGGGACGGATGGGGAACGTCACCGATGTAAGCTCAGATACGAACTAGATCTGGCGCAGCAGGTTTACGACACGTCGCCGTCGCATGACGGCATCCCATAGCGACTTTTGAAAACCGAAGGGGGTACAAGAAGGGAGGAATATTTACACCAGGAGACTAAATGGGGGCTCGATCTTTGTGCGCCAAGTGGGGAGGAGGTGTGGCGCGTTGGTAAGGCACAAACTTCATCATCAGAGCGGGAAACGGTAATATGACAAACCTTATCCTAAAAATCCGATCTGCCGGAGTCATCGGAGGTAACTTTCCTACGGGACGTGTCTTGGCCTCGGAAGGACGGAAAAAAAAAAAGTACGAAGACGAAAAGGATCCCTAGCAGGTGTGTCTCTGATGCGGAAGGGGACCGGGAACGAACATAAGGGAAGATTGAGCTCAAACAAAGACGGAACGAGACGGAAACATCTCTCTACAAAACGGAGGGAAGGAGATGGGATTCGAGGGAAAAGTCCGTAGGGGTCGGGGGGGTGGATTAAAAAAAAAAAAAGGGTAAAGAGCGTAAAAACGAAAGCCGGCTGGGAGAGGGCACTACCCCAAAAGAGGGTAGGATCCTGTTCGCAAACGCGTCTAGGGAATTCCCGCACGGCAAAGCCGGCCAGAAAGTGAGAACAAGTCGAGTCAAGTCGTGCCAGAACCGCACTTAAAAGGGGGGTAAGAGCAGAAGGGAACAAAATCAAGAGCGCCTCCTATTTCATCGGATCAAAAGCTGAATCCTAAATAAAAACTATCCAAGGAGGGTGAAGTAGACTACTACCCTTTCATTTGGGGGGGCGAGCTCATGGGGACCGACGCAAAGAGACGCACGTACGAAGCTGGGCATCAAAGGTAGTCATACCCGTCAACGCCAGCGAGCAGGGACAAGAGGGGGGAAAGGGGGGGGGGCAGGGAACCTACTCCGAGAGCGCAGCAAGGGAAACAAACAAGCAGAACACAGAACTTAGTAAAAGGTAAGAACTAACCAACTCCGGTAGATCAGGGGACGGCACAACCGTGACCAGGGGGTTGAACCAAAAGCAAAAGAATCGAAAAAAAATTCGAGATGAACAAAAAGCGAGAACGGGAACTAGCAATGAAACCTCAAAAAAAAAAGAACGGAGCCATCACCTGCAAAAAAGACCAGGGGGGAAAGGGAAAACGTGCTGGAGGGGGAGTCTGGCCGAATTCCAAGTATGAGCGGGACAAGAGAGAGTAAAATCAGAAGGAAACGCGACCGAATAGAAAGTTCAAGGGACTTACGGCCTCTGCCACCTGGGAGTCAATGGTTTATCAAGGACAACAAAAAACCGTCAGGGGACGAGGCCCTTGGGCCACACATCACCAAGGCGGTGCAGCGAAAAAGACACAAAAACGTATGATGCGTCACGGGTAGCGAGTCGAGGAGGGACAGCGCCACCCAGCCAGGCGAACCTCGCCCGTAAAAATGGGGGAGAAAGGGCATTGATTAGACGAGAACGGGACTCCGACGACTGGGAAAAGCGTGAAGTTTGCACGGAAAGTAAAGGGATGTGTCCCCAGAGGGGGAGCAATCTGAGAAAAAAATCAAGAAACAACGAAACGTCATTGCCTCAAATGGGTGGCAGATTAGCGCAAGGTCTGGACCAAAAAAAAAGGAAGAATGTGGGGGGCAAAAATCGTCGTTGAGCTACAAAAAGGATATGGCCCGCACACGCCGCCTATAGCGCCTACGCAAGAAGGAAGTCAAAAGTAAAAACTCAGGGGGGACGAACACTTTCAATAGCGAAGACCCGACGCCGATGGAGTGCGGGGGCCAAAAAAAGGAGACAACTAAAAGCGAAAGCCTGTGGGGGTTTCAAAAAGAGGAATCACTCTAGATCCGCCTCAGATCTACGAAAGGGAAGCCGATCAACTTACTGAACAAACGACGATTGGGAGCGGAGAACACGAAAAGGAGTTGAAGCCAACAATAAAGGCTCTCTCTTGCGAAAAAGTTGCGCCTGAAACATCGTTTAGAAAAACAAGGAAATACCACTCTCGACCGACGGAAACATTGGAGAAAAAAAACGAAAGGCAACAATGGGACGTCGTTTTAAGGTGGGAAAAAAAAAACTGTGACCCAAAAACAAACAAAATAATGGGGGGGGGGGGGGGGTGATCGGGAAAAAAGAAGGGAATCTTCTAACTGAGAATTTGGACAACTTGTCCTATGGACCAACAGTTCCAATAGAACCGAGATGCAAAAAAGAGGAGACGCGCTTACGCCTCCGAGTAAAGACCCGGAAAGGAAAAAGATGGTGTACTGATCCGAAGTGCGAGGCAGGAATAAAAAGAAACATATCAACTCCTAACAGGACTGATTCCACGGTGGGTGTCCGAACCAGCTACTGGAGTGCGGCAAAAGAAGAAGAAAAAACCGAGGCAAACGCGGGCTCTGAATATGCGCGTGACCTCAAAAACTCTTCGGCGTGCCAGCAAAGAAAGGAGCAGGAAGAGGAAAAACCTCCACGACCGAGACGAAGGGGGAAGCTGTTTAACTTAAAATCCAGTCGTAACCAAGGGGAAAAAAGCCAGGACCGGGGCAGCAGGAAACCAATCGAAAAAAAAAAGGACGGTTCAGGGGAGAAGACCTGAAATGTCGAACTAGCCTCACAGCCGAGGTGAAAAAAAAGGACAGCACCTGCGCAACTTTTCAGGTAAAAGAAAAAATAAGAAGAACTCGAGAATGGAAGTAGATGCATAAGGGATCGCTGAAATCCGGAAAAAAGAGGCGAAGGTCGGGGGAATGGAAATTATGAAAAAAACTTCCCCGTGGACTCACAGGTCAAACATCGGATATCGTCTAGGTCGCGCCGATCAGAAGGCGAAAAAAGATGGTCCTGGTCGCTCAAGACGTGGAAGAGAGAGATAAAAAAACCAGCAGAATGGACCGTAGTCCAGCATTGACTCATTTTGAATTTCTTCAGGGCAGTGAGAAAAAAAACCAGGACGCGGGAACAGACCGATCGAAAGGTGGAAGAATCTCAAGCAACAACAACAAAGGGAGGAAGATGGGTAAATGGACGTCATCAGGTCGTAGCCAAAACGCGGAAGAAAGGAGAACCGACTAAAAGCACTAAGAAGGGCCAGGAAGAAAAAACCTCTTGTCTGGTAAAAAAGAGCTACCTGAGGAATTCTTTAAGCCTAGTCAAACGAAAATTCACAACAGAAAGAAAGGGACGAGTGGAACTGCAACTATCGGAAAGAAAAACAAACAGGGTTAAGCGCTGCATGGGCCAAGGAGACCGGGGTGTGAAGAAAAAACTTTCCATTTATTCAAAAAAGGGAAGGATGTGCAAAGAGCTCGCCGCGAACAGGAAAAGAAACGATCATGAATCGTGGGTCGGAAGTGGGAGGGGCAAAACGAGGGGGGGCCAGGTGTAATGTCAAATCAAAATGACTCACCGCTTGGGTTGTCGTCTTCGTTCTAAGACACAAAAAACGGTGTGGGTGGGGGTAGGAAACAAAGGAGGGTGTGGCTATTTTTTGGCCGGGGCGGTTCTTCCAGTTCACGTGGGGAAAATAGGGAGAAATTTACGAGGGGGGGAACAATCGAAAACCAGCGTCAGGAAAGCCTGTTCTGGGCAAGATTCGGCTCACCAAGGAAGTCGGCAGAGACCAAAAGGACTGTCCGAAAGAAAAGCAAAAAATGGCGGGACAATCAGTAGGTGGGACATGGAACATCTTGAAAACTCAAACAGAGTCAGGCGTTCACGACACGGAATCAGAGCACTGAAGTAACTGCAAGCAGGGAGTGCAACTAAGAAAAAAAACCGATATTTCAAGACCAATCTGCAAACCGGGGATACAGAAACACAAAGAAAATGCAGGACCGAGGGAGGGAAAAAAGCGTGATGGACGAGAGTCGCTAAGGACTCTTGACTGTTGTTTACATCATCAGCTAGGTCGGAAAAAAAGAACAGTCCCCGTTCATTCGACAGAAGTGAAAAAAAAGCAGGAAGGGAGGATTTCATTCAGTGACGAACGCAAAGGCAGGGGAACAGCATCGATTCAGGCACCACATGGCCGCTTCGGGGTCGGCGTGTGGCTGGTGGGGACGAAGACGAGAAGTTCATCGAAAACGGGGGGAAGGAAAGGGGGGAAAAAAGAAAGTGCACCTTGGGGGGGTCAGGAGTGGGGTAACTAAGTCAATTCTAAGGCGTATCGGTAGCTTGAGCATTAATTCCGTCAGGGGGGGAAAAGGTAAGACATGAGAATCGTCGAGAGGAGAATCAAAGCCGACAACGGGAAAAAGCGACATCGGTGCTGTCGCCAGGGAAGCGAAAAAGCAAGATACTACTTGAACGGCAACTATGAAAAGGGAAAGGTTTTGAAGGGGGGGGGGAAGCCTGCAAAAAGAATGGAGTGATAGAGGGAGACAGTGTAATAAAGTTTGTTCAGGAAAGTGGAGGAAAGCCCGACAAGCAACGGAAAGGAATGGGCAGAAGCAAAGGGGAAATTGGGCGCTAGGCGTAAAAAAACTCAATTTTAAGATAAAAAAAGGTTCGTGTAGGGGGGGGGCGTTTGAGATGGACCAGTAGGGCCAAGGGCAGAAGAAAAACTTTAAGAAAATTCTAAATCCAAACGTCAGAGCGGTGTCAAAATCTATCATGGAAGCTTCCGGGAAACAGGAGGGTCGGCAGGGGTGTGGAAAATGATCATCGGGATAAGCGAACACCTGGGAACACATTTGAGAAAAATTTGGGGGCAGCGGTTAGAAAAAAGGGGTGGTTTTTACAGGGGAAAAAAAGATCCAGACTTTGAGGGGGGGGGAGACGTCGGAAAAAACCCTTATACAAAAAAGGAATCCTACTTAAGGGGGTTAAAGCGCTGGCGCGGGAAAAGCGGGGGAGGGGCTGTGGGGGTCCCAAAGACGTAAAAGGGGGAGAAAAACTGGTGAACTGGGGACTCAAAGGTGGACGAAATTGCGATTGCAGGGATCAAGTGGGCGGGGGAGAACAGGGTACGGGCTGGGGGGTGTGAGTGTTGCAGGGAAGAACTACTGTATACCGAGATGTTTTGTCAATAAAAAAAAATCAGCGTGCGACGGGGGAAGAAACAAAAAAAAAACGGGTGTTCGCCGAGAAGGGAGAAACGGCCTGATCTCCGGAACAAAAAAATGCCATGTGCTTCCCGTCTGGGGGGGACTATATGAACGACGCTGGACAACTAGGGCTGACGGGACACCGAAAAACCCCCCCCAAACAAACAAAAACGGTGAAATCTCATTGCGATACTGTCGAAGACTATCATCGCACCGTTCCGAAACGGACAAGAAGGCTGGGCGGAATCAAAATCGCGAGTTTTCAAAAACGGGCGAAGTATCGAGATATGGGAAAAAAAGAAGAAGGGAAGGGACTAGGAGATTTGGCATATAACCCGGGGGGGTCCAGGGGTACTGCGCAAAAATTGAGGGTTGGGGGAAAACCAAATAGAGGCAGCATCCTAATAGGCCGTGCTTGGGGGACTTAAGATCCTAATAGGATGCAAAAGGGTATTCGCGGGACGGGGCAAAGAGGGATTTTCCCGTACTAAAGGGCCCGGACTGTCTCAAAGATTCCAAGCGGAAAACAGAACCGAGCACAGTGGGAAAAAAAAAACACCGGAGGGAGTGGCAAAAGTCAAAAGCCTAGTTCACTTGATAGATGGAGACGAAACAACCGACCGACTAACGAAGAGAAAAAAGGGGGAAAAAAAACCAAATAAGGCAAAGGAGGGGGGAGGAGGGGGGGGAAAAAATCAAAGTCGGTCGTGGGGGGGGGTAGCTACATGGATTCAGTAAATCGGATCGCCCCTTAACAAATTGGTCGGGGGCACACCTAAATCGTAGGGGAAAAGATTTACTCGTCTGACAATGCGAATTCAACCGGCACAGGAAAAAAGAAAGTCCATAAAGTGAGGAATAAGGGGAGGTAATACCCCTGATCGAGAAAATCGGCCATACCCCGACAAGTTCCGAGGGGAGAATGGTAGGGGGCAGAAGGAAAGGAACAAAAAGGGAATGGGAGAGGAGTGAGAGGGGAGAAGTAGGGGGTGGGGTGGGAAAAGAGACGGAAGGAAAAAAAAACGAAGAATGGAAGTGGGGTGTGAAGGCTGAGGATGAAGGCAAGAAGGGGGGGAAGAAAATAGCGGGTGAGATGTAGAAGTGAGGGGCGAAAAAACGAGGGGGTGGGAGGAATGCAAGGTGGAGGGGAGGGGTAGGAAAAATGTGAGGAATTTGGGGGGAGAGTGGGAAATGGCGTAAAGGGGGTGGAGGGAGAAGGGAGGAGGGGGGGGAGTTTAGGGTGAAAAGGGTGATGAGAGTGGGAGATGGAGGAGGGTTAAGGGGAAGGGGTAAAGAGGGGTAGTGGGGGGGCGGAGGAGGAGGGGAAGGAGGACAGAAGTAAGGGTGAGGCAGGGGAAAGGGGGGGCGGGCGGAGGTCGTATTAGGGATATGGGCGGGGGGGGAGGGGGGAGGGGAGGGGAGTGTAGGGGGGTGAGAAGGGGGGGAGCGTAGGGTTCTGAGAGGAAACGGGAGGGGGGGCAGGGCGCAAAAGAAGGGGGTGGGGACTTGGAGAGAGGCGAAGGAAAGGTGGAGAGGTTGTTAAGGTGGATAGGTAGGGGGTAGGAGGGGGTGAAATGAGGTACGAAGAAGGTGGAGCAGGAAAAGAGTAGAGATGACAGAGGGGAGAAGGGAGGATGAAGAACACGAGGATAGAGGGGTGGTGGGGATGGAAAAACCAATAGAGCGACGGAGACTTTAACCAAGAGGGAAAGACAATAATCCATCTTCCAAGGTCTTCAGGTGGGTGAGGTAATCTGAACTGGAAAACCCGGAAAAAACTTCCGATAAGTTGGATCGAACCTCGAGGCGGGGGGAGGCTTGTAGAAACGGCTTGATAGAAAGGATATACTGATGACCGTCCGTATCTTCACTAGTCCGGTGGCAGGGCCATACTACGTGAAGCAAGAAGGAAAGTAAAACACAAGGCGGGAAGCTACAAAGGGCACGGCACTGGAGATTGTAAACCCAGAAAGGCATTAACCATGTCCAAGCGTGAACAATTTTAGAAGGGCGCAAAGATCTAAAACAAAACCCCAAAGACTCTATATGAAAATAAAGAGGGCTGAATGCGCGGGCAATCAACCATGGAAAAAAGGCAAAAAAAGCACCAGAACCGACGGATCAGAAAACGCAAGGATACATTCTCAACGCACGTCGTGAACTTTTCGGTGACGAACAGGAAAAAAGAGGCCTCTTGAGGAGACGACGAACTGAAAAAACTCGCGAGAAGAAGGGACGAAAAAGACAAGCTGAGGGGGAAAAAAAAGGGTAAATTACCCTTTTCGTTCCGGGGGGGTCTACAAGAGTCGGACAGCACCCCGTAGAAGGGGGAGAATGTAGAAAACAAGAAAAAGCGGTGCAGGGCCACGCGAAAAGAGACTCCAGGGAGTCCACGGGTGTCGCTCGAGGCCTTCCAGCCCCCCAATCTTCAAAAGAGGGGAACTGGAGCGAAACAGGGGAGGGGGAGAATGACGAGAAGGGAACATCTGCGTTGTGAGCAGATCAAGGTTTGAGGGGGTTCATTATTTGACGATGGGTGTCCGATCGGATCGAAAAGCAGCAAAGAAAGGGAACCCAGCGTTGCGCTCAACCAGGTTTGAAGTCCAAAGGGGGCGAAGATACGGCCCCTCTTTTTGGTTTCCGAGGGGAAGGGAGGGGGGGGGGGGGGAGAGAAGCCACGCGAAAAAGAAGGATACACCGCAGGAAAAAAACTACGGCGTCGAAGTCAAAACGCGCAAGCACACCAATCTCTCCCTCGAAAAATATTCATAGATCCAGCTGGCCAAGTGGCGAAAAGAAAAAACACTCTAGGGGCTCAGGTCACAGAGGAACTCGGCCTGGGATCCAAAAGCGGGGGAAAGGAAAATCCTCTGAAAAAAAGGAAGAACGAATACTACCACTCCTAATTCAACACACTTTTCGAGGGGGTGATCGAAGGAGAGGGACCCAAAAAAAGGAGCAAGCTAAAACGGGGGGAGCATTAATCATAGGAAGTCTGATATCAATAAAGAAAGATAAAAACGCTCGACCAGAAAAATTGGGGGCGAAGACTCGAATCATGACGTCTTTTAAATGTCAAAATACACTAATCAGACGACAGATCCTTCTCTAGAATATCTTAGATGAAGACGGGGGAAAATAACAGTTTGATGTACAAAGGCACTAACAAGAGAGGAGAGGGAAAAAGGAAGCTTCAAATCGCGAGGTACAACCTGCAGTCGTGCTTCCGGGACAGAGTTAGAATCGTTTCGAGAAACTGAAAGTGAGAAAAGGAGGCACATTGGAGCAATCATCATGGGGACGCTTATTACAAGTTGGACTGAGAGGACTCAGGGGGAGTTCAAGGGGGACCAGTCACCGTAGGTGGCCGTCGCCAAGGGGGGGGGAACTGTTGAAGGAATGCGCGTGACCAGGCAAAGAGTCGTCAGCCGACGTTTAAAGCCAGAGAAGGTCCCAATACCAAGACGGAACATCGGGGGGGATGGTTGTACTTATCAGTACCAATGTGCGAGTACGAACCCCGTGATGGCAGAACGGAGGAAACATAGGGATCCACCAAGAGGGGGGAGGGGGACAAGAGATCCGTAAGACTGGGACTAAAGAAAGAAGCACATCACGAAAGCTGCGCAGAGGGGGAATCAAAAGCGCAACACTTCCCCAAAAATTACGAACGGAGGAGGTATAGTCGATTGGATCGAGGGGGAAGGGCAAACAGAGGCCAAAAAGTGAAAAATTTAACAAAGGGGGGGTAGGGGCGTTCTGGAAGAAAAAAGATTTGTGGGGATCAACACGGTGCTGCCATGCATAAAAACGGCTAACGTAGGAGTCGCTCCCTATATTGCTGAAAAGAGGGGATTGGGTGGGTAACGTCAGAAAGGAGCATGAGGTTCTAACTCCCAGACAGAGGAAAGGGGGACTTCATCAAAGAAGGAATTGACTCACATTGATTAGAGCTTGGGCTGGTCAAGATTAGTCCGCTAAAAGGGAGACGGGTCCTCCATTACCTTATCGACGAGGGGGGAAAAGTAAAAAAAAATCAACAACAACAAAAAAATTATAATGGACGGGGAAAAAATCAGTTTCGGGTACGACCCGCGGGCTGGGAGCAGCAGGCTTAAAAAGTCTTTCAAAAAACCATTAATCAGTCTTTCGATCAGAAGGGAAAAAGGACAAGGTGATGGCGTGAGCCGAAATATCCGGAAATAATACGAATAACAAAAGGAGTTCCTGACAACTTATCTGTAACCGAGCGACAGTTTCTCCCGACGCTTGATGGGGAACGCGGGAGAACCAGTGGGGAAAGGCACATACTGGGTCCAGGTATTCCGGAACGCTCAAGAGTGTTGCCCCCAGGATTCTCTCCGAAGGATCAACCTATATCCAACCGTAGAGGCGGTTCTGAGAGGGGGGTTTGGCCGGGACCCAAGGGGGGCGGAGTCGGGGGAAAGTAAACTCCTGGATTGTGGGAGGAATCAGTTCGCGACAGTTAAAAGGGGCAGCTCACGAGACTGTGTTGAATCAGATTGCCAAGAGGAAGGAACTTGGGTTCCGAAAAAAACGGCAAAAAGAACGGGGGTGGATGAAAAGGGGGAAACAAAACCTCTTCTTCAGGAAGTTAGGCAAGAGTACGGACTTCACGGGGATACTTCGCAAAGAGGGACACAAGAAAGAGCAAACCCAGGACCTGAGGAAACGACTTCCTTTTGTGACTGGGGCCAATCGGAGGGACCTCAACTCCGAGCGCGTGAAAGGACAAAGGGAAAGAAGAAGGGATTCGGAGGACTGGACGCGACGGATTAGAGAGCACCGACCGTTTACATAAGGAAAGGGGAGCACTAACGCAGGGGAGGGAAACCTCTTCTTCAGAAGCGCGTCGAGAAAGCTCGGGTCTACTCGTTGAGTGGTAAAAAGAATAAGTATTCGGGGTCCCTCCACCGGGGAGTGGAGAAGCGCCAATAGGAAAAGGCATCGGGGGGGGAGGGGTGAACGGTTCTCATTAAAATGGACCACGACTAAACCTTCGTGAAACTGAAAAACATGGACGCGGTCCTTTGATAGCGGGGGGGTATCGTATTTAAATCGAGAACGCCGAGGTGAAGGCGAAACCGTGGGTCGTCGAAGGGGGGCGAGCGCTGGGGGACTCGTGGGGGGTTCAGTTCGACTCTCATCAGTCTCCGCGGGATTAGTCGTGTTCGGTCAGTATGGAAAAGAAAGAAAGGAAGGAAGGAAAAGAGTTCGGAGCTGAAACTATCGCGCGACACTTCTGGGGGGAAAAAAAAAATAGACTATTCTCAGAGGGGGGGTTGGGGATAGGGGGGCGCTGACGCAAATCTGATACTGGAAGGAGGGGGGAAAGAGGGAAACATGGTGGGATGCGAGGGGGGGTTGGAACTTGGAGAGCCGTCGGCGGCTTGAAGAGGAGGCAGGGGAGGAAAGGGGGGGAAATATTCTCTTTGTCGGGAGCTCATAAACAAAGCTGGGGGCAGGGACGCATGGGGAAGATCATTTGAAATAGTAAAGACATGGGGGGGAGACTCGGGTGGACGTGAGAGGGGAGAGGGATATATATTCGGGAACAACATAGGACATAAAATCCTTACTAAAACTTGAAAAAGGGGGATCCCAGACGTCCGGAAGGAAGCGATCGGAGAAAGGAAAGGGTGACTCGCCTACATTGGCCAGGAGTGGCACGGTTGGAGGAGGAGTGAAGTCCCACTAACATCACGGAACCTGGGTGGGGGTCGAGGAGGTCGCGGGGGTCAGGCGTGGACGGCAACGGACCCGTTTGTGATGGGTTTTAATTTCCCCCGAAGCCCTGAAGGTAACATAAGGGGGGGGAATACGATAAAACCCAGGAATACCCGAGGGGAAAACTAAGGAAGTTGCAACGAGCAGAGGGGGGGAAAGGGAGATTTCGATAGGAGACGTCCCAGCTCTGAAATCTATAGAGGCCGTTAATAGGGCGACGCTAACGAGGCGGGGGGGTCATGACGGTGGAGGTTATGTACGGGAGGGGAGGGCTTGTTGTGTGTGGTAATTTTTTACCGGTGCCAGAAAAGGGGGGCCTTAATGTTTGTCATAAATAGCGAAAAGGGAATAAAATCTGTGCGACATGCAGAGAAAGTGTTTGTGGCTTCCTAATCAGGGGGCAAAGGTGAAAGGCTCTACAAAAAAACGGGCAGGAGAGTTCAGTTTGTCAATCCCCCAGGGGTGGGGGATATCGTCTTCTCGGAATCGGATCGGGGAATCCCATGTTATATGTCAACGCGAAATGCGGATAATCATAGGGATTCGCAGCAGTTCAAAGAAAGAGAATGCTGAGGAGTAAACCAAGACGCCGACAAAGGGGTGAAACCAACGGGGGCTGGACTAGTTTAATTAAACCAGAAAAATATGGGTGGGGAGAAGATTATTGGAAAAGATCCATTGTATTAACTGGGTCGAGCATCTGTGGGTCACAGGGGACCCCCTGCTCGGAAGACATCAGAAGATCCGGGTAAAGGGCACCAGATCCAGGAGGCAGGGCGAGATTCCCATTAGGAGATCGGAGGCCTCCAGGTCCTGGGAAAGGGTGTCTGGCACTCGGGAAGTTCTCAAAGATTCAGGGAACAGGATCCCTGCCGAAGAATGGAGGGGAAAAGAACAAATAAATCCGGCAGGGGAAGGGGGTTCAACCTCCCGAACTCTAAATCAAACCAGGGACGAGACGGTAAACGAATCCAATCGAGAGAAAGCAAAAAGGGAGGATGAAAAATGGGGGAAGTTGTAGGAGGATTGAGGAAAGTACTTCAGTTTTTGGAGTCGACATTCTAAAGGCAGGTTATTCAGTGGCTCAAAAATACGGCCTTAGGTAAGCAAAAGCAAGTAAATAGGGGAGGGGGTATCCGGAAAAAAGAGGCGGGTAATCTTGAGTCCGGAACTACAGGAACCCCTGCCAGAACGGAAAAGGGGAAAATAGGAGGGGGCCAAGGGGAAGGGCTAAACGGATGCCTGTCTTTGCCAAGAAAACCGAAAGGAGGCCCGGATGATTATTACTATCCAGGGTGCCTGACCAAAAGGCAAGAGAAAAGCATACGGCCGCGCTCTGAGGAGAAAAGGAGTCTGCCAAAATTCCAATCTGAAGGGGGTGAAAAATATCGGAGGGGGAAAAGCGCGGGGGGAAAACAGGGGTCAACAAATAAACGATGGGGAGAAGGGAGAACCCAGAACTTCCGGAGACTTTCTGGAAAAGGGAGCGCACGAACGTCCGGAGAAGGTCTTCGGGGACACCAACTGAGAGGGGGATCTTCACCATTGGGCGCCACGACGAAGCGGAAGGAAAAGAAAAGGTGGAGATGCCGCAAAATGTAAAAGGTAAGGGGGGCGCTCTGTAATGAGCAATCGGGCAATGATTCAGCAGACACGTTGAGAAAAAGTGGGGGGATGAAGGCTCGAGACACCTCCAAACTGAGAGCCATCAATCGGCGACCGAAGAGGGGCACCGTGCAAAGGAAAAACGCAACAAAAAGCAGGGCCAGGATCCAATCACCTCAAAGGGGGTATCTCGAAATCAAGCAGAGTTAAGAAGGGTAGCGACGATGGGCTACTGGAAACTACGTAGAGCATTGAAGGCTGGACCAGAGGAACGGGGAAATCGCGCGGAAAGCAAAGCTCGAGTGCTACGGATCGTACAACGCCCCTGTGACCGGGGTGGATCCCACGGAGTGAAAGCGGAGCGAAAACTGAGGGGGATCACGCTTTCATTGTACACAAAGAATGGAATCAAAACGTATTGTGCCTAAGAAGAAGAATATGCACCATTAAGAGAAAACGGCATATTCGACTGGGAGTAGTTGCTATTACGGAAGACCCAAATCCTGCTACACATCGTGAACTAGTCCATTGGAATTTGAAAAAGACTTCGATATGTGGCTCGACTTCGGAGAGGATTCAGTGTGGGTCTTCAAAGTGAAAATTGGGGAAAGGGGGAGCCGGATAGAGATAAGACTAAGAAAAAAGAAAAAAAGCCCCAACGAGGTTGATCGGGGAGCAAGCTTTGGGGTCCGATTAGAGAGGCGGCAGAATGATGACTGCGAAGCTTGGGTCTGCTGTCGGGGAAGAGCAAGACCCTACAAGTATTGACCTACTCCTACTCCTCATATCAAGGAAAAGAGGCGGCTGAGAAAAAAAAAAAAAAGGGCGCAGAAAGGTTAATAGAGCGGCCCACTACGAACATTCATAGGTGGAGTCCATAAAAACAAAGTGGGCGGACGTCCAACGACAGGAGGCCTAGGGGGTACACACTATCGCGCGAACTCGAGAGAACTCTAACGATCGAGCCCCCCCCCACCACCTGGCTGCCGCTATATCACGAATGAAAGCGACCCCACCGAAAAGAAAGCGGTGAAGACAGAGGGGAAGGGCATCGAGGTTGAAGCCACAGAAAGGGAAAGGATCCTTCGAATAAAAGACACGTTTTTCGCGAGAGGGGGTCGATGAAAGGAAAGTGGAAAACGCTCGACCAGACGCGCAGTGGGAGAAAAGGAACGCCTTTTCAATGGGTCGTGGTATCAACAGTAATGAGAAAAGAATCGACTGAACCGCGAAGGAGCACCATAGATCGATGAACACTGGAGGGTCAACTATTACTAAGGGCTTTCAACTCGGAGAACCGAGAATGACGCTGACAGAAAGAGAGGAAAACGCAGGTGTACCGGCCCAAAGTCTTTCGGAAAGAGGCAGAAGGAAACCGTGTGAGAGCTGGGGAGGCGGAGACAGCGGTCCAGTAAGAAGCATTATAGAAATTCCAGGGAAAAAGCGACTCTGTGCGACGAAAGGAGGGTCATTCCACCGTACGGGAGTGTACACAAGGGCGAGGGGGCTCTGCGCGGGACAAGGAAAAAGAGAAGGCAAGGAATGCCGACGAAGTGGGCCTTGGAAGGGGTGACCTTACAAAGAAAGACGACTAGGGGGACGATGGTTTGGTACAATGGACCTGAAAAAAACTGGGCAGCAAAAACCTTAAGCCTGGAGTCCCAGGGGAAAAGAAAAAGCTCGAATGGTCGGCTCCGGGGACGGGTCAAGGGGCGAGAAGGGGAAATCCAATGGACCGTTGGCTCGGCAAACACAAGGACAACGTTTCCACGAAAAAAAACGAGGAGAAGTAAGGGAGAGGTCGTGGCTCCCTGGGGAGAGGACGGGGTAGAAATCGGAGGTAATCTCTGCTCTGGATACCTATTGCCCGGTCAACACCGGGGACGTAAAACCCTCGGCACCATGAACAATCGATCGGGAAAAGGCGTGAGAGTCGGGGGCCACGGAGTGCGGAACCACGAAAGAAGGTATGTCTCTAACGATTGGAGGGACTACGGGGATATAGTCGCCAGCAACCGTCGAAGGACTATTCCGCTATCAACAGGGAAGGAAAGAAAGTTTTGAAGAAAAATGAGAGTCAGTGCAGAAAGAGGGGAGCTGAGGAAACCAGACGGTAGAAAAAAACTTAGAGGCGTCTTGTAACGCATAAGAAACAAAAAACTGATGCTAATAGGGGGGGGGACTGTTTACCATAATAATCAGAAGGGAGAAAACGAATCGGGGGATCGAGGGGAAACCTCTGAAAAGTGATTGGCTAAAAAAAGGTTGGACAAGGAAGATTTATACTCCTCCTATGTCGGTACAATCTGGGCGGGCGCCTATATCCACGATCGCAAAATCGAAGAAGCAAAAAGGATCGGGGGAGGGGGGGGGGCCTGCAGTATAAGAAAACTTAATCATTGGATTCTGCAGGGGCGCGGAAGGTGTCACGGTAGTAACCGGGTTTAAATCAACCGTTCTGTATTAAAGACATATAACGGAGGAAAGGGTCCTCCTAAGGCTCGAAGAGCACAAGAGGAGCGAAGATCGGATTCGCTATGGGGAGGGTTCAGTGCCCGAAAAGTTTCTCATGAGATAAAAGCGGGAAGTGAGTGGTTTCGCTAGGGGGGAGAGAAAATTGAAGGGACGGGAAGAAAGATGGGCACCGCGAGCGGGGTCAAGTTTGCCTTCTGCAAGGGAAAGTGTGGGAAAAGAAGCACAGTGTTACGACTGGGGAGTACAACGACGACCAGAGGAGGATCACGGGTGGGGCCAGGATAGACTGAAACAAAAAAAACGCTGCTGAGGAAGACCGTATTTTAAAATGTCAAGCTAGAGCAAAAGATCAGGGAGGGAGGTACTGGGACTGGGGAAAAAAATCACTGCGGGAACTCAAAGCTTTTCATTACACCTGAAAGAAGATACTTAAGGATGTGAACTACAAAACTGGGGGGGAACTCGATTATCAGGAAGGGCGCAGACTAAAGTAGGAGGTGAAAAATGTCCGTGATCAATCGCGGCTTTCTGGTACCCTGAGGTCGCATCTGGGTGAGGAAAGGCTAGCAAGAGAATTTTAAAGACATGAAGGGGATCAGAAGCAACTTTACTATAGGTGCCTCCACCGTCTTTCTAGGAACGCGTGCGAAGCGGGGGAAGGGAGGGCGCGATGTTCGCGGGTTGAGAAGAGCCTGACCCGCCGAAAGGAGGTACGTGCAGAGACGAGTCGAAACACATGGGAGGTACGGGGAAAATCGGGGGTATCGGGGTTTTAATGAACGAGGGATTCTGAAACCGTGTTCGGCGAAGGCGACATGGGGTCGCGTTGTATCAGTGCCGACGATCTGTTAGGGAAAATGACGAGGATTCAAGAGGGGTCCAAAAGTCGTCAGGAAAAAGTATCGCGCGGCCTCCAGGAGGAGAAAGGGCGTTGAGATTCTAGAGGCGAAACAAAACGTGGGTAAAGACGGATACGATCATTAGGGTGGGGGGGGGGGAGTCTACAGGGGGAGTCTCACTCAGGAGAACGGTTCCTAGGGTGCTCCAAAAGGTAATTGCTGATTTGGGGGAAAACATGAAGAAGCCAGGAGGCGATGATGATGTACGGCGTAGGAAAGGGGGGGGATATTTTGACGCCGTTGGGCTTGCTCACTACATCAGCAAGGGGAAACCACTGGCAAGTATACATGGGGGGAAGGCCTTTAGATATCGGCAAAGGCGCTACACGGGGGAGGTTGGCCTTGGAGAGAGTTTGTGGGGGGATTGGGGTATCTATCAAGGGGCACACACGATTGGCAGCAAAAACAGAAGGAAAACGTGAGAAAGGCTTCTTAGCAACCTGCATCATCGCAAGAGTTTACTCGCAGCGGAAAACAATGGACCGGGGGGCCGAAAGTGAAGGTGCCTTCCGGTGGGTTTGAATCATCTCAAAAGGGAAAAACGGGGGAAGCAGGGAGTCGGTCGCCGTGGGTCGAGGCACCACGGTTGGAAGGGGGGGTTCTGACAGGCCACTCCAGTCAAAAATGGGCGGGATAGAATGACATGCGGGCACCAAATTGAGAGGGGGGGCAGACGCGAAAAGGGGAAAAGTGTGGCAAAGAATGGACTGGGGGAATTTTCGGTGGTCTAAGCGAGTCAGGTGTCACCTCATAGTAAGAGATCTACTATTCCGGCGTCAAATCAAACGAAGCACGGTTCGAAAAGAAGTGATATCAGGAGGGCATGGGGGGGGGAAGGGGATTGGGGGTCTGTTACAGTGTCCGTGTGGAATTGAAGGTGCCGTAGGGGACAAAAGGCAGAAGAGGGGTTGCCTTCTGTTTCAGTAGAAGGAAGGGGGAGATCGGTCGCGGGAAATCAACGTTTTAACTAGTAAGATTTTAAAAAGAAAAGGACCGGTGTTTTATCTACTTCAAACATCCGAACGAGAAGGTGCGTCACCGTAAAGTTCGAATCGGACGTCTTTGCCTCGGGGGTATTAGGGGGCAAAAGGTTACTATGGAGACTGAGAGTGGGAGGTACAGGTCCAATCATCGGGGGTGTCTACGCCGGGAGGAAGAGCGGAGACGTCTCTTGACGTGGGGCATCACCATATGCAACCGTTTGGAAAGTTGTTTATTATAAGAAGGTTTAAAAAAGGTCAAACCCAGAATTACTAATGGGAAGGGTGCCTATTGATTTGGAGAAAGACCGAGTGTTCAA